>Ga0207713_1001273_pt1 | contig 20763 bp, 26 predicted proteins | sample KBSS64metaG_FD_184404 | JGI IMG/M metagenome (GOLD analysis project Ga0207713, IMG submission 184404) | Switchgrass rhizosphere microbial communities from Kellogg Biological Station, Michigan, USA - KBS S6-4 metaG (SPAdes) (version 2) | ecosystem: Host-associated > Plants > Roots > Rhizosphere >... | reverse complement strand
GAGGTGGGGAAATTGAACATATCGAGGGCCTGCGGAACCTGTCTGCTCAGATCGGCCTGACCCCTGACAGACCTAAGACGGAAATTACCCTATGGCAGCCCTGAACAGTGAGGTGAAAGGCTTCATGGTTCAGGCGTTGGCGTGCTTCGACACTCCTTCGCAGGTTGCGGCCGCTGTCCGAGAAGAGTTCGGCATTGAAGTCACCCGCCAGCAGTGTGAGGCCCAAGACCCCACCAAGCGTGCTGGGAGAGATTTGGCGAAGAAGTGGGTGACACTGTTTCACGACACCCGAAAGCGCTTCCGCGAAGAGACGGCAGAGATCCCAATTGCCAACCGAGCGTTCCGCCTCCGCGCCATGAACCGCTTCGTGGAGAAGGCCGAGACGATGAAGAACATCGGCCTCGCCATGCAGATTCTGGAGCAGGCCGCGAAAGAAACTGGCGACATGTACGTCAACCGGAATCGCAAGGACGAGCCTGACGACGAGCCGGCAATCCCGACTCGCATTCAGGTCGACGTAGTGGACGCGAGGAAGCCGAATGCCGAGCCTTAATGTTCCGCAGGCTCACTTCCTCACACTGCCCCATAAATTCCGCGCATTCGTTGCAGGGTTCGGCTCAGGAAAGACCTGGGTTGGATGCTCGGCGCTTTGCAAGCACTTCATGGAGTGGCCTGGCGTCAACGCTGGGTACTTCGCACCGACTTACCCGCAGATCCGGGACATCTTCTATCCGACGGTGGAAGAGGTGGCCTTTGACTGGGGGCTGAAGACCAAGATCAACCAGGCGAACCACGAAGTTCATATTTACAGCGGCCGGCAGTACCGCGGCACTGTCATTTGCCGGTCGATGGAGAAGCCGCAGACGATTGTCGGTTTCAAGATTGGCCATGCCCTGGTGGATGAACTGGACGTGCTGACGTCGATCAAGGCTCAGCAGGCTTGGCGCAAGATCATTGCCCGGATGCGTTACAACCTGCCCGGGCTGAAGAACGGGGTGGATGTAACCACGACGCCGGAAGGCTTCAAGTTCGTCTTCTTGCAGTTCGTGAAGCAGCTCCGCGACAAGCCGAAGCTGAATGAGATGTACGGCCTGGTGCAGGCCAGCACGTTCGACAACGAGCTGAATCTGCCAAGCGACTACATCGAATCGCTGATGGAGTCGTATCCGCCGCAGCTGATCCTCGCTTACCTCAACGGTCAGTTCGTCAACCTGACGTCCGGCTCGATCTACCACACGTACGACCGCAAGCTGAATCAGTGTTTCGACACTGTGCAGCCGGGCGAGCCCCTATTCATCGGCATGGACTTCAACGTCGGCAAGATGGCGGCGATTACTCACGTCAAACGGGAGCAGGGTCTGCCCCGTGCAGTCGATGAGTTGATGGATGGCTACGACACGCCAGACATGATCCGTCGCATCAAGGAGCGCTACTGGGAGCACACCGGCAACGACTACAAGAAGACCTGCGAGATCCGAATCTACCCGGATGCCTCTGGTGATTCGCGCAAGTCGGTCAACGCCAGCGTCACCGATATCGCCATGCTCAAGCAGGCGGGTTTCACAGTTATCGCGCCGGCGGCTAACCCGCCAGTCAAGGATCGGATCAACGCCATGAACGCCATGTTCTGCAACGCGCAGGGTGAGCGGCGTTACCTGGTCAACCCGTTCACATGCCCGACCTATGCCGACGGCCTTGAGCAACAGATCTGGGCGCCCAACGGCGAGCCGGACAAGAGCCAGGGCAACGACCACGCCAACGATGGGGGTGGTTACTTCATTTACCGCGAGTACCCGATTGTTAAACGTACCGCCTTCACTGAATCCCTGAGAATGTGACCCCATGAGCAATGACCCAAGCAAAACGCTACCGGCAGTAGACGCCATGCGCGAAGACTGGGCCATTGTTGACGCGCTAATGGGCGGGACGAAGGCGATGCAGGCGGCAGGCAAGCGCTATCTGCCGCAATGGCCTAAAGAGGATGACGAGGCTTACAAGGAGCGTCTTTCGCTCTCCACGCTGCTGCCTGCGTACAGCGAAACCGTCCAGAACATGAAGGGCAGGGTATTCGCTGAAAACATCGCGCTAGGCGAGGACGTGCCCGAATCAATCAAGGCATACGTGCAGAACTTCGACCGACAGGGCAACAACCTGCAGGTATGGGCGCAGCAGCTTTTCACGGTAGGACTATCCCATGGCCTTTGCCATGTGCTGGTTGATTATCCGAAGACGAAGGACGAACAGGGCAATTCTGTGGTGCGTACCGCGGCAGATGAGAAAGCCGCAGGCGTTCGCCCTTATGCGGTGATGATCCATCCTCAGCAGGTGATAGGCTGGCTATCGGAGGACAAGGGGGGCGAATGCGCTCTTTCCCAGTTCTGGTACGCCGAGGCCGTTGAGGAAAGGGATGGCGTTTTCGGCGTAATCATCATTCCGCAAATCAGGGTTTTGATTCCTGGCGGTTGGGCGGTGTATCGCGAGACCAAAGACGCATCCGGTAAAAAAGAGTGGACCAAGGCAGACGAAGGTACGAACACTCTATCTGTAATCCCGCTTGCTACGTTCTACACCAAGCGAACCGGTTTTATGACGGCAACACCGCCGCTGCTTGAGCTGGCACACCTCAATAAGAAGCACTGGCAGTCCCAAAGCGACCAGGACAACATCCTGCATGTCGCACGGGTGCCAATGCTGATGATCTCCGGCATCGATGACGACACGTTTGAGCTCAAGGTAGGGACCAGTTCGGCCACCAAGCTGCCAGCCGGCGGCGACATGAAGTGGGTGGAGCACACCGGTCTTGCCATTGAGGCGGGTCGCAAGTCTCTACAAGACCTTGAAGACCAGATGCGTATTGCTGGTGCCAAGCTGCTCGAGAAGGACAAGCAGTCAACGAAGACAGCTACCCAGGCCGAGGAGGAGGCAGCTCAAGAGATGAGCCCGCTGCAAACCATGGCTGGCCAACTGGAGGACACCCTTGACCAAGTACTCCAGTACTTCGCGCTCTGGAAAGGCGAGAAGGAAGGCGGCCACGTTAAGGTTAATGGCAACTTCGACGTGGACTTCGCGCCTGAAACGACGCTTCCACTTCTGCTCAACATGGCAACCCAAGGCCGGCTTTCAGACGAAACCCTGTTCAACGAGTACAAACGCCGCGGCGTGGTCTCGGACGATATCGAATGGGCAACCGAAAAGCAGAAGATCGCCGACCAAGGGCCTGCGCTCGGGGCTCTCTAAATGGCAACTGTAAACCAGGTCCTTGAAGACGAGCACATCGCTCACGCGGTATCACTGGAAAAGTACAAGCTCGGAGTGGTGCAGCGCATCATTGCTATGCTGAATCGCTCGGATGCCAGGCTTTCGGCTGCTCTGACCGAAGCACTTGAACGGATGCCTGCCGAATCGTTCACCGTTGAGCGTCTGGAGCTGTTGCTGGACGAGGTGAGGGCGGTCAACGCCCAAGCTTACGATCAAGTATTCAAGGCGCTTGAGGCTGACTTGCAGGAGCTTGCAGGGTACGAATCCAACTGGCAGCAGACGCTGTTCCAGAAAACGCTGCCAGAACCCGTTCTTGTGCGCTTCCCGCTTGTCAGCATCAGTGCTGAGCAAGCCTACGCGGCGGCAATGTCCCGACCCTTTCAGGGACGCTTGTTGAGCGACTGGGGCAAGCAGGTCGGCGCCGAGCGCATAGTTAAGGTTCGCAATGCGATCCGCGCTGGCTACCTTGAAGGCAAGACAACCGACCAGATCATCCGAAGCATTCGCGGCACCAGGGCGGCGGGCTATGCCGATGGTTTCCTTGAGCGGCCTCGAAAGGACCTGGCTGCGGTCGTGCAGACGGCAGTGAGTCACACAGCAGCAACCGCCCGCGAACAGTTCAACGTGGCAAACAAAGAGATCCTCAAGGCCGAAGACTGGCTCAGCACCCTGGACACGAAGACATCAGCGGACTGCATCATCCGGGACAAGCTGTCGTATGAGGTCGTCACGCACAAACCGATAGGGCACAAGGTGCCGTGGCTGCAGGGGCCTGGGCGCATCCATTTTTGCTGTCGCAGCACTTCGACACCGCGAACAAAATCATGGCGAGAGCTCGGCATTCCTATCGATGAGATGACGCCAGGCCAACGCGCAAGCATGGATGGTCAGGTACCGGCGGACACAAATTTCAGTAACTGGCTTGATCGTCAGTCGGACGCCCGGAAGGTTCAGGTGCTTGGCCCAATGCGATATCAGCTCTACAAGAGCGGCAAGGGCCTTGGAAGCTTCTACTCACCTACTGGCGAATGGCTGACTCTGGATCAGATCAAGCAGCAGGATGCACAGGCATTCGCTAAGATGGCAGCATGACCGATAAGCCGAAGCTTCATCTCATTCAAGGCACGCCAGCCCCGGACACTCCGGCGGAACAGGTGCGCGAACGTGTTCGCGCTATGCCGAAGCCAGCAACACTGGTTCAGTGTCATCGCTGCGGCGGGCGCGAGGTGATCGAGACGAAGATTGGCGTGCTGATGAAGAATGGTAGGCCGACCGGCGGGACCAAGACGTTGATCTGTGTCGGGTGCCTGCTAAAGGGCGAGAGGGTTTTGATTTAGGCTTTGCGCCGACTAGGAGTTTCGATATCAATACGCAGTGGTGGTTGGTGCTGGTGTCTGTTGTAGCTGGAATGTGTTCCTTGATGTTTTTTGGCCTTGGGGCTGCATACGGCACCTCAATCGGTACTCAAGAGTTCAAGGGATTAGTTGTTCCCGTGCTAGACATGCTAGGCGGTTGGGTTTCGGGTCTAGGTACTTTGGCTGCTGTGATGGTTAGTTTGTGGCTGACCGGTAAGCAAGGTAGGGAAAACGCTGAGAACATAGAAATAAAGCAGTTGGCAAAACAAGATTTCTTGAAGATTGATCTTGTATCCAAAGGCAACCGAACTGCTGTGATTACTGGGCTTGAGCTATTCGAAATCGGCAGCGGCAAGCGACTCTCCATTGATAAGTATATGAAAATGCCAGCCCTTCCAGCGAAGCTGGAATATGGTGGGCAGGTAACATTTCTATTGTGGGAAAAACACGAAACTGAGATTCGTGACGAGGCATACAGGTGGTTTGTGAATAAATTTTCCAGTATGGCCCTGAAGGTCACCACGACGATCGGGGTGTACGTCGAGCCGTTGAACGAAATTTATGTGGACTCGTTGAGACGCTCCTATCAGTACGAGCAGAAAGCGAAGGCTTTTCAAGAAGAACACCGTCATCGATCAATACAGAGTCAAGAATAGTTACTGAATTTGAGAATCTAGCCCTGGCATCCGCCGGGGCTTTTTATTGGGCGCGATTCCGGATAGATAGCGCCGCACCGGGCCGGATGGCCTATCAATTGGGCGGATGCCCGGAGATGAACCGATGAAACTAAAACTCGACGAACAAGGCCATGTGGTTGTGCAGGATGGCAAGCCGGTCTACACGCATGATGATGGGAAGGACGTAGCGTTTGACGCGCCATCAGCCGTATCAAAAATCACCGCGCTGAACGCCGAAGCCAAAGGGCACCGAGAAGCCAAAGAAACTGCCGAGGCGAAAGCCAAAGCCTTCGAAGGCATCGAGGATCCTGAAAAGGCCCGCGTCGCACTGGCAACCGTCGCCAACCTCGACGCGGGCCAGCTTGTCCAAGCCGGCAAGGTCGACGAGATCAAGCTTGCCGCTATTGCTGCCACCGAAGAGAAGTTCAAAGCTCAGGTGAGTACTCTCGCCGAGCAGGTGAAGACGATCACTGCCGAGCGCGACACCACCACCGGCATTCTCTACCAAGAGAAGATCGGCGGCGCCTTCGGTCGCTCCAAGTTTGTCACCGACAAAATCGCCGTTCCCCCCGACATGCTGCAAAACACCTTCGGCAAGGCCTTCAAAGTTGAAGACGGCAAGGTCGTGGCTTATGGCGACGATGGCAACAAGATCTACAGCCGCGCCCGTCCGGGCGAACTGGCTGACTTCGATGAGGCACTGGAAACCCTTGTCGAGCGTTACCCGTACCGCGACAACATTCTCAAGGGCTCCGGCGCCAATGGCGGCGGAGCTCCGAACAATGGCGGTAAGGGTGGCGACAAGAAGACCCTTCCGCGAGCCGCATTTGATGCGCTTGATCCCGCCGCTAAGGCTGATCACGCACGCAATGGCGGCTTGGTAACTGACTGACCAAAGCCGCCGGGGTTTGCCCGGCAAGTAATTAATGCCCGCCACTGAGCGGGCTTTTTTGTGGAGAAAGCCAAAATGGCGAACACTTTGAACGGGCTTGTGCCTGCTCTTTACGAAGCTCTGGATGTTATCTCTCGCGAGATGACGGGCTTCATCCCGGCGGTATCCCGTGACTCGTCCGTTGCTCGGGCGGCAATCGGCCAGGACGTGCTGGTACCTATCACCAGTGAAGCTGCTTCGGCTGACAACACCCCGGGCGTAACCGCTCCGGACTCCGGCGATACCATTGTCGATAACGTCGCGGTGGCCATCACCAAGAGCAAGCACGTTCCGGTGCGCTGGAATGGCGAGCAGACCAAGGGCCTGCAAAACGCCGGCACCTTCTCGTCCATCCAGGCCGATCGCTTTTACCAGGCGATGCGAACCCTGGTTAACGAGGTGGAGAAAGACCTCTGGGTGGAAGCGTACCGCAACGCTTCTCGCGCTTTCGGCACCGCCGGCACCACGCCGTTCGGTACCGCAGCTGACCTCTCTGACTTCGCTGGTGTGCTGGGTGTTCTGGAGCAAAACGGCGCGCCAACCAATGACCTGCAACTGGTCCTCGGTCACTCGGCCATCGGCAACATGCGCGGCAAACAGTCGGGTCTGTTCAAGGTCAGCGAAGCTGGCTCCAGCGACATGCTGCGCAACGGTATGACTGATCGCATCATGAACATGGCGATCCGTCATTCCCATCAGGTGGGCCGCCACGTAAAAGGCACTGGTGCTGCATACGTCACCAACGGCGCTACCGCTGTCGGCGCGACCAACATCGCTCTGGCGACCGGTTCCGGCACCGTGCTGGCGGGCGACATCGCCACGTTCGCCGCGGATGGCGATAACAAGTACGTCGTCGGCACCGGTATCGCTGCTCCGGGCACCATTGCGCTGAACAAGCCTGGCTCGCAAATTCTGATCCCGACCGGCAACGCACTCACCCTAGGCAACTCGTACACGGCGAACGTGGCGTTTGCCCGCTCGGCTATCGTGCTGGCCACCCGCGCCCCGGCCATGCCTGAAGGCGGTGACTCGGCGGACGACGTGATTACCATCACCGACCCTCTGACCGGCCTTTCATTCGAGATCGCGGTTTATCGCCAGTTCTTACAAACGGCCTACCACGTCCGTCTGGCCTGGGGTTGCCGCGCAATCAAGGATGAGCACATCAGCCTGCTGGTCGGCTAACTAAACCGCAACGACAGCCAGGGGCTTTGGCCCCTGCGTTGTTTCTGGAGAATGACAATGGCTGGACTGACGAAAGAACAGAAGGCGGCGAAGGTGCTACTGGCGAAGGCAATCGAACTCAGCGGCCTGAGTGCCGAGGATTTCGAGAAGCTCGGTGATCAAGAGCGCGCTGACTGGAGCAAAAGCGCACAGGACGTGCTCGATTTGGCTGCGGAAGACGCTAAGCGCATTGCTGGCGATGCCGCTGCGCGGACGCTAAGTAAGCCCCGCGCGGACGACGATGAACCAGATTACACAGGCTTGGTGAAAGTGGAGCAGGGCAGCCAGGAGCTTCACGTACATCCGTCTTGTCTGGACGATCACAAGCGACTTGGCTGGAAAGAGGTCTGATATGGCTCTGGTGATCGAGGACGGCAGCGTGGTGGCAGGTGCCGATAGCTTCGCAACGGCCGCCGAATTGGTCAGCTACGCCGCGAACTTCGGAAAAGCCATCCCAGCGGATGAGCTTGCGCAGGAAGCGCTGCTTCGCCGGGCCGCATTACAGATGGATGCCATGCCTTGGAAAGGCGTGGCCGTGAAACGCGATCAGCCGCTCGTGTGGCCTAGAGCTCAGGCGAGGCGTAACGGTTGGGTCCTCAGCTTCAATGAAATTCCCGTCCAGATCAAAGCAGGGCAGATGGCTCTTGCTGCCGAGATACATTCTGACGATCTTTCACCACCTGAGCAGCGCCTGGGTGCGATCAGCCGGGAGAAGGTCGGGCCGCTCGAAACCGAATATTCGGCAGCCAGCGTGACAATCAGTAAGCCAGCAGCAACGCGGCAATCGTATGCGCAGTTCGCTGGCCTGCTGGAATCCTCAAGTCAGGTCAAACTGAGCCGGAGCTAGAGCCCTAAATCAGATGAGAGGAGCATCCCTTTTATCTGGTGCGGTTCACACCCGTTCGCTATAGCAGTCTCGACCTCTGCAATCAGCCTAGCACTACTCTCATCGAGCTTGCGTCCCACGACGATATGACGCCCGTTAAGTGCTTTTCCCATCTGCGGGATGCCCAACTCATCAGCGACCTGATTCACCGCGGATTGAAGTTCGAGTGTTACCTCCTGAGTGTCTTCCAAGTAGCTTTGACGCATTTCAAGCCTTACTCGGGCTGCTTGGATTCGGCGAGCCATGTTTTGTCGAGTGAACATCCTGTTTCCTTACGTAAAAAGGGCTCGAATATGCCGGATATTTATGATCGCGCCAAGGCGTCGGCCGCAAGAATGCTGGCGCCTCGGTCGAAAGGCGGGAAGGGGTTGGAGCTTTCGCTGCTTCGTGTTGAAAACGGCGAGTACGACCCGGCGACCGGAACTGGCGGCGAAACGGTCACCACCTTCGAAGGGTCTGGCTTTCGCGAAAATTACAGCTTGAAGGACATCGACGGCTCACTCGTCAAGCAGGGCGACGTCAAAATCCTCGTGTCGCCGCTTCTGCTCGATGGCGCTGACATGCCGTCGCCAGCGACCCAGAACAAACTGTTGTTCGATGGCGAAACGTACACAGTGCAGGCTGTTGATCCGTGGAGCTACGCCGGTCTGGTTGTCGGCTTCAGTGTGCAGGCCCGAAAATGAGCTTCAGCCTCGATCTGGCAGCATTCGCCGAGAAGACCAAGGGTGATATCGAGGTCATAGTTCAGAAGGTTGCCATCGACCTGCTGAGTGCTGTCGTGGATCGGTCGCCGGTCGGCAATCCTGAGTTGTGGGCGGCGAACCTCCAGTATCGACAGGTGAACACTGCAGCCGCCGATGCTTATGACTACAACGTGGCCATCCGCAACACCGTTATCAACCTGACCGACAGCAACTTCACCAAGGCTGGCAAGCTCAAGCGCGGCGTGAAGTACGCCCAGCTTCTGACCAAAACCGAACGACAACAGAACTTCAACATGAATGGTCTTGTTACTGGTAAGAGCTACGTGGGCGGACGGTTTCGGGGCAACTGGCAAGTCTCGTTTGAGACGGGAGAGAGAGGTGTGCTGGATCTTATTGATCCCAAAGGCACCGCGGCCAAGGCCATTGGCAAGGGTGTAATCGAGCACTACCGGATCGGTGTTGGCAATATCTGGATCATGAATAACCTCCCATACGGACCTCGCCTCGAATACGAAGGCTGGTCAAGCCAGGCACCGGCGGGGATGGTGCAGATCACTGTCACCGAGTTCCAGATGTTCGTAAATAAGGCTGTCGCGGAGCTTTCAAAATGAGTGATCGAGTCATTCGAAGCCTGTTCGAAGTGCGTCTGAAGACCTGGGCTGATGCAAGACTGCCAAAATTGCCGATTGCATTTGAGGATGTGACCTTCACGCCGCCGGCAAATGGATCTGCATACCTGAAGGCCTACCTGTTGCCCGGAAATACCGATAGTGAGGATCTGGAAGGTAAACACATTTCATATCGCGGTGTGTTTCAAGTCAGCGTGGTCACGACGACCGGTTCAGGTCGAGGCGCGGCCGGGCTGATTGCTGAGGAGATCGCAGCCCTATACCCAAACAACCTGGCTCTGACGAAGGCGGAATTCACCGTGTTCGTTCGATCCCCTATGAGTACCGCCGCTGCATTGCAGGGCGAGACGACTAGCTCGCTACCTCTGTCGTTTCAGTACAGAGCGGATTCCTTTTAGATCGCGGAGACACCAATGCAAACCATGCAAAGTGAAAACTATGTGCCGGGCGTCTCCGGCTGGAAGATCGACTTGACCTCTGGCGTCTTTGAGCTGGCTGATGAGACGGTGAAAATCACCGGCGCTGATCCCAAGGCCGTGTACTGCGGGAAGAGTCGCCCGAAAGTGCCAACTCCATTCGTTGTGATTGATGGCGTCACCTACATCAGTCAGGCCGAAGTTGAGCGAGCGTCTATCACTGGCGCGAAGATCGCTGATGTGTGGTCGGTGAAGATGCAGGCGACCTCCGGCGGACAGTACGTCGCAGCCGGTATCGGTCTCGGCCACCAACACCTGTTTTCCGCTGATGAGTTTGCCATCAAAGAGCCGAGCGAGCTCGAAAAAGCCAGGGGAAAAGGGGCTGGCGCAGCACTCGATTTCATAGCGAGCGCCATCGAAAAAACAGATATTGGTAAGGGCTTGTCCGCTCCGATCGCTGATCAAGTGCGGGAGGTCATCCGTGCCGAGATCAAGCCAGGCGGCCTGCTGCACCGCAACTAATCCGCCCATTGGGCAAACCCAGAACCCGCCATTGAGCGGGTTTTGTCATTTCTGAAAAGAGGAAAACACCAATGGCTGGCATTCAAATGCCCAACGGCGCAACGTTCGAAATTGCTTCCGCCTACGGCACGGCAATCCCATTTACGGTACTGAGCAACGCGAACCCGGCGGTAGCTACGGCCGTGGCGCACGGGCTGGCTGAAGGCGACATCATTGCGGTCAACTCCGGTTGGACACGCCTCGACGGGCGCGCCGTTCGGGTTGCCGATATCACCAGCGGCACCTTTGCGCTGGGCGGCGTCAACACAACCAGCGTTCAGCAGTACCCGGCCGGTTCTGGTGTTGGCTCCGCGCGCGAAGTTACCTCGTTCACCGAGATCTCGCAGATCACCGAGTTGAACTCCACCGGCGGTGATCAGCAGTTCCTGACCTTCGGCTTTCTGGCTGACGACGATGATCGCCAAATGCCTACCACCAAAAACCCAATCACCTTGACCATCACCGTTGCCGACGACCCGTCTAAGCCCTATGTCGATGTCTGCGAAGCTGCGGACGACGATAAGCAGGCACGAGTTCTGCGCCTGAATCTCCCGGGTGGCAGCAGCATCGTTTACAACGGCTACGTGTCAATCACCTCGACCCCGACCATGTCGCGCAACAACCTGATGACCCGCGTCATCAGCATTGCGCTGACCGGCCGCCCAACCCGTTACAGCGCTGCGGCGTAAGGAAGGCCCATGGCAAAGTTCACGCTTATCCAGAACCCGACCTTCAAGGCCGACGTCATGCTTCCTACGGTCGGCGGCGAACCTGTGAAGGTGGTGTTCGAGTTCAAGTATCGCGACCGAACCGAGTTGGCAGATCTGTACGCCGACTGGGGTGAGCGGCATAAGGCGCTCGGCCTGAATTCGGAAGAGGTGGGGCTGAAGCAGTTCACCGCCTTGCTGATTGACCTTCAGGTGGAGCAGCTCAAGGCAATTGTCGCGGGCTGGGATGTCGACGAAGAGTTCACTGATGAAAATCTGCGCATCCTGGTCAGTTCGATTAGCGCCACCCCAAGCGCGGTGCTGGGCGCTTACTCCGAGGCATTCAGCAAGGCTCGACTGGGAAACTCCTAAGCGTCTCGCGCAAGCTGTACGAGCCCGGGCCTTCAGCGGAGTCGCTGGCGGCCTTCGGCCTTTCTCTGAGGGACTTGCCCGAGGAAGTCTGTGAGGTCTGGCCGGATACTTGGCAGGCGTTCCAGGTCTTCGAGGCGCTGAGCACCCAGTGGCGTACAGGCGCGTGCGGCGCTACCGGTCTGGATTACACGTCAATTCGCGATGTCGCAGGCTTCCTCGGGCTAACCCGGTCTCAAGCCACCGATATTTTCCCAGATCTCCGCATCATGGAAGCCGAAGCCCTGCGGGTGATGGCGGAACAGAGGGACAGTAAATGAGCACCAACTTCGCGTCCCTGGGCATCGAGGTCAATTCGTCGCAAGCGGTCAAGGCTGCTGACGATTTGGACAAGCTGGTTGATTCGGCTGTTGATGCCGAAAAGGCAATCGACGATCTCGGCAAGACCGGGACCGAATTGGCCGACACTGGCAAGAAAATCGTCCAGGCCGAGCGAGAGGTTGCGCAGGAGATCGACAAATCGACTGGCGCAACCCAGCGTCAGTCCGAGGCAAGACGTAAATCAGGCGCAAGTGCTACCAGCGAAATCGCCATCATCAGCCAGCTCGAAAAGGCAATGTCCGGCAACATCGGCAGCATCGAGCAGCTGGTTCAGGCTGAAGGGTTGCTGGAGCGCGCTCGCAAGGGCGGCCTGGTCACAATCGAGCAGCAGGAGGCGTATCAGGACCGTCTCGGCAAAGCCTACGACAAGATCGAAAAAGCCGAAGCCAAGGAAGTCGCACAGAAACAGCGCCTGATCGACGCGGAAAACCGTCAGATTGAAGCGCTGAAGCGCACGGTCAATGGCATAGATCCCGTGACCGCGAAGCTGGGCAAACTGGAGGCGCAGGAAAAGGCGCTCGAAGCACTCAGGGTCAGCGGGGCGATCTCATCCGAGCGATACGCGGAAGCCCTAGCTAAAATCGGAAAGGACCGGGCGGGACTAACCGCGACAGAAACCGCATTCGACAAACTGAAGCTCGGCACCCGCCAAGCTCAAGAAAACGTCATGCAGCTGACCAACGCGCTGTCATCTGGCGATTTGGGTAGCGGGGCGAGGGCCATTGCTCAGCTCGGCGCCGGCGCTGGAGCGTCTGCCAAAAGCATGGCGGCTTTGCTGCTTCCGGCGGGCCTTCTCGCGGGCGTGATCGGCGGACTCGGTTATGCCTACTTCGATGCGATGAAGCAGGCCCGGGAGTTCAACGCCGCAATCAACGGCGGCTCGAATGACGCAGGTCAGAGCATTGCCAGCCTAAAGTCCATGAGCGAATCGGCTGGCGTGCTGACCGGCAACCTGTCCGGCGCGCGCGAGGCTGTCATTGCGCTGGCTTCTGGTACAGCCACCAGCAGCATTCAGATGCAGAACCTGGCGCAGGCGGGGGCTGCCATCGGCGAGGTTACAGGGAAGGGCGCCGGTGATATCGCCAAGTCACTGGCCAGCGCTGGTGATACTGCCACCGATGCTGCCGCCAAGATCAGCGATCAATACGGCCTGCTGACTTACGAGCAATACGAAGTCATTAAGGCGATCGACGATCAGGGCGACCACCAGCGTGCGCTGGATGTCCTGAGTGAAAGCCTGAATCTATCGGCACAGGAGCGGCTGAAGGCCTACCGTGCTTCCCTGTCAGATGTCGAGCGCGACTGGGACAACATCAAGATCGCGATCACTGGTGCCTATGGCGCCATCCGGTCAGAGGTCTTCCCTGACCTGGCCAAGCAGATCGAGATCACCCAGCGGGTACTCGACACTCGCAAGGGTGGCGGCGTTGCTGGCGCGGTATCGAACGGCTTGAGTTCGCTCAATTCGTTTCTGGGGCTCGGGACTGGCGAGAATGATGACTCCACCACAGCGCTGGAGGCAAAGCTTGCAGGCTTGAAAGCTCGGCAATTGGCCAGCCAGAACCTTGCCGGAGCAACCGGCGAGACAACCCACGCAAACAAGGAGCTGATCGCCGTCCAGAAGGATCTGGACAGGCAGATGGAGGACTTGAACCCGCTTGCAAAGCGCCAGGAGGCCTACAAAAAGCTGAATGATCAGTTCACGAAGCTTTATCAGGACGCAGAAAAAACCGGGCAGAAAGCGTCACTGCTTGATGGCGTGAGCTTCGACGGCAAGAAATTCTCCGGTGGCGCCTACGACAAGCTGAAAACGGCTATCGATGATAAGGACAAGGACCCGAAGGCTGCCGCTGGCAGCGTTGACCTGACCGGCTTCAACGATGCAAAAAACCAGCTCACTGTCATTGTGGCCGAGTACAGCAATGCCCAGAAGCAGTTGGATGCTGCGCAGAAAGCCGGGCTGATCTCCCAAGCCGAGTACGCGGTAAAACGTGAAGGCCTGATCGGCAACGAACGGGACGAGGTGACGGCTGCTTACGAAGCCGAGATTGCGGCGCTGGAGACGGTTAAAAACAAGTCCAGCACCACGGCAGCGCAGCGCGTTCAACTCGATCAGAAGATTGCTGACGCACGCTCAGCCATGGTCAAGGCGCAGAAGGATGCCGACAGCCAACAGGAAGTGCTGGCCACCGCCGAGACAGGTCGTCTCGACAAGCAGAAGTACGCGATCAACCAGTACGTTGCAGCCCTTGGACAGCAGCAGAAAGCGTTGGAGCTTGCCGGGCAGCGCGCAGTCAATGGCGTCGGCCAGGGTGATCGGCAGAACGCGCTCAACGGCGAGCTGAATAGCCAGCAAGACCGGTTCGCTCAGCAGTCTCTGGACCTTGCCAATCAGCAGTCTGACCCATCACGGAAGATGGACCCCGACGAGTTCGAGAAGAAGTCGCGGGCGCTCGCAGATGCGAACAAGAAGGCAACCGACCAAATCCGGCAGAACTATGCCGATGTCGAAGTGGCGCAGGGTGACTGGACGAAGGGCGCGACATCGGCCTGGGCCAATTACCTGGACTCCGCCCGAGACATTGCCGGCCAAACTCGGAACCTGTTCACGAACGCGTTCAGCTCCATGGAGGATTCGATCGTCAACTTCGCCATGACGGGTAAGGCATCGTTTGGTGATTTCGCGAAGTCGATTCTGGCGGATATGGCTCGCATTGCGACTCGCCAAGCCAGTTCGGCTTTGTTGGGTAGCTTGGTGGGCGCTGCAACGAACTACTTCGTTGGTGGTGGCGGTAACGGGCTGGCCTCCGGTTCTGCCGGTGCTGCTTCGTCGGCCGCAGGAGCGTCTCAGGCTGGATATACCAACGTCGACTTCTCTGGCTACAGAGCAGCCGGTGGACCTGTCGCCCCCAACTCTCTGTATGAGGTCAACGAACTGGGGCCGGAGCTGTACAACGAGGGCGGCAAGTCCTTCCTCATGACTGGCGCGAATGGCGGCAGCGTGACACCGCTGACGTCTGGCGCAGGCCCTGGTGTCGGTGCACTCGGCGGCCCTGTTGGCGGAACAACGATCAGTGTGCAAGTCATGGTGGCCAGCGATGGATCAACCAGCTCTGCGACTGACGATCCTGCTTACCAGCAGTTCGGCAAGGACTTGGCCGACTTCGTTGATCAGCGTTACCAGAAGCTGGTGAGCATCGATCTGCGCCGGGGCGGAAAAATCAACAGAGCTATCACGGGGTGATCCATGGCGATTGAGCGATTTACCTGGCAAATCGAAAAGGGTGCAACCGGCGATATCAAGCAGCGCACCCGGTCCAAGCAGTTTGGCGATGGCTACGAACAGTCGGTCTCTGATGGGATAAACAACAAAGCGCAATCCTGGCCCATCAGCCACACCGGCAGTGCGGAGCGGATCAAGGAAATTATCGCCTTCCTCGATCGCCATAAGGGCGCGAAAGCGTTCCTGTGGGTGCCGCCTCTCGGTGAGCTCGGCCTCTACAAGTGCCCCAACGGCTACCAGCCTTCACACAAAGGCGGCTCGGTTTACACCCTGGCCGCCACTTTCGAACAAACCTTTCACCCCTAAGGGAAACCCTGATGGCATTGATTACGGACATCCAGAAGCTGGAGCCCGGCGGGGAAGTGCGGCTGTTTGAAATTGACGGTACGGAGTATGGCGCGGACGTGCTCCGCTTCCATGCGCACGCGATTCCCCACACCCCTGCGGAGTTGCTGGCCTATGAGGGCTCGCCTGACGAACTGCCGGCGAAGTCGATCATTTGGCAGGGCAATGAATATGCGGCCTGGCCAGTGCAGATTGAAGGCATCGGCGCAGACAGCAGCGGCAGCGCTACACGACCGACGTTTATGGCTGGCAACGTCAATGGGCGAATCACCGCACTGTGCCTTGCCTTTGATGACCTGCTGAAGTTTCAGCTGACCGTACGCGAGACGCTGGCGCAGTACCTGGACGCCGTAAACTTTCCTGAAGGCAATCCGACCGCAGACCCGACACAAGAGGCACTGGAAATCTGGTTCATCGACCAGAAGACCGGTGAGGATGGCGAGGTCGTGCAGTGGGATCTGTCGTCACCCGGTGAGATCGATAACCACGGGTTGCCCGGGCGCCAAATGACGACCTTCTGCCACTGGGCAATGACAGGCGGGTATCGCGGCCCTAACTGCAGCTACACCGGCGGCGCGATGTTCGATGACGACGACAATCCTACTGACGACCCCAGCAAGGACGAGTGCAAGGGCGGACTCAAGTCCTGCAAATTGCGCTTCGGCGAGAACAACCAACTTCCCCACGGCGGGTTTCCCGCTGTTTCCCTGATCGCACGGAGTTGACCATGCGCAAGCACATCTTGAGCGCGATCCAGGCTCACGCGGTTGCTGAGTACCCGAAAGAGTGCTGCGGCCTGTTGCTGGGCATCGGTCGCAAGCAGCAGTACTACCCGTGTCGGAATATCTCTACCGAACCGAACGAAGAGTTTCGAATTGATCCGGAGGAATATGCCGCGGCGGAAGACCTGGGTGAAGTGATCGGCATTGTTCACTCCCACCCGGACGCCACAAGCCGGCCTTCGCCGCGCGATCTCGCCATGTGCGAAGCAACCGCCATGCCCTGGCACATCCTAAGTTGGCCCGAGGGCGATCTGCGCACGGTCATGCCTACCGGTGAAGTGCCGCTGCTGAAGCGCCCGTTCGTGCATGGCGCCTGGGACTGCTGGCAGGTCTGCGCTGATTGGTACAAGCGCGAGTGGGGGCTGGAGTTCGAAGCCTTCAAGCGCGCTGATGGTTGGTGGGAAAGCAAAGACAACACCAGCCTGTACGAAGCGAACTACGAGGCGGCCGGCTTCTATAAGGTCGACCAGCCGCAACGTGGCGACATGATCGTGATGGAAGTAGGGCGGACGGTTTACCCAAACCATGCCGGGATCTTCCTCGGCGTCAATGCATCGTTGACCGATGAAGAATCGAACACTTTCGGCCCCGGGCCGTTCCTGCTGCACCACCTATACGGGCGACCGAGCGAGATCATCGTTTTCGGTGGTCCCTGGCTCGACCGAAAACGTCTGATCCTCAGGCACAAAGATGCACAACCAACCAACCAACTAACGTGGCGTAACCGCTGGAGTTTGACTATGACCCCGTTATCAGAGAAGAAAGCGGTCCAGAATGAACTGCTTTCAAAACTTGCAGCAATGTACACCATGAAGATACTGCCGCTTTTAAGGAGTCGGATTCGTGGGCAGATGAGTGAATCTGCTGGATAAGTGTCCAGGATGATCAGTGATAGCGCCATGATATAGTCGCAAATCATCAAGCATGCGAGATCGCCATGGCCGGCGCGGCACCTAAGAGCAAGACATCGGAAATAACGGATCGAATCAACATTTTCGGCGCTAGCCTAAAAGACGACGGCAAATTCGATATGTTTGAATGGCAGCGGCTTCGCAGAGACCTTGAAGCGCTCGAAGCCATTCCCGCTCACAGAAAGACCGCGCTTTTGCTATTGGCTGTTGTGTGGGAGTTCAAGCACGACCGTGAAAAAATCCACGCATTGCTCAGCCAAGCAGCCGGGAAATTTGGTAAAGATCTGAATTGGTATCTGACTCGAGCGAATATGGCGCCGACATTTGGAGATACGACGTTGATTACGGACATGCTTGAGCACAGCTACCCCAAGGATAGCAAGGCGGGGCTCGACAAGGTTGTGAGTATGTGCAGCCATTCGGGAATGTTCACCAGTGCTGTTCGGGCACTTGATGACCTAATTAGGCTGGACGAGGGGCAGGGAAAGGCGCTCGAGGAGGAGTACCATTTCCTCCGCCCAGCCTCCCACTACCTGAAGATGCATGGTATTCCTGAACTTGATGTGGCGAATCGAGTGGTAGCCGCATCGAAAGTGGTAATTGACTCTCAATTCAGATTGACGAAATATTCGGTCAGATCCGACGCTTCTGGTCTGATGTTTGAGTTCACTATCGATGGTGAGATCGACCGCCTGGTCGAAGTAGACCTTGCAATATCCGACGCGATTGCGGCTCAGTTCGAAGGAACCTTGTCGCAGCATTTGAGCATCGGTGTATCCCCCAAGGAAGAGGCAGCCTGACATGCCAGTAGAGGCGTCTGAATTTATGGATTCTGCACACGGCTTCATGGTGCAGGAAGGTGCGGCAGAGATTCAGCGCAGGAATGCAGGAAGCCGAGCCTACTATGCTCTTTTCCATGCAGCGCTCAATACAATAGAGCGAAAAGGTCTTCCGCTAATCAAGGTTCAGGGTGCCGGAAGCCATGAAAGCGTGATTGCAACGCTGTGTACAATGGGGCCATCAGCTAAATCAATAAGCGAGTCGATGAGCCGAATGAAGCGCTTCCGTCATGACTGCGACTACCACGTAAATCTGCCAATCGGGCAGAAGAAAACTGCGATGCAGATATCTGAAGCACAAATCCTAATCGGAAAGCTCAGTCGAATTTAAATATCATGCAATCTCTACGAAGAGCCCAGCCACCCCGCTGGGCTTTTTCGTTTTTGGTGGGTAGCAAAGGCCTAGGTCGGGATTTTAATTGACGGAGAGTTCTTTAGAATCGCAGCTATTGTCGACCTGACATTCATTGACTGGAACCCAAGGACCACTTGGTTCAACTGCATCTAGTCGATGCATAGTAAGGACGCCGGCGTAGTAGCTGCCAGGCACCCCTGGAAAGCCTGCTTTTTCACCATCCTTGAAACGTCCTTCATAGATCCGCACGGTCTCACCACTCTGCGGAGCGAGACTTACAGACACTCGTCCAGATGGTCTGCAATGAATGATCATCACAGTGTTCGTCCGGTGGCCGTTTGCTGACTCGTCAAACACACGGACGATGTCATGACCATCAGGCTTGAGACAACTTGCTCCCGGGATGGTCGCTGAAACCCCTTCGGCGCGGGTTTCATCCCCTATAGCGGACGGTATGTAGAACATTAGGTTGAGGCCGATCAAAGCGTCGGCAGGAAGCGGCGATATCCTGTCTTCAAAAGTATTCCGAGCGCTAATCAGCGCGGGCTCGAAGTTCTTCTTGATTATGTCCGTCGTGGCTTCAAGGCAGGCACCTCCAACCCCGGCGATTACCGCTATGAGGCCTTTGGAAAGATATTTCTTGAGGAAGATCATCGTTCGCATCCCTTGCGTATGTTGGCCAAGGCACGGGCGGATCCTGGCTTGGAGTGATTACTCGGGCCAGCTTTCAAATCCAGCCACTGACTGTTTTAGAGCATCTTCGAAAGTTATTGGCGTTCCGGAGCGAAGGGAATGATGCCAAATAACTACAGCGCTAAGCATTACTTCAAGAGATACGCCGTTATCCTCGGCTTGCTGCCGAAGCTGTTCATAGGACTCCTTGGGCAGTGCTATTGGAATAGAGGTGGCATCTTCCGAGACTAGACTCAGCTCTGTTATTTCCGGCTGGTCATCGGCTTCCGCTAGCTCGGAAACATCTCTGCCGAGCGCTTTGGCAAGCTTAACCAGTGCGGTCATGCGAGGTTTTGAAGTGCCCATTTCATACCGGCCAATCTGCGGGACGCTCAGGCCGCTCGCTTTGGCTAGGTCTCGTTGCGTCATTCCTGCATCTGCTCGTAGGTGTACAAGCCTAGAAGGGAAACCTTTTGGGTGATGCATGGTAAGTCCATAGTTTTGTATGGAAAGCATGATGTTCGGGAAACATGTTTCTCGCAAGTAAATGATGGCAAATGATGTTGACGAGACATCCAAAGTGATGCCTAATGATGGCAAGTGATGAGTAAGGAGGGTATGAATGAGAGGCGAAGCGAGGTCCAGATATCCGTTGAGCTTGGACGCGTCAGTAAAGGGCCAAGCTGAAAGCGAGGCGAAAAAGAATCGGCGCAGCTTGAATGCTGAGCTAGGCCTGTTGATTGAGGAGGGGTTGAAGTGGCGAGAGATGCGAAGCAAGCAGGCAGCAGCCTGAAACGAAGAAGCCCCGACGAGGTGAGAGTCGTCAGGGCTTCAGAAACGAGATCAACTTCGGAGAAGAAATCGTCATGAGCAATGCTACCGCAATTCCAGTAGAAAACAATGTCCAGAGCCGGACTGGGCAGATTATCCCGTTCAAATTTGGTAAGCAGCAGGTTCGGACGTTGCTAATCGACGACCAGCCATGGTTCGTCGCAGCCGATGTTTCATCGGCTCTGGAGTATCGCATTGCAGGCGATATGACCCGCAATCTGGACGAAGATGAAAAGGGTACGCAGATTGTGCGTACCCTTGGTGGTGAGCAGGAAATGCTGGTGATCAACGAATCTGGCCTTTACTCGGCGATCCTTCGCAGCCGCAAAGTCGAAGCAAAGCGATTCAAGAAGTGGGTCACTGCCGAAGTGCTGCCGGCCATCCGCAAGCATGGTCGCTACGAAGATTCCAAAGGCTTGATGACGCCGATGGTTGATAGCCTCCTTGGCAAGACTGGCGCCATGCGACTGAGCAATGTGATGCGATGCCGTGTTGCTAGGCTGGATGCCGAGCACCAGCGTAGCGCCACTGCCAAACTGGCATCTGCCGTACATGCATGTTTCGGTGTTCCTCGCGTTGAGCTGATCCCGAGCAGTCAGTTCGAAGCTGCCGCCAACTTTGTAGCCAGCTATGCGATCGAGGGTGAA
>Ga0207713_1001269_pt1 | contig 20819 bp, 18 predicted proteins | sample KBSS64metaG_FD_184404 | JGI IMG/M metagenome (GOLD analysis project Ga0207713, IMG submission 184404) | Switchgrass rhizosphere microbial communities from Kellogg Biological Station, Michigan, USA - KBS S6-4 metaG (SPAdes) (version 2) | ecosystem: Host-associated > Plants > Roots > Rhizosphere >... | reverse complement strand
GCGCATGTCATGGCGCAATTCCATGCACGCTTATCCGGGGCCGAAAGCGCGGTACGGGCGGCGAGCAGGATCACGGCGGGCACAATCAAATCGAGGGGACGCAATGTTCGGCTGCCTTCACCACTATCAGTTGTCTCGGTTCGGGCAGCGAGTTGCAAAATGGTTTTCTGGCGGGCTTGACTGTCTGGCAAGCGGAAAAGGCGCGTATCGACGGGCTGCGGTTTTGGCACGAAGTCGCACCGGTTGAAGGTTTCCCGTCGAGCGCCACTGTTTCCCACATTCATCCGCTTGGATTGGTAGGAAATTTTAAGGTGGCAGCGGAGTTGATTACGCTCGAGATGCTGAATGCCGTGGATCCGGCCGGATCAGTCGAATATCACCGGCAGATCCTGCCATATTTGAACAAATACGCGAAAGGGTATGCAATCATTGGGCCATAAATCGCAGCGTGAATCCGGTAGCAGATACAGGAGATGTTGCAGCTGTGACTCAACAGATCAACGGAGGACAAAATGGACATGCCGAAAGACTCATTGCGTACAACAGAGTTGCACCGATTTTGGGGCTTCCGCAAGAAACGAATTAAACGTTTTTTGGAATGCCTTGCTTGCTGCCTTTTGCTTTCGTCCGCCTCGTTGGCTAATGCCAACGGAGACGAACGTGCTGTCTGCCCCGCTGTATCGCCATCCATGGGTGTATTTTCCGCAGAGAAAATATACAAAAACTCGGTCGTTTCGATCGAAAAGAACGATGCAGATCACACGATAAACTTATCGATTTACCGACCGAATTCGAACGACTGCGAAAAGACTGTCTTCGCGAAATACTCTATAGAAGGCGGAGCGCCGAATGTCGACTCCCTGTTTTTCCTGAATCTCGATGGCAAGCCAAATATTTTCACCATTGTTCATTGGGATGTAAATTCTCGCGGAATCGGTACATACGGAAAATACTACCAAATATTTGCATATACCTCGGACGAACAAGGCCGACTGATCGAAAATAAGAGGGTGGTCGACAACAGCGCAATGACCGGAATGGATGGCTATCAAGAGGGAGAGCAAACCTTGTTTCCCTATAAGACTGCAGGCGCCGTGAAATCCTTCTTCAAGTGCAATAAGGCAAAGTGCAAGTAATATTTCATTTCTCGAACCGAACCGTAGACCCGTGCTGAACCTGTCACTCGCCACGCGGCGCACCTAGCGCAAAAAGGCCGAGCGGCCGATTCAACGCACCACCAACGCCACCACCAACGCCACCACCAACGCCACCACCAACGCCACCACCAATACGCCGCCGCGGCGGTAACATGGATGACACTTGGCGCTTCGATAATCGAGCGCGTCCGCGTCGCGCTTGCCGACGCGCGCTTAACCGTTTCCGTTGCCAGGAGAGCCGCAATGAAAGAGCAGGATCCGAGACCTGAAGCCGAGATGCTGGCAGAGCGGCAACGCCGTTTCGAGGAGGACCTCATCGATGCGTACGACGAGGAACTCGAAATGGAGGTCGACGACCGCATCATCGACGGCGCCGAAGGCTTCACGCTCGAGCATCGCGAGGCGCGCAAGATGTATTTCCGCGAACTGTTCCGGCTGCAAGGCGAACTCGTCAAGCTGCAGGACTGGATCGTGCAGACCGGCCATCGCCTCGTCGTGATTTTCGAGGGACGCGACGCGGCCGGCAAGGGCGGCGCGATCAAGCGCATCACGCAACGGCTCAATCCGCGGGTCTGCCGCGTGGCGGCGCTGCCCGCGCCGAACAACCGTGAACGCACGCAATGGTATTTCCAGCGCTATGTTTCGCATCTGCCGGCGGGCGGCGAAATGGTGCTGTTCGATCGTAGCTGGTACAACCGCGCGGGCGTCGAACGCGTGATGAATTTTTGCAGCGAGGAAGAGTACGAAGAGTTTTTCCGCTCGGTGCCCGAATTCGAAAAGATGCTGGCGCGAAGCGGCGTGCAGATTCTCAAATACTGGTTTTCGATCACCGACGAAGAACAGGAACTGCGTTTCCAGAACCGCATTCGCGATCCGCTGAAGCAGTGGAAGCTGAGTCCGATGGATCTGGAAAGCCGGCGCCGCTGGGAAGCGTACACGCTCGCCAAGGAAGTCATGCTGCAGCGTTCGCACATTCCCGAGGCGCCGTGGTGGGTCGTGCAGGCGGTCGACAAGAAGCGCGCGCGCCTGAACTGCATTCATCATCTGCTGAGCCAGGTGCCGTATCACGAGATCGAGCATCCGCGTGTCGAATTGCCCGACCGGGTCTATCACGACGAATACAGCCGCCAGCCGGTGCCGGAGTCGATGATCGTGCCCGAGGTGTATTGAGCGTTGAGCGCGCACGGCTCGCTTGCCGCCGGAAAGGCGCGCGAAGCGGGCGGGGTTGGCCGACAATGCGATGTCGGCCCGCGGCGGCGGATTTAATTTCCGTTGACGGATGTTTTGGGGCTGACCGATAGTCTTGGCCCGAAAGGTCCGTTAATTCCAGGCTCCGTGCGTGAACAACACAACCCGCTCTTCCTCATCGCGCGCTGACCATGTCTATTTCAGCGTGCGCGACGATATCTTCGACATGCGTCTCTTGCCCGGCGACCGGCTGACGGAAGGCAGCATCGCCGAGCGTTTCGGCGTGTCGCGCACACCCGCGCGCGAGGCGCTGCAGCGCCTGCAAAGCGACGGCCTGATGCGCGGCTACGTGCGCGGCGGCTGGGAAGTCGTGCCGATCGATTTCAAGCGTTTCGAAGACCTGTACGAGATGCGCAAGCTGATCGAAACCTTCGCGGTGGGCCGGCTGGTTGCCGCCGACATGTCGTTATCCGGCAGCGTGCAGCAGATGCTCGACCGGCTCGACGCCGTCTGGAACGTGCCCCGCGCCGAGCGTATCCGCGAGGGCTGCGAGATGGTGGCGCTCGACGAAGCCTTCCACCAGGCGCTCGTCATCGCCGCCGACAACTCGGAACTGAGCGCCGCGATGCAGCGCGTGACCGACCGCATCCGCGTGGTGCGGCGGCTCGATCTCGTCTACGGCGACTGCATCGACGACACCTACGACGAGCACATCGCGATTCTCGACGCGATCCGCCATCGCGAGACGGCGCGCAGCGTCGCCTTGATCGGGCGTCATATAGAAGGCAGCCGCGCCGAAGTGCGCAGCCTGACCGCCGAACGCCTGCAACGCGCCCGCACTGCAATGGAGCCGCACGGCGCTCCGTATGCACCACCCAGGTTGCGGCGCACCACCTAGGGTCATCCCTTAGTCATCCCGATTTGCCCCAAAGCCCTATGTAGCGGACGTTTCAGTCCGCGATGCGGATTGGCATGGTTTTCGCATAACTGCACGCCATGTATACAAGCAAACTTCTGCCGGAAATATGTCAGCCGACTATCTGAATTCGACCCGCGGAACCCGCGGCATGGCGGTCGCGCCGCATGCGCTCGCCGCGCAGAGCGCCCTCGCGATCCTGCGCGACGGCGGCAACGCGGTCGAAGCGATGATCGGCGCCGCCGCGACGATCGCGGTTGTCTATCCGCACATGAACAGCATCGGCGGCGACGGTTTCTGGCTGATCGCGCGCCCCGGCGCCGCGCCCGTGGGCATCGAGGCATGCGGCGCGGCGGCGCTCGCCGCCACGATCGATGAATACCGTTCGCGCGGCCTTGCCGCGATTCCGACGCGCGGTCCGCTCGCGGCGAACACCGTGGCCGGCACCGTGTCGGGCTGGCAGCTCGCGCATCGCTGGTCGACGGACATGCTCGGCGGCAAAGTGCCGGTCAAGCGTTTGCTGGAAGACGCGATCCATTACGCGAGGCACGGTGTGCCGGTCACGCGCAGCCAGTCGCAGTGCGTGGCGAGCCGGCTCGACGAATTGCGTCCGGTTGCGGGCTTCGCCGAAACCTTTCTGCACGACGATCGCGCGCCCGCTACCGGCGAGCGTTTCGTTGCGCCGCGCCTCGCCGCCAGCCTGGAGCGTCTCGCCGACGCCGGTCTCGACGACTTTTATCGCGGCGACCTCGCCCGCGGCATCGCGGTCGATCTGCAATCGGCCGGCTCACTGCTGACGCTCGCGGATCTCGAACGGCACGAGGCGCGGCTGCGCACCCCGCTTGCGCTCAAGCACTCGCTTGGCACGATCTACAACATGCCGCCGCCCACGCAAGGACTCGTCTCGCTGCTGATTCTCGGCATGCTCGACCGCGTGCTGACGCAGGACATGGACCCGCTCGGTCCCGAGTTCGTGCATGCCTGCGTGGAGGCGACCAAGCTGGCCTTCGCCGTGCGCGATACCGGGATCACCGATCCCGACCACATGCGCGCCGATCCGCGCGCGCTGCTCGAACCGGCGGCGCTCGACGCAATGGCCGCGCGCATCTCGCCGACGCAGGCCGCGCCTTGGGGCGCGGGGCGTGGGCCGGGCGACACGGTGTGGCTCGGCGTCACCGATAGCGACGGCGTCTCCGTGAGCTTCATCCAGAGCATTTATCACGAGTTCGGCAGCGGCATCGTGCTGCCGGGGTCGGGCATCAACTGGCAGAACCGCGGCTGCAGTTTCTCGCTCGACGAGCGCGCGCTGAATCCGCTGATGCCGTTGCGCCGACCCTTCCATACGCTGAACCCGGCGCTCGCGCGTTTCGACGACGGCCGCACGATGGCGTACGGAAACATGGGCGGCGACGGTCAGCCGCAATCGCAAAGCGCGGTGTTCTCGCGCATCGCCAACTTCGGCTGGAATCCGCAAGCCGCGATCGACGCGCCGCGCTGGCTGCTCGGCCGCACGTGGGGCCAGTCCACCGACACGCTCAAGCTGGAGGCGCGCTTTGCGCCCGGCACCGTGGCGCGGCTCAAAGCGCTCGGTCACGAGGTCGAGACGATGCCGGCTTACGACGAAGCAATGGGCCATGCCGGCGCGATCGTCCGGTATCCCGATGGACTTATCGAAGCGGGCCACGATCCGCGCAGTGACGGGGTTGCCGCGGGCTGGTAAAAGCACGCGCGCTTTTTTTCAATCGAACCGCAGGTCCGGCCTATCGGCACGGAGGACGCCGCACGTTTGCCGCTTGCCGGCAGGCATGCGCTCGGTAACTGGAGTCATCATGACCACACGCTCTCAACCCATGACATCCGCGGACATCGGGAACGTCTCGACCTCCGCCGCGCACAACCGCTGGCTTCAGCTCGGACTCGGTCTCGTCTGCATGATGGCGATTTCGAGCCCGCAATACGTCTGGACGCTGATGACCAAACCGCTCGCCGCGAAACTGGGCGTCGCGCTGCCGGAACTGCAAGTGACGTTCTCGCTGCTGATCATTCTGCAAACTTTCTTCTCGCCGTTCCAGGGCAAGCTGATCGACCGCTTCGGTCCGCGCATGCTGATCTCGATCGGCACCGTGATGTCGGGCCTGAGCTGGGTGCTGGCCGCGCAGGTGCAAAGCGCGCCGATGCTCTATCTGACTTATGGCGTGGTCGGCGGCTTGGGCACCGGCATCGTCTATGTCGGCGTGGTGGGTTTGATGGTGCGCTGGTTTCCGAAGCAGCGCGGCTTCGCGGCGGGCGCGGTGGCGGCCGGCTACGGCATGGGCGCGATCGTCACGACCTTTCCGATCGCCACGTCGCTGCAGGCGCGCGGCATCGACGCCACGTTGTGGATGTTCGGCATTGCGTTCGCGCTGGTCGGCTTGCTGGCCTCGCAAGGATTGCGCGTGCCGCCTTCGCACGATAGCGTCGCCGCGAGCGCGGCCGGTTCCGGCGCATCGGCCGTGGCGAATCTGCGTCCTTCGCAAACGCTCAAGACGCCCGTGTTCTGGCTGATGTTCGCGATGATGACCATGATGTCCACCTCGGGCCTGATGGTCACCTCGCAAATGGCCACCTTCGCCGCCGACTTCGGCGTGACCAAGGTGCTCGTGTTCGGCATCGCGGCGCTGCCGCTCGCGCTGACCATCGACCGCTTCACCAACGGCCTCACGCGGCCGCTGTTCGGCTGGGTGTCCGACAAGGTCGGCCGTGAAAACACGATGTTCTTCGCGTTCGCACTCGAAGGCGTGGCGATGGCGCTGTGGCTCCTCACCCGCGAAAACGCGGTGCTGTTCGTGCTGCTGTCGGGCGTGGTGTTCTTCGGCTGGGGCGAGATTTTTTCGCTGTTCCCCTCGACGCTGACCGACACCTTCGGCACCCGTCACGCCACGGAGAACTACGGCTGGCTGTACATCTCGCAAGGCATCGGTTCGATCTTCGGCGGCCCGCTGGCGGCGCTGATGCACCAGCATGCCGGAAGCTGGGTGCCGGTATTCGCCACCGCGATCACGCTCGACATCGTGACCGCGCTGCTCGCGATTGCCGTGCTCAAGCCGATGCGCCGCCGCTTTCTCGCCACGCCGCGCGGCCTTTGACGGAACGGCGGCGGCTTGTGCCGGCGCACCATGAATCGTGATCGAGGAGCAGGCATGTCAGTTCAGCTCGCGTTACGCAACATCCGCAAATCGTTTTCGAACAAACTGGGTTCGGTCGACGTGCTCGGCGGTCTCACGTTCGACATTCACGAGCGTGATTTCGTCAGCATCATCGGGCCGTCGGGCTGCGGCAAGACGACGGTGTTCAATGTGATCGCGGGGCTGCTCGAAGCCGATAGCGGCGACATCGTCTATCGCGGGCAGGCCGTGAATGGATTGCGCGGCAAGGTCGGCTACATGATGCAGCGCGACCTGTTGCTGCCGTGGCGCACGGTGCTGCAAAACGTGCTGATCGGCCCCGAACTGTCGAACATGCCGGCGGCGCAGTCGCATGAAATGGCGATGGAGTATCTCAACACCTATGGCCTCGCCGGCTTCGAGAACGCTTATCCGCGCATGCTGTCGGGCGGCATGCGCCAGCGTGTGGCGCTGATCCGCACGCTGATCAACGATCCCGACATCATCCTGCTCGACGAGCCGTTCTCGGCGCTCGACTATCAAACGCGCCTCTATCTGGAGGGCGTGCTGATGGAAGCGGTCGAGACGTTCCACAAGACCGTGGTGCTGGTCACGCACGATATCGACGAAGCCGTCGCGTTGTCCAAACGCGTCGTGGTGCTCGGCGGACGTCCCTCGCAGGTGAAGAAGATCTACGACATCGACATTGCCGCGCGTTCGCCGATCGGCGCGCGCAGCGATCCGAACTTCGCGGGCTATTTCCATGCGTTGTGCGGCGAGCTGGATATCCAGACCGAGGTGAGGGCAGCATGACGCAATCCGTTTCCATCGATAAAAGCGCGGCGGCGCGGCGCGCTCCGCGCGCACGCTCGCGGCGGCTCGTGCTCGACAGCGGCTGGGGCCGCTCGTTGCTGCAACTCGCGGCGGTGCTCGCGTTCTTCGCGCTCTGGGAAGGCGCGGCGCGTCTTGGCTGGGTGTCGAACTTCCTGGTCGGCTCGCCGGCGAAAATTCTCGACGCGCTGATACGCGACATCCGCTCTCATCAGTTATTCGTCGATACCGGCTACACGCTCTTCGAAGCCATTCTCGGCTTCGTGTTCGGCACGGCGGTGGGCTCGGCGTGCGGGCTCGCGCTCTGGTATTCGCCGTTCGTCGCGCGGCTGATCGAGCCGTTCATCGTCGCGATCAATAGCGTGCCGAAGATCGCGTTCGCGCCCATCGTGATCTTATGGTTCGGCACCGGTTTGATATCGAAGGTCGCGCTGGCGATTTCGCTCACCGCCATCGTCGCGCTGATCGCGGCCTACGAGGCGGCGAAAGACGCCGATCCCGATCTGCAGGCGCTGCTCGTCACGCTCGGCGCCGACAAGAACGACGTGTTCATGAAGGTGGTGGTGCCGTTCACGCTGCCCTACGTGATCTCCACGTTCCGCATCAACGTCGGCTTCGGCCTGGTCGGCGCGGTGGTGGGCGAATTCATTTCATCGGAGAAAGGGCTCGGGCACATGATCTTCACCGCATCGAGCCTGTACGACCTCAACACGGTATGGGCGGGACTCTTCGTGCTGATGGCGATCGGCTTCGTGCTGTACTTCCTGATCGATCTCGTCGAGCGCAAATTGCTGCCGTGGCGGCAGGCGTCGAATACGAGCACGCTGAAGGTTTAAACGCATTCCCGGCAGTCCAATCACTTCTCTCCCAGGACAGGACGATGGCATTCACAGCAAAAAAAGCGCTCGCCGCGCTGACCACGGCTTTGGCGCTGACCGTTGCATCCGTTTCATTGCCGACGTTGGCCGCCGACAAGAAAGTCACCATTTCGCAGGCGTTCCAGTCGATGCTCTATCTGCCGCTCTATGTGGCGATCGACGGCGGCTTCTTCACGAAGGAAGGGCTCGACGTCACCAGGCAGACGGCGGGCAGCCCGAGCGCGGCGCTCTCGGCGGTGTTGTCGGGTAGCGCCGATTTCTCGCTGCACGGACCCGAGTGGACGGCGGTCGCCGCGGAGAAGGGCGCCGATGTCGATATCATCGCCAACGTCGTGAACGGCGCGGCGGTATGGATCGCCGCCGCGCCCGACGTCAAATTCGACAGCATCAAGGACGTGAAGGATCAGGTCGTGGTGTCCGGGCAGATGCCGACCACCAGCACGTCGCTGTTCCTGAAGCTGCTGAAAGAGAACGGCATGTCGCAGAGCGACGTCAAGCTGATTCAGGTGCCGCTCGGCTCGGAGATCGGGCCGCTCGTGGCCGGGCAGTCGAAGATCGCGGTGATGTACGAGCCGGGCCTCGACCAGGCGGTCGCGAAGGGCATGAAAGTCGTGCTCGGTTTTCCGAAGCTCTATGGCGAGTACGCGTTCTCGTCGATTTCGGCGAAGCGCGGCGTCGATCCCGATGCGGCCGCACGCTTCGTGAAGGGTCTGCAAAACGCGCTGCGCTACATGCAGAGCAATCCGGCCGAAACCCAGGCGATCGCGCGCAAGGAATTCCCGACGCTCGATCCGGCGGTGGTGGACGCGGCCGTCAAGCGCATGCTGACCGAAGGCGTGTATCCGAAGAGCGTCGACATCACGCCCAAAGCGCTGGCCGTTGCGATGGATACGCAAATCGCGCTCGGCAATCTGAAGCAGCAGCCGAAGTACGATACGTTCATCGTCCACAGTTATATCCAGCCCGCGCTTGCCGCGAAATGAACGGCTTTCCGACGCTCTCATGACGACCTTCAATCAAGCACCGACCATCGGCGAGATCCGCGCGGCGCTCGCCGCGGGTGACGCCACCGTGGCGCAGTACGTTTCGAGCGCTTACGATGCCGCGCAACATTCGCAGGCGGCGTTGCACGCATTCTGTTATCTGCCCGATACGCCGCCGGCCACCCTCGCCGATGCCGCCGCGCCGCTCGCCGGCGTGCCGGTCGCGGTGAAGGATGTCATCGATACCGCCGACATGCCCACCGAATTCAACTCGGCGGCCTACAAGGGGCGGCGCCCCGAGCGGGATGCGTGGATCGTGGCCCGCTTGCGGGCCGCGGGCGCGGCGATTCTCGGCAAGACGGTGACCACCGAGTTCGCGTGGCGTCATCCGGGGCCGACGGTCAATCCGTGGAACGGCGCGTTCACGCCGGGCGGATCGTCGAGCGGTTCGGCGGCGGCGGTCGCGGCCGGGATCGTGCCGCTCGCGCTCGGCACCCAGACGCAGGGCTCGGTGATCCGCCCCGCGGCTTATTGCGGCATCGTCGGTTTCAAGCCCACCTACGGCACGATCGCGCGAACCGGTGTGTTGCCGCTCGCGTGGTCGCTGGATCACGTCGGACTGTTCGCGCGGCGCGTCGCGGACGTGGCGTATGTGTTGAAACTCGTCGCGGGCGCCGATGCCGCCGATCCGCATGTTTCGCACGTTTCGCATGTTGACGCGGCGGCGCGCGGCGCGGGCACGCGGCGCATCGGCGTGTTGTCGAAGCAGGCCGGCGGCGCGATCGAGCCGGCCCAGCAAGCCGCGCTCGACCGGCTCGCGGCGCAGCTCGCGCGCGACGGCGCGGAGATCGTCGCGGTGGAGTTGCCGCAGGAAATCTTCGCGACGCCGGCGCACGCGCTGCAATTGATGGCGGTGGAAGCGGCGATCACGCACGGCGATCTGGTCGATCGCACGCCCGAACTCGTGAGCCCCGCGATGCGCGGTCTGGTCGACGATGGGCGCAAGCTGCCGGCCACCGCCTACGCGACGATCAAGGCGCTGCAGGTGCCGATGGCGCAGCGCTTTCAGGCGTGGCTCACGCAAGCCTGGGCGCTGGACGCGCTGCTGGTTGCGCCCGCCACGGGTGAGCCGCCGCGCGGCCTCGACTATACGGGCGACGCCGCGTTCTGCGCGCCGTGGACGTTTCTGGGCGTGCCGGCCGTGACGGTGCCGGTCGGCTTCGGGCCGGCGGGTCTGCCGCTCGGCGCGCAACTGGTGGGCGCCGCGCACGGCGACGCCGGGTTGCTGGCGTTGGCGGAGTGGGTCGAGGCGCGCACGGGTTGGGAAGCGGCGGTGGTGCAGCGGCGCGGCGCGTGAGCACGCGGACAGCCTGAGCGGATCACGCCGAAGGGCCGTCGATGCGCCGTCGACCTTTCCTGGCACCTTCGTCGAATCTTAGAACACCGCGCGGAACACCCAGTACAAGCCCGCCGCCAGCGCGATCGAAGCCGGCAGCGTGAGCACCCACGCGAGGACCAGGCTGCGCACGGTGGCCCATTGCAAGCCCGAGCCGTTGGCCGCCATCGTGCCGGCCACGCCCGACGAAAGCACGTGCGTGGTCGACACCGGCAAGCCGTACACGTCGGCCGCGCCGATTGTCAGCATCGCCACGAGTTCCGCCGAGGCCCCCTGACCGTAAGTGAGATGCTGCTTGCCGATCTTCTCGCCGACCGTCACGACAATGCGTTTCCAGCCCACCATCGTGCCCAGCCCCAGGGCAATCGCGACCGCAACCTTGACCCATGTCGGAATGAACTTGGTGGCGTGATCGGTTTGCGCCTTGAAGTTGTCGATCACCTTGGCGTCCTCCGGCGCGAAGGGCGGTTGCTTCGCCTTCTCCATCAGACGGATCGCCTCGGAGGCGACATACATGTTGTTGCGCACGTTATCGATGGCGTTTTGCGGCACGGCGGCCATCGATCCCGATGCGCCCACCTGACGGCCGATCACATCGGTCAATTGCTGGAGCGCCGGCAAGGTGGCGGGCGTCAACTGGCGGGTGCGCACATACGTCTCGACATCGGCGCGCGGATCGGCCGACGGCGCGGCGCCCCGCGTGTATTTCGCGAGCGTCGCCGACGTCTGCTGCGCGACCGCGACGAAGGTCTGCGTCTGTGCCGGCGTGACCGCCTTGTTCAGCGCATACGCCGTCGGCACGGTGCCGATGAGGATCAGCATGATGAGGCCCATGCCTTTCTGTCCGTCGTTCGAACCATGCGCGAACGACACGCCCGTGCAGGTCAGAATCAGCAGGCTGCGGATCCAGAACGGCGGCGGCTCCTTGCCCTTCGGCTCGGCGTACAACGCGGGAATGCGCACCACGGCCTTCAGGATCAGCAGCAGCAAACTGGCCGCGAGAAAGCCGACCAGCGGCGAAAACAGCAGCGACCTGCCGACGCCGAGCGCCTGATTCCAGTCCACGCCGCTCGTGCCGTTGGTGCCGTGCATCAACTGATTCATCAGGCCGACGCCGATGATCGAGCCGATCAGCGTGTGCGAGCTCGACGAGGGCAAGCCGAGGTACCAGGTGCCGAGGTTCCAGATGATGGCGGCGATCAGCAACGCGAACACCATCGAAAAACCGGCGCTGCTGCCCACTTGCAGGATCAGTTCCACGGGCAGCAATTGCAGAATGCCGAACGCGACCGCGCCGCTCGACGTCAGCACGCCGAGGAAATTCCATGCGCCCGACCACACCACCGCGAGGTTCGGCGCGAGCGAGTGCGTGTAGATCACCGTGGCGACCGCGTTGGCGGTGTCATGGAAACCGTTGACGAATTCGAAGCCGAGCGCGATCAGCAGCGCGGTCCCGAGCAGCAGATAAGGTAGAACCGAGCTTTCGCGGACCGGTTGCAAATCGGCCAATAAATGCGTGGCGCAATAGACGGCGCCGACAACAATCACGGCGACGAAAACGGCAAGGCCGAGATGACGGCCCTTGCCGCTTGCAGCGCCCGATTGCGGGTACGAAAGTTCCGGCATGACGTGTGCCCCAGGAGTTGGTCGCGGAACTTCCGATGCTGCGGGGCTTGCGTGTCGAAATGATGACGAGGGCGTGACGCCGGCGCCGCCGCCGTTGCATCCGCGCTTACGGCGACGTGGCGGAGATGACCTCGCCCGTCGCGCTGCCGCCCAGGCTGCGTTTGTACGCCTGCGCGACGGTGGCGGCGGGCACGCCTTGCGACGGATCGCGGCCCATCGACTTCAGCGTTTCGGCGACCCACCCCGGACTCACCACGTTCACGCGGGCCTTGCCGCGCAATTCCAGCGCCGCCGAACGCGCGAACGCCTCCACGCCGGCATTCACGATGCTGACCGCCGCGCTGCCTTCCATCGGTTGTTGCGCGAGCACGCCGCTCGTCAGCGTGAAGCAGCCGCCTTGCGACACGTGCGCGGCGCCACAGCGCACCAGGTTGACCTGGCCCATCAACTTGTTGGCGAGACTGAACGAGAAGTCGTCGTCGGCGAGGCTCGCGAGCGGCGCGAACTTCGCCGTGCCGGCCACGCAGATCACCGCGTCGAGCGTACCGGCCCGCCGGTACATCGACTCGATGCTGGCCTTGTCGGACAGATCCACGTGCAAATCGGAGCCCTTGCGGCTCGCGGTGACGATTTCATGTTCCGCCGCGAGGAGCTTCACCAGTTCTCCGCCGAGCAGGCCCGTTGCACCGACAATGAGTATTCGCATACATCCTCCTGATGCATCGACGAAGCGCGCCGACGCGTGTGTTCAAGATAGTCTCTCCATGACGTCGCGCCATCGACGTAAAGAACCTGCCGCGTTCGCGCGTTATGACTATTCAATCGCAGCGCCTTTGCGCGGTGGGAACTAATTTTGCTACGCTTTCTAAAGGCGTATTCGAAGGACCACCGATCGAGCGGGAGAGCCCCAACGATGAATCGGAAAAACGATAAAGAGCCGGCCGACAGCACGCCGGCCGACGAAGCGCCTTCGGCGCAGACCGCGTTCGCGTCGTATGCGGCGCCGCTCGTCGATCATGCGATCGAATACGCCAATGCGGTGCGCGAGGATCCATCACCGGAAGATTTCCACCAGTTGCGGGTTTCGCTGCGGCGTTTGCGCTCGCTATGGTGGGCCTTCCAACCGTTGCTCGAGGAGGGCGAGAACACGCGCCAACGGGCGCTGTACAAGTATCTCGCCACGGCGGCCGGCAAGACCCGCGACTGGGACATCCTGATCGAGTTGCTTGCACAGGAGAGCGGCATCGCGCGCGGCCTGACGCCGACCCTGGAGGACGCGCGTGGCGACGCGCTGGCGACGAGCCGGGAAACGCTCTCGAACGCCGACGTCAAACATCTGCTGCGCGAGGCCCTGAGCAGCGCCACCCGCGAACTGAACACCGCGCACGAGCGCGTGCCGCTCGGCAAATTCGCCAATCAACGCGTGGCCGCCTCCGAGCGGACGCTAAAGAAGCGCATGAAACGCGCGCGGCATGCAAAGCGCTCGAACTACACCGCCTTTCACGATGTCAGGAAGGCGGGCAAGAAACTGCGCTATCTGCTGGAGTTTTTCGGGCCGGTGCTCAAGGGCGGCCGCAAACGCACGGTCAAGCGCCTGAAGCAGATCCAGAAGCGATTCGGGACGCTGAACGATATCGTCGCCAGCGAAATGCTGTTGCGTGACAACGCCGCCTTGCTGGCCGGTTCCGGCGATACCGACGCGGTACTGCAATGGCTGAAGAAGGAGCGCAAACGCCGCATGCGCTCGGCGGCCGGATTGCTGCGCACACTGTAATGCTTGCGGAGTCGGAGCCGGCACAGATTGATCGAAAGCCGCGCCCTCAAGCTATGTGCTATGCGTAAGCCTCGCGAGCGTTCGCATGTCCGCGGGCGCTTGCGACGCGCATCCGCGAATCAGGCGCTCCGGCTGCGCCGTGGCGCGAAGCCGCGCAGCGTGACCGCCTCGCTGGCGTCGCCGCGCGCTCGCCGTGCGCGCTTGCCGGTGCCGGGCTGGCCTTGGGCTTCCAGCGGCTCGATCGGAAAACCGCGCCTTTGCCACGCATCCAGATCGCCCTTCAACGCACGAATCCGCGTATAGCCGTGGCGGCGCATCCGTTGCTTGATCTCGGCGGCGGTCGCGCTGTCCGGGCAAATGCAGTAAATCACGAGGTCATGAGCGAGCAGCGCGCCGTCGAGCTGTTCCGGCGAGCGCGGATCGAATGCAAGCGCGCCGGGAATGCGGCGCTGTGTATCGAGCGCCAGCGCCTCGGGGCGAGCGTCGAGCACCTTGGGCGGCAAGATTGGGCGCGCTCCACCGGACTCCGTGCGCGACGCCGCGGCGGACGCGGCGCGCGCGAGGCGGCGTTCACGGAATCGCTGTATCAAGCGGTAGACCAGATAGATCAGCGCCGCGCCCAGCAGCACGTCGATCACGGTGCCGCCGCGCGCTCTGACGAATGCCAGCAGCATATGCAACTGCTGTTCCGCCGCCGCTCCGCCGAGCAGCCAGAAGGTGGCCCATGCCGCGGCGCCCGCAAGATCCCACAGCGCGTAAATGCGGGCATCGACGACAGTCGTGCCCATCAGCGGCGGCGTGATGAACGCGAGCCCCGGCACGAACTTCGAGATCGAGACGAGCGGCACGCCGAAGCGCTCGAATAGCGAGCGCGCCTTGGCGAGCTTCACATCGACGGCCGGGGCGAACCGGACGAGCGCGGCGATCAGCCCGCGCCCGTAGATGCGGCCGGCGCTGAACCAGACGCCGTCGCCGATGAGCGCGCCGAGCACGGCGGCGCACAGAATCGGCCAGAACGACAGATGGCCAGCGGCGATCGCCGTGCCGGCGAACAGCAGCATCGGCACCGCGGGGATCGGCACGCCGAGGCGCGTCAACAGCACGTTGAGAAACACGGCCGCGCCGCCCCAGGTGGAAACCGCCGTGGACGGAATCTCTATCAATTGAGGCGCTCCCGTTCCGGCGAATGAGCGCACGCGCGGCGGGGGCCTGGGCGGTCGCTGGACGACAGGTGTTTTGGAGCGGCCGGCTTGCAGACCCTTGAGTTCGCCCGTTCTTCCATTCGTTCGCGTGTCCGCTGAGGTCGTATGCCGCTCAGGATACTCGATGGATCTCGCGCCCGGCCAGCGCGGGGCGTCACCTGCCGATGCGCTGCAATTTCGTTCAAGACCCGGCGTCCGCGCGTGCTTAATCTGCGTGCTCGTTCCATCGAATAAGGACAGCACCATGAATGCGCGTTACGCCGGATACCTGTTTTGCGCGCTGGCCATGCTCGGGGTCGGCAGCACCGTCGTGGTCAGCAAGTCGATCGCGGCCGGACTGCCGCCCTTCAGCGCGACCGCGTTGCGCTTCGCGATCGCGTTCCCGTTGTTCGTGCTGGCGATGCGCTGGCGCGGCGTGCGCTGGCCGCGTCTCGATCGACGCGACACCTTGCTCGTGATCGCCCAGGCGGGCGCGGGCAGCGTCGGCTATACGGTGTTGCTCATCAGCGGGATGAAGCTCGCCTCGGCCGCCGATGCCGGCGTGATTGCCGGCACCTTGCCCGCCGTGTCCGCGCTGGTGGCGATGCTCGCGCTCGGCGAGCGTCCCGCGCCCGCGTTGATCGGCGCGATCGTTCTCGCCACGGCCGGCGTGCTGGTGTGCACCGTGCGGCCCGACGATTTCACCGCGCCGCATGCGGCCCGATCGCTCGCCGGCAACGCGCTCGTGTTCGCAGCGATCGTCTGCGAGGCGCTGTTCATTCTGCTCAATCGCAAACTGCGCACGCCTGTCGCGCCGCTGCCGCTGTCGGCGTTGATGTGCGGCATCGGTTTCGCGGTGTCGATCGTGCCGGCCTGCTTCGAGCAGCCGTGGAACATGCCCGTCGACGTGAGCGCGCTGGTCGGCGTGCTGTATTACGCGTTGGTGCCGACGGTGGCGGGCTTCGTGCTCTGGTATGCGGGCGCGGCGCGTATCAGCGGCGCGGAAGCCGGACTGATGACCGCGCTGGTGCCGGTGAGCACCGTGGCGCTGGCCGCGCTCGTGCTGGGCGAGGCGGTCAGCGCGGCGCAGTTGACGGGCGTGGCTTGCGTGCTCGGGGCGGTGTTGCTCGCGACGTTCGGGCAGATGCGTACCGTGCGCGGCGCGGCGTAAGGCTTCAGCTTGCTTACGTATTGGCGACCGCCACCACGCCCGGGTTGCCGACGATTGCCAGAAACTCGCGACGCGTCGACGGATCGGTGCGGAACGTGCCGATCATGCGCGAGGTGACCATCGTGACGCCGGCCTTGTGCACGCCGCGCGTGGACATGCATTGATGCGCGGCTTCGAGAATCACGCCGACGCCTGCCGGTTGCAGTACGTCGTTCAGCGTATCGGCGATCTGCACCGTCATCTTTTCCTGGATCTGCAGACGCTTGGCGAACGCATCGACGAGGCGCGCCAGTTTCGAGATGCCGACCACCCGATGCACGGGCAGATACGCGACGTGCGCGCGCCCGATGATCGGCACCATGTGATGTTCGCAATAGCTTTCGAAGCGGATGTCTTTCAGCACGATCATTTCGTCGTAGCCGTCCACCTCGGAGAAGGTGCGCGCGAGAATTTCGCGCGGGTCGACCTGGTAGCCCGCGAAGAACTCCTCGTAAGCGCGCACCACGCGCCCCGGCGTGTCGAGCAGGCCTTCGCGTTCGGGATCGTCGCCGGCCCAACGCAGCAGCACACGAACCGCTGCTTCGGCTTCCTCGCGGCTTGGGCGGCCCGTGGCGGCCGCGGGTTTGATTTTCTTTGTCTTGCTGCTGGTCATGCGGCGCTCCTCTGGATCGCGCGTCGACGTCATGCGTAGCGCGCGGGTTCGTTGTGTGCGGTCATTGTTCCATGTTTTGCGACGAATCGTGACGATCTCCCCTGTCGCTGTCGGGGCGCTCGGTTTGGCGCTCAGTTCGGCCCGTGTTTGGCCCCTTACTTCGGCCACTCGTCCAGAGCGTCGTTGAAGAGTTCCGCGACCACGCCGCGCAGCCAGGTCCCGCGCGGATCGTTATGAAACTTGCGATGCCAGTGCTGGCGCAGATCGAAGCGCGGCAACGGCAGCGGCGGCTCGACCAGCGTGATCGACGCATGCTCGGAGACATACGCGAAGCCGATCGCGTGCGGCACCGTCGCGAGCAGATCGGTGCGCGCGAGGATGAACGGCAAGCTCATGAAATGCGGTGTTTCGAGCACCGCGCGGCGCTTGATGCGTTTCTTCGCCAGGAATTGTTCGAGCACTTCCTGGCTGCGTCCTTCGGCGCGCACGACCGCGTGACCCGAGGCCACGTATTGAGGCAGCGTGAGCGGCGCGCCGGAAAGCGGATGGCCGGTGCGCATCAGGCAGATGAAGCGGTGCGTGAAGAGCCGTTGCTGGAAGAAGTTATTGCCCGACAGGTCGGGGAAATAACCGACCGCGAGATCGACGTCGCCCGATTCGAGCCCGCGTTCCACTTGCGACGGCGACAGCGAGACCGAGCGCAGATTCGCGTGAGGCGCGCGTGCGGCGAAGAGTTGCAGCAGGCGCGGCAGAAAGACGATTTCGCCGACATCGGAGAGCGCGATCGAAAAGGTGTGCGTGCTGGTGGCGGGGTGGAACTCCTGCACATCGAGCATGCCTTTCTCGATGCGCAGCAGCGCGTCGCGGGCGGCCGGGAGAATGGCGAGCGCGCGGGGCGTGGGCTCCATGCCTTTCGAGGTGCGCACGAACAGCGGGTCGTCGAAGTATTCGCGCAGGCGTCCCAAGGCGGTGCTCACGCGCGGCTGGCTCACGCCGAGTTGCTCGGCGGCGCGGCTGACGTTGCGCGTGTCTTCCATGGCGACCAGGTAGGGGATCAGGTTCAGATCCAGGGCGGTGTCTGACATGCTGGGTTTGTCCGCGAGGCGCGGGACGCATCGGCTATTGAATCGGGGTTATTGAATAGGCGAATAGAGGGTAGCCCAACCATGCGCACTTGCGATAGTGGGAACAACACCACCGCAACGCCGAATACGAGAACCTATGATTAAGGGAAAGCCCCCGCCTTGACAACGCGCCCACGGCGCAACCATAATCGCCAGAGCGTTCGCTAAACGAATCGACGTTCATATAACGAACAAATCGGCAGCGAATAAACCGAAGGCGCGCGCCGTATCTTCAACCGGCGATGCCGCCGCGAGCCCCAGGCCGGAGACCGTTGCCGCGAGAAGCGCTGTCCGCGAGGACAGCCAGCCCGACGGCACGCAGCGCCCCAACAGGAATTCGACATGATCAACAAGATTTTCGAGTCACTTCAAGCGGCGGTCGCCGATGTCCACGACGGCGCCACCGTCATGATCGGCGGCTTCGGCACGGCCGGCATGCCGTCGGAACTGATCGACGCGCTCATCGAGCAAGGCGCGCGCGAACTCACCATCGTCAACAACAACGCGGGCAACGGCGACATCGGCCTCGCGGCGCTGCTCAAGGCGAAGCGCGTGCGCAAGATCATCTGCTCGTTTCCGCGTCAAACCGATTCGTATGTTTTCGACGCGCTCTACCGCGCCGGCGAAATCGAACTCGAACTGGTGCCGCAAGGCAATCTCGCGGAGCGCATCCGCGCGGCGGGCGCGGGCATCGGCGGGTTCTTCACGCCCACCGGTTACGGCACGAAGCTCGCCGAGGGCAAGGAAACCCGCTTGATCGACGGCAAGCACTACGTGCTGGAAGCGCCGCTCCATTCGGACTTCGCGTTGATCAAGGCGTATAAGGGCGACCGCTGGGGCAACCTCGTCTATCGCAAGACGGCGCGCAATTTCGGGCCGATCATGGCGAGCGCGGCTAAAACCGCGATCGCGCAGGTGACGGAAGTGGTGCCGCTCGGCGCGCTCGATCCCGAAGCGATCGTCACGCCCGGCATTTTCGTGCAGCGCGTGATCGAAGTGCCGCAAGCGGCGCATCAATCCGCAGCCACCGCCGCCTGACCCGGAGACCGACATGAAAAAACTGACCCGCGATGAAATGGCCAGGCGCGTTGCGCTGGATATTCCCGAAGGCGCCTATGTGAACCTCGGCATCGGCGTACCGACGCTGGTGGCGAACCACCTCGCCGCCGACAAGGAAATCTTCCTGCACAGCGAAAACGGCTTGCTCGGCATGGGCCCCGCGCCCGCGAAAGGCGAGGAAGACGACGAACTGATCAACGCCGGCAAGCAGCACGTCACGCTGCTCACGGGCGGCGCTTACTTCCACCACGCGGATTCGTTCGCGATGATGCGCGGCGGCCATCTGGACTTCTGCGTGCTCGGTGCGTTCCAGGTCTCCGCGAAGGGCGATCTGGCGAACTGGCATACCGGCGCGCCCGATGCGATTCCGGCTGTCGGCGGCGCGATGGATCTGGCGATCGGCGCGAAGCAGGTCTACGTGATGATGGAACACCTGACCAAGCAGGGCGAAAGCAAGATCGCCGCCGAATGCACGTACCCGGTGACGGGCGTGGGCTGCGTCAACCGTATCTATACGGATCTGGCGATGATCGACGTCACCGCGCAAGGCCTCGTGGTGCGCGAGATTTTCTCGGACATCGACTTCGATGCGCTGCACAAGCTCACCGGCGTGCCGCTGATCGACGGCACGCAGACGGCTCGCGCGGCTTAACCCGCCGCGAGGCGCACAATACGCCGCAACGCAGCGTGCGTTACGCTGTCCGCTGTCTGTACGATAGGAAGCGGCGGGCAGCGTCAGGCGCTTATCGTCAGAAGCGCCGCGCACGCCGCGGCGCAAACCTCACTTTCGATCCTCGATCATCGACGCCATCATGCTCGACTCCAGCGCCCGTCTGACCGGCCTTCTTTGCGGCACCCAGCCGATGAACGATGTCTGGTCGCCGCGCGCCACGCTGCAACGGATGCTCGACGTGGAAGCGGCGCTCGCGCGCGCTTCGGCGGCGCATCAGGTGATTCCTCATCGCGCGGTCGCGGCGATCGAAGCCGCCTGCCACGCCGACCAGCTCGACGCCGAAACCCTTGCGCGCGACGCCGCGCTCGGCGGCAACCTCGCGATTCCGCTCGTCAAGCAACTCACCGCGCGCGTGAAGGCGGCCGACGCCGAAGCGTCGAAGTACGTCCATTGGGGCGCGACGAGCCAGGACATCATCGACACGGCAACGGTGCTGCAACTGCGCGACACCTTCGATCTGCTCGACGCCGGCCTGCAAGCCACCTGCGAGGCCGTGGCGAAACTCGCGGCCACGCATCGCGCGACGCCGATGATCGGCCGCACCTGGTTACAGCAAGCGCTGCCGATCACGCTCGGGCTGAAATTCGCGCAATGGCTCGACGCGCTGCTGCGTCACCGCGAACGGCTCGATGCGTTGCGCGAGCGCGTGCTGGTGCTGCAATTCGGTGGCGCGGCGGGCACGCTCGCGAGTCTGCGCGATGCCGCGCCGCAGGTCACGCAGTCGCTGGCGCGAGAACTCGACCTCGCGGTGCCGGCCTTGCCGTGGCATACGCAACGCGATCGCATGGCGGACACGGCGTCGCTATTCGGCATGCTGATCGGCACGCTCGGCAAGATCGCGCGCGATATTTCCTTGCAGATGCAAACCGAAGTCGACGAATTGGCCGAGCCCGCCGCGGCCGGCAAGGGCGGTTCGTCGACCATGCCGCACAAGCGCAATCCGGTCGGCTGCGCCGCCGTGCTGACCGCCGCCACGCGCGCGCCGGGGCTGGTCGCCACGGTGTTCG
>Ga0207713_1001267_pt1 | contig 20840 bp, 18 predicted proteins | sample KBSS64metaG_FD_184404 | JGI IMG/M metagenome (GOLD analysis project Ga0207713, IMG submission 184404) | Switchgrass rhizosphere microbial communities from Kellogg Biological Station, Michigan, USA - KBS S6-4 metaG (SPAdes) (version 2) | ecosystem: Host-associated > Plants > Roots > Rhizosphere >... | reverse complement strand
TGTTCATCGAGCGCGGTTTCGACGTGGTTTCCGGCGGTACTGAAAACCACCTGTTCCTGCTGTCGCTGATCAAGCAGGAAATCTCCGGTAAAGACGCCGACGCCGCTCTGGGCAAAGCGTTCATCACTGTGAACAAGAACTCCGTGCCAAACGACCCACGCTCCCCGTTCGTCACCTCCGGCCTGCGCTTCGGTACTCCGGCAGTGACCACTCGCGGCTTCAAAGAGGCGGAGTGCAAAGAGCTGGCGGGCTGGATCTGCGACATCCTGGCTGACCTGAACAACGAAGCGGTGATCGACGCCGTTCGTGAGAAAGTCAAAGCCATCTGCAAGAAACTGCCGGTATACGGCGCTTGATTGCGACGTTAAACCCGTAACATGAAAAACCGGCCAGTGATGGCCGGTTTTTTTTCGCCCGCAAAAAAGTTTCGATCGCTAAATGGCTCAAGGTCGGGGCCTCGCGCTCAACTGGTCAGACCGGTCATGCCAATTCGTCATTTTTCACTTGCGATCCCTAAAAAACAGCGCCTAGACTGCACCCGCACTGGACATACCGGTAAGACCACAATAATTAAGTCCTGAATCTGATGCGCCCCGCGCACGGCAGCAAGGACACCGACCAGGATTCCTCCCATGCTCAGATGGTGCTCGCGTTCAATCTTCCTCCAAGTGGTTCTCGGACTGATGCTCGGCATCGTCTGCGGACTGACCCTTCCCGAATACTCGGCCCAGCTCAAACCGCTCGGCGACGGTTTCATCAAACTGATCAAGATGCTCATCGGCCTGATCGTGTTCTGCGTGGTGGTCAGCGGCATCAGTGGCGCCGGCGACTTGAAGAAGGTCGGGCGCATCGGCCTCAAGTCGGTTATCTACTTCGAAGTACTGACCACCATCGCCCTGGTGATCGGTCTGGTGTTTGCCTTCACCACCGGGATCGGCAGCGGCGCCAATATCCATCTGGAGCAGCTGTCCGCCGCCGACATGGGCGACATCGCCGAACGCGGCCAGCACATGCACACCACCACCCAGTTCCTGATGGACCTGATCCCGACTTCGGTACTCGGCGCCTTTGCCGACAACAACATCCTACAAGTGCTGTTGTTCTCGGTGCTGTTCGGCAGCGCGTTGAATCTGGTGGGCGAAGCGGCTTCCGGGATCTCGCGGCTGATCAACGAACTGAGCCATGTGATCTTCCGCATCATGGGCATGATCGTGCGTCTGGCTCCGATCGGCGTGTTCGGCGCCATCGCCTTCACCACCAGCAAATATGGCCTGGATTCGCTGCAACACCTGGGCAGCCTGGTCGGTTTGTTCTACCTGACCTGCATCGCTTTCGTCGCGCTGATTCTCGGTCTGGTAATGCGTCTTTCCGGCCTGCGCATGTGGCCGTTGCTCAAGTACCTGCGTGAAGAGTTGCTGATCGTCATGGGCACCGCGTCCTCCGACGCCGTGCTGCCGCAGATCATGCGCAAGCTTGAACATCTGGGCATCGGCAGCTCGACTGTCGGGCTGGTGATTCCCACCGGTTACTCGTTCAACCTCGACGGTTTTTCGATCTACCTGACCCTGGCCATCGTGTTCATCGCCAACGCCACCGGTACACCGCTGGCCATGACCGATCTTCTGACGATTTTGCTGGTATCGCTGATTACCTCCAAAGGTGCCCACGGCATTCCCGGTTCGGCGCTGGTGATTCTCGCGGCCACGCTGACGGCGATCCCGGCGATCCCGGTGGTCGGTCTGGTGCTGGTACTGGCGGTGGACTGGTTCATGGGCATCGGCCGGGCGCTGACCAACCTGATCGGCAACTGCGTCGCCACCGTGGCCATCGCCCGTTGGGAAAAGGACATCGACGTGCAGCGGGCGAACAAGGTGCTCAACGGCGAGCAGGGCTATAACTTTCAGCCGAGAAAAACGGTCGCTCAAGCGGCGGCCAAAGAATTCTGAATGAGCGCCGTGCCTGCGCCAATGCAGGCACGGCTCATGGAGCGAACACGTGATTACTACATCAACCGTCGTCAACTCAGTGGTGGAAAAACTCCGGGCCGCGCTGGCCCGGGGTCAGTGGCGCTCCGGCGAAATGCTGCCGGGCCAGCGTGAACTGGCCGAACAACTGGGTATCAGCCGCCCGAGCCTGCGTGAAGCGGTGATCGTGCTGGAGACCCTTGGCCTGGTGCGCTCGATGCCCGGCAAAGGCGTGGTGGTCCTCGACGCCCAGACCAGTGACAACCAAAACCACGACAGCGCCGTGGCCGGCGCCAGCCTCGAAGACGTGCTGCAACTGCGCTACACCCTTGAACCGTTCATCGTTGGTCTGGTGGCGCAGTCGATCAGCAGCAAGGAAGTCGGCCAGTTGCGCCTGACCCTGATGGACATGCGCGAAGCCCTCGAAGCGGGTGACAGCGAGGCCGGCGTCAGCGCCTACATCGCCTTTCACGAAGAACTGTTCACCCTGACCTCGAACCCGATTTTCCAGAGCGTGGTGCAACAGACCAGCAATGCCCTCAAGCAAAGCGCCGAAGTGCTGCGCAATTCACCGGAGCACCTGGCCGAACGCCTTGAGGAAAACGAAGCCGTAGTACGCGCGATCCGCAGCAAGAACAGCGCCCAGGCCAGCGCCGAAATGCGCCGGCACATCCTGCGTGAAGGCCAGCGGATGGGCATCGAGCTGAATATCCCGGATGACAACCTGAGCCACTGAAACGCCTCACACTGGAGACCGGCCATGAACAGTCTTGCCACGCCGTCGCACCCTCGCCCGACCTCGGCGGCCCTGCCCTTCTCCCGCCTGCAAGCGCCGGTGGACGATCTGTATCCGCGCCTGTTCGACGCAATCCTGGAGCAACGCATCGATGCCGCCAGCCGTTTCACCGAAGAAAGTCTCAAGCAGATGTTCGGCGTCAGCCGCGCCGATGTGCGTCGGGTGCTGACCCAGCTGTCCCACGAACAGATCATCGTGCTGCGGGCCAACCATCGACCACGAGTGGCCGCGCCGGACGCCGAGCAGACACGTCAGGCCCTGCACGCCCGGCGCTTGGCCGAGAACACGCTGGTGCGGCTGGCTTGTCAGCATGCGCAGGCTGAAGATTTGAAGCGCCTGCGAGCACTGATCGAACGGGAGCGTCAAGCTGTGGATCAAGATCGGCGCGGGGCGGCAATTCGCCTGTCCGGGGAGTTTCATTTGCAGGTAGCGAAAATGGCGCAGAATGCACCTTTGGCGCATTTTCTCGGCACGTTGGTGCCGTTGACCTCACTGGCGATTGCGCGATGCACAGAAACCACGCACAGCTGTTGCGGCTGGCAGGATCACGCCCGGATCGTCGAGGCGATCGAGCGTGATGACTCCGTCGAGGCGGCGTCGCTGATGAACCGTCATCTGGATCACCTGGAGCAGACGATTCTCAGCGGCTCCACGCACTGAGAGCGCGGCGGACTCAGTTCGCCGCCACCCTGGCAAACCCCGCCCGGATTTTCTCTTCCGGCAAATCGTCAGCGATAAACACGATCACGCTTTCCCGCGCCTCGCCTTCCGCCCACTCGGTGTCCCAGTCGAAGCCGTAGAGTTTCAGCACGCCCTGAAACACCAGCCGCCGATCTTCGCCCGCGATGTTCAACACGCCTTTGTAGCGCAGCAATTGCTTGCCGTGCTCTTCCAGCAATTCATTCATGAATTCGCTGAGCTGATCGATATCCAGCGGTTGGTCGGTACGCAGCACCAGACTGGAAATCCGGTCGATGGACGGCGCCTTGCTCACCGGCCGCAGACTCACCCCGCCGCCAAGATCGGCATTCAGGTTGAAACCGCGCACATCAAGCAATTCGGCCAGATCGATGTTGCCGTGTTCGACCACGCGAATCGGTGCTCGGCGGTTGATGCGGGTCAGTCGCTCGCTGAGCGCGGTGAACGCGGCCTCGTCCACCAGATCGGTCTTGCTCACCAGCAGGCGGTCGGCAAAACCGATCTGCGCCTGGGCGATGGTCTGGGTCAGGTGCAGTTCGGCATGGGCCGCATCCACAAGGGTGATGATGCCGTCGAGCAAATAGCGCTCGCGCAGTTCTTCGTCGATGAAAAAGGTCTGTGCTACCGGGGCCGGGTCGGCCAGACCAGTGCATTCGATGACCAGCCGATCGAAGGCGATTTCGCCGCTGTCCAGCCGTTCGAGCAGCAGGTACAAGGCCTTGGTCAGGTCGGTGTGGATGGTGCAACAGACGCAGCCGTTGGCCAGGGTCATGACTTGCACCGGCTCGTCGCCCAGCAATTGGGTGTCGATGCTGGCGTCGCTGAATTCGTTTTCGATCACGGCGATTTTCAGGCCGTGCTCGGCTTTCAATAAATGACGCAGCAAGGTGGTCTTGCCGGCGCCGAGGAAACCGCTGAGCACCGTGACCGGGATGGGAGAAGACAAACTCGATCTCCTTCAATTGCACAAATAAAAATGGGAGCAGGCCGAAAGACCTGCTCCCACCTATCTCTGCTGAACCGCGATCAGCGGCTCAGCAGCACTTCGGCCCACCCTTGCCACCGTAACGGGCTTCCTGACGTTCGCGAAAGAACATCTCGTAGCTCATCACCGGTTTGTCCGGGTGTTTGGTCTGCATATGCTCGACGTAGGTGTCGTAGTCGGGCATGCCGACCATCAGGCGTGCGGCCTGACCGAGGTATTTACCGAGGCGACTCAGGTCATTGAACATGCTGCAATCCTCTGGTTACGCGTCCGGCAGGGCCTGGAATGGCGATTCTTTGTCCGTACGCTCTTTTTTGCCCCAGGCGGCGATGCCGACCTTGAGCGCATAGAACAGGATGCTGAATACCACGAACAGGAACAGCGCGGTCAATGTAGCGTTGGTGTAGGCGTTGAAGATCACGTGCTGCATCTGCTCGACGCTTTTCGCCGGCGCCAGCACCTGACCGTTGGCCAGTGCATCGCTGTACTTCTTGGCCAGCGACAGGAAGCCGATCGCCGGGTTGGCGTCGAACAGCTTGATGAAGCCTGCAGTCGTGGTGCAGATCAGCAGCCAGGTGGCCGGCAGCAGGGTGACCCAGATGTAACGCTGGCGCTTCATCTTGATCAGGACCACGGTACCGAGCATCAGCGCGATACCGGCGAGCATCTGGTTGGAGATACCGAACAGCGGCCACAGGGTGTTGATCCCGCCCAGTGGATCGACCACGCCCTGATACAGCAACCAGCCCCACATCGCCACACAACCGGCGGTGGCGATCAGGTTGGCGGACCAGGATTCAGTACGTTTGAGTGCCGGCACGAAGGAGCCGAGCAAGTCCTGCAGCATGAAGCGACCGGCACGTGTACCGGCATCGACTGCGGTCAGAATGAACAGCGCTTCGAACAGGATCGCGAAGTGGTACCAGAACGCCATGGTGTTTTCACCCGGCAGGACACTGTGCAGGATCTGCGCGATACCGACCGCCAGGGTCGGTGCACCACCGGCACGAGCCAGAATGGTGGTTTCGCCGATGTCATGCGCCACGGCTTGCAGGGCTTCCGGGGTAATTGCAAAGCCCCAGTTACTGACTGCGGTTGCCACGGACACCACATCACCGCCGACCACGGCGGCCGGGCTGTTCATGGCGAAGTACACGCCTGGCTCGATCACCGAGGCAGCGACCATGGCCATGATGGCCACGAACGATTCCATCAGCATGCCGCCGTAACCGATGTAACGGGCGTTGGTTTCGTTATCCAGCAGCTTCGGCGTGGTCCCGGAAGAGATCAGCGCGTGGAAACCGGATACCGCACCGCAAGCGATGGTGATGAACAGGAACGGGAACAGACCGCCCTTCCACACCGGGCCGGTGCCGTCGACGAACTGGGTCAGTGCCGGCATTTTCAGCTCGGGCATGGTCACCAGGATGCCGATCGCCAAGGCGACGATGGTACCGATCTTGAGGAACGTGGAGAGATAGTCACGCGGCGCCAGAATCAGCCACACCGGCAGCGAAGCGGCGACGAAACCGTAACCGACCAGCATCCAGGTAATCTGCACGCCAGTGAAGGTGAAGGCCTTGGCCCAGACCGGATCGGCGGCAATCTGCCCACCCAGCCAGATCGAACCCAGCAGCAGCAACACGCCGACTACCGAGATCTCGCCGATGCGGCCCGGACGGATGTAGCGCATGTAGATGCCCATGAACATCGCGATCGGGATGGTCGCCATCACGGTGAAGATGCCCCACGGGCTCTCAGCCAGGGCTTTCACCACGATCAGCGCCAGCACCGCGAGGATGATGATCATGATCAGGAAGCAGCCGAACAGGGCGATGGTGCCGGGGATACGGCCCATTTCTTCACGCACCATGTCACCCAGCGAACGGCCGTTGCGACGGGTCGACATGAACAGGACCATGAAGTCCTGCACCGCACCCGCCAGCACCACGCCGGCGATCAGCCACAGCGTACCGGGCAGATAGCCCATCTGCGCCGCCAGTACCGGGCCAACCAGAGGTCCCGCGCCGGCGATGGCCGCGAAGTGGTGACCGAAGAGAATGTGTTTGTTGGTTGGAACGTAGTCCAGACCGTCGTTGTTGAGCACGGCGGGGGTGGCCCGACGCGGATCGAGTTGCATCACATTGTTAGCGATGAACAGACTGTAGTAACGGTACGCAACCAGATAGATGGCCACGGCGGCGACCACAATCCACAAGGCGTTGATCGCCTCGCCTCGGCGCAATGCCACTACGCCAAGGGCGCACGCTCCTACGATTGCCAGCAGCAGCCAGGGTAAGTGGCGTAGCAGGCTATTATTATTTTTCATTTTATTATTCCAGCCAGGGTGGACAAGAAAGACAGCCACCCCGAGTTTAGCGCTACTGGCGGCAAAGGCCATACCCCGACATTGGTCTAGACAGTCCATTCGTTGGCATCACCCCGCCGGTCGGGTCTATAGTCAGCTGACCTTCCTGAGGATTGCGCCATGAGCGAGCACCCGTCCGAGCGTCGCCGCTTCAAACGTATCGCGTTCGACGCCAGAACCGAATTGAGCCAGGGCGAGTACATCTGGCCGGTGAAGCTGATCGACCTGTCGCTCAAAGGGCTGTTGATCGAGCGGCCCGAGCCGTGGCTGGGCAATCCCGAGCAGGACTTTTTCGTCGACATTCATCTGAGCGAGGACGTGCACATCGAGATGGATGTGCAACTGGCTCATGAAGATCACGGCCAGCTCGGTTTCGTGTGCCGGCATATCAGCCTGGAGTCGATTCAGCGCCTGCGTCGCCTGATCGAACTCAATCTGACCGACGAAACCGAACTGGAACGCGAGCTTGGGGCGCTGATTGACGTCTGATCACTCGAACAACGAGTCCAGCGCCTGCTCCAGACGCGTCACCGCAATGATCTGCAAACCCGGAGGCGCTTCCTTCGGCGCATTGCCCTTGGGCACGATCGCGCGCTTGAAGCCGTGCTTGGCGGCTTCCTTCAATCGCTCCTGACCGCTCGGCACCGGGCGCACTTCGCCGGACAGGCCGACTTCACCAAACACCAGCAAATCATGGGGGAGCGGACGGTTGCGCAGGCTCGACATGACGGCGGCCATCAACGCCAGGTCAGACGCGGTTTCCAGCACCTTCACCCCGCCGACCACGTTGAGGAACACGTCCTGATCGTGGGTCGGAATGCCGCCATGCCGGTGCAGAACAGCCAACAGCATCGCCAGACGATTCTGGTCCAGACCCAGCGTCACCCGACGCGGATTGGCCAGATGGCTGTCATCCACCAGTGCCTGGACTTCCACCAGCATCGGTCGGGTGCCTTCCCACGTTGCCATCACCACACTGCCCGGGACTTCTTCCTGAGCGCGGGTAAGAAAAATCGCCGAAGGGTTGGAGACTTCTTTCAGGCCCTTGTCGGTCATGCCGAACACGCCGAGTTCGTTGACGGCACCGAAACGGTTTTTTACCGCTCGCAGCAAACGCAACCGGCCATCGGACTCGCCTTCGAAATACAGCACGGTATCGACCATGTGTTCCAGAACCCGCGGCCCTGCAAGCGCGCCTTCCTTGGTCACGTGGCCGACCAGGAAAATCGCCGTGCCGCTTTGCTTGGCGTAACGCACCAGCAACGCCGCACTTTCGCGTACCTGGGATACGCCGCCCGGCGCCGATTGCAATTGTTCGGTGAAAATCGTCTGGATCGAGTCGATCACCATCACCTTGGGTTTTTCCTGGCGGGCGGTGGCGATGATGGTTTCGATGCAGGTTTCGGTCATGACCCGCAGTTGATCCTGCGGCAGGCCCAGGCGGCGTGCGCGCATGGCGACCTGTTGCTGGGATTCCTCACCGGTGACGTACAGCGCCGGCATGCTCTTGGCGAGGTTGCACAGGGTCTGCAACAGAATCGTCGATTTGCCGATGCCGGGGTCGCCGCCGATCAGTACCACCGAACCGTCCACCAGACCGCCGCCAAGGACTCGGTCGAGTTCACCGGAGGCTGTGGAAAAACGCGGAATCTCTTCAATGCTGACTTCGGCCAGGGTCTTGATCTGGGCCTGTTGTCCGGCCCAGCCGGTGCGCCCGCTCGGGGCGGCGGCACCGCCGCTCTCGACCATGGTTTCGGTCAGGGTGTTCCAGGCGCCGCATTCGCCGCACTGCCCGGCCCACTTGGGAAAGGTTGCGCCGCACTCGGTGCAGCCGTACATGCGCTTGGCCTTGGCCATCTGAACCCCCGGCAAAAACCGAGATGATAACGCAGCCATCGTCGATCAGCGCGGCGCACCGGACCGGATTTCTCCGCTGGCCAGACGCGCGGCGCTGCTGTCGGTCAAACCCCGACAGTTGCCGGGGTTTGAGGGGCGCGCGGTCAGTCGGCCAGTTTGGCCGCCAACGCCTTGACCCGACTCAGGTCACCCTTGGCCACTTTGGTCACCCCGGCGCCGTATTCCGGATCCGCCTTATAGAGGAAGGACAGCATGATGTGCTTGCTCTCGTCATCGGCACTCGCCAGCGAACCGCCAAAGCTCTCGATCAGATCCTGACGTTCCTTCTTGCTGAACGAGCGATACAGATCTCCGGCCTGCTTGAAGTTCTGTTCACGCTGGATCTTCGCCTGTTGCGTGCTGCCCTGCAGCGCGGTCTGGCTGTATCGCGCGCCTGCCGTCTCTTCACGCGGCTGCAGACGGCTAGGCTCATAGTTGACGCCCGAGGTGCTCGCACCGGCATTCATCGCGCCATCCTGATTGCCATTGTTGACAGCAGTTTTGGCGGCATTGATCGGCAATTGCAGGGCGTTGGCGCCAAGGCGATACATCTGGGTATCGGCGTAGGCAAATATCCGGCCTTGCAACAGACGGTCTTCCGAAGGCTCGATGCCCGGCACCACATTCGATGGCGCCATGGCGACCTGTTCAGTTTCCTGGAAGACATTCGCAGGATTACGGTTCAACACCATTTGTCCAACTTTTCGCTCTGGAACACCTGGCCAGATCTTGGTTGCATCAAGAGGATCGAATTCAAACTTGGACAAGTCTTGCGGATTCAAGACTTGAATGTACAAGTCCCACTTGGGAAAGTTTCCTTTTTGAATGTTTTCTACCAAGTCGTGAGTCATGTGGCTGTAGTCGCGCCCCTGAACTTTCTCAACTTGTTGCGGATCGAGATTTTTGATGCCTTGCAAACTTTTCCAGTGAAACTTCACATAGTGCACATCGCCCTTGGCGTTAACCAACTTGTAGGCGTGCACACTATTGCCGTCCATCTCCCGATAGCTGGCCGGAGTGCCCAAGTTGGAATACAACTCGGTCAATGTGCGGGTGGCTTCCGGTACATGGGAGAAGAAATCGAAGCGACGCGAGTCATCGTCAAGGTTAGTACGCGGATCGGGCTTGAAGGCATGCACCATGTCCGGAAACTTGATCGCATCGCGGATGAAGAACGTCGGAAAGTTGTTGCCCACCAGATCCCAATTGCCGTCAGCGGTGTAGAACTTGGTTGCGAACCCCCGAGGGTCACGCAGGGTTTCCGGAGAGTGATTGCCGTGAACCACCGCCGAGAAACGTACGAACACCGGCGTGACCTGGCCGGCGGTAAACACCTTGGCCTTGCTCAGATCACTCAGATCGTTGGTTGTGGTGAACGTGCCATGGGCACCGGTGCCGCGAGCATGCACGACACGTTCGGGAATGCGTTCACGGTCGAAACGTTGCAGCTTCTGGATCAGTTGCACGTCCTGCAACAGCACCGGGCCATTGGCGCCGGCGGTTTGCGAGTTCTGGTTGTCGCCGACTGCCGCACCGTTATCCCGGGTCAGGGGGGCGGCGTTCACGGAAAGGGTCAGCAGGCTGGCGGCCAATACGCCAATGGTGCGACGGGGAATAATCCCTGAACCAAGTGTGGAATTCATTTCAGGTTCCTCTGTTTTTTTGAGGCGCATCCAGGTGCGCCAGACAGAGGCTAAGAGCTCAGCCAGACAAACATAAATAGAAAGATCGTAACGCGATGATTGATTAATTTTTCTTCAGGATCAGGGAGTTGCAGCGTATTTCGCGCGCGATTAGTGGCACTTTGCAAACTAATTGCGAAATGGTGTGTCGATAAAAACGGGCTTTGTAAGAAGGTGTTACGCGCAGGACGCGTTATGCTGATTTACACTGCGTACACCAAACTCATCTGTAACAAGGAAATAACTATGGGCGTGCTCAGCGAGTTCAAGGCCTTCGCGGTCAAAGGCAATGTGGTCGACATGGCCGTCGGTATCATCATCGGCGCGGCCTTCGGCAAAATCGTTTCGTCGTTTGTCGGCGATGTGATCATGCCGCCAATCGGCCTGCTGATCGGCGGAGTGGATTTCAGTGACCTGGCCATCACGCTGAAAGCCGCCGAGGGCAGCGCCCCTGCGGTGGTGCTGGCGTACGGTAAATTCATCCAGAGCGTTCTTGACTTCGTGATCGTCGCCTTCGCGATTTTCATGGGCGTCAAAGCCATCAACCGCTTGAAACGCGAAGAAGCCGTAGCGCCTACCTTGCCGCCCGTGCCGACCAAGGAAGAAGAACTGCTGGGCGAGATCCGCGATCTGCTCAAGGCCCAGAACAAACGGCCCTGAAGACTGAAACGGCGCCTGAGGGCGCCGTTTTCTTACCAGTAGTTTTCCACCGCGACCTGCCCCGGTCGCCGGGTCAGACTCAAGGCCATGCCACGTTGCTTGAGCAGGGCCCGGGTGTCATCGATCATCTGCGGGTTACCGCAAAGCATGACTCGCGAATGCGCCGGCGTCAGCTCCACGCCTGCCCTATTCTCCAGCTCGCCATTTTCGATCAGCGTGGTGATGCGCCCGTTGAGGGCGCCGGCATACGGTTCACGGGTAACCACCGGGATGAACTGGAACTTATGAGCATATTCAGCCAGGTAGTCACGCTGAGTCAGCTCGGCAATCAGCTGCTGATAAGCCAGTTCCCGCGCCTCTCGCACGCTGTAGACCAGAATGATTCGTTCAAACTTCTCCCAGACCTCGAAGTCCTGAAGGATCGACAGAAACGGCGCCACGCCTGTGCCGGTGGATAACAGCCAGAGATCGCGGCCATCAATGAAGCGATCCAGCGTCAGATAACCAAAGGCCTGGCGCTCGATCAGCAAGGTATCCCCGGCTTTCAGCCGGCTCAGTTCACTGGTGAATTCACCACCCGGCACCACGATGGAAAAGAATTCAAGAAATTCGTCGAACGGCGAAGACACCATCGAGTAGGCGCGCCACACCGTACTTCCATCCTCGCGCGTCACGCCGATCCGGGCAAATTGTCCGGCACGGAAGCGGAAACCTGTATCCCGCGTGGTACGCAGCGTGAACAGGTTCGGGGTCAGTGGTTGCACATCGAGCAGTGTCTGGCGGCTGAATTTTTCGCTGCTGGCGGTCATCGATTTACTCCATCAACAATGACTCAAGTGTTACGCATTAGTCCTCGCGGGAACACCGACAGTTTGTAATGACATTCCATAGTGCTATCACTCTGAAAAAATTCAATCAATTAGTGTGAGCATTAAAGATCTTTATATGAACCCTCACATATAAAATCCGGTTATGGATATTCTCTATAACCCGCCTCTTCAAGAGCAAAAAAGTTTAAACACTTTGCAGGAAGCGTCCTACACTGGATTTCGTGTCGGGGATCTTGGATCCAATCCCCCCCCCCCTGCGAACCAGCTCCTGGAGAACTAAAAAATGGATAGGTGGAAGGAGTACCAGATAAAACAGCTTACGCGCGCGAAGGAAATCGAGAGTGCATTCCCGATTTTGAGAACGTTTGCCAATAACATAGGTTTCCAGTTTTGCGGCATTCAAGTCTCGCGACCTGAGTCCCCGTCATTCAAACCGTTCCATATCAATAACTTCACTAAAGCGTGGAACGAAGAATACGAGAATAACTACAGTGAAGAGGACCCAATAACATCATACTGCCACCAATCCATGTTGCCATTTCTCTGGAACAGAAAAGCCTTCTCGAAAGCACCGCAAATGTGGAATGCACTTCGAAATCACGGAATGGAACATGGCTGGTCGCAATCGTATCTCAACGAAGAAAATGACCTGTGCTGCACAATCAGTCTGGCACGTCCCCAAAGCGAAATCTTCGCACTGGAACTCTACGATCAATACGGCGTCATGCATTTCATCACGCAGCACTTGAGTGAATTATTCGTCCATGCACTACCGCCAGTGCCGGCCAAACCGCCTCCCGTGCGCCTGTCTACTCGAGAGCTGGAAATTGTCAGGCTGTGCGCCTATGGCAAGACCGCCTGGGAAATCGGTCAGATTCTGAATGTGGCCGAGCGGACCGTGAACTATCACATCAAAAATCTGATCGTTAAACTCAACGCGTGCAACAAGATGTCAGCCATCGTCAAGGCTTCCAAGCTCGGATTCCTCTAGACCTCGTTCAACCCTCGCAGTGAAATCAGACGAGTATTGCCAACAAAAAAAAAGTACCATTTGCAGCCTTCCTGAGTGATGTCGTGAGCGTTCACGTCGCAGTGCACTCGGTTGGTTCCGCCGCACTAAACCCTGGGCCGCGGGACACCCGTCGATTACCCAGAGTCCCCGCCCCATGCCTTTGCTCGATACGCCCTTCGCCCAGCTTGATCTGATCCGCCAGCCCGAACAGCAGAACGAACCGCTGCAAGCCTTCGACGCAGCCGACGAATACCTGCTCAATCATCTGGCCGAACAGAATCTGCCGATCGAGACACGGGTTCTGGTGCTCAACGACAGTTTCGGCGCGCTGGCCATCAGCCTGTCAGGCAACGTGCAGGTCAGCACCAGCGGCGATTCGTTCCTGGCGTTTCAAGGCCTTGAAAAAAACCTGCTGCGCAATGGTCAGGCATTCGATGCGCTGCGCGGCATTCCCGCCAGCGAGCCGTTGGTCGGGCCATTTGACCGGGTGCTGATCCGCGTTCCGAAAACCCTGGCACTGCTGGAAGAACAACTGATTCGCCTGCAAGGCCAATTGGCGCCCGGCGCGCAAGTGGTCGCCGCAGCCATGGTCAAACATCTGCCCCGCGCCGCCGGTGATCTGCTGGAACGCTATATCGGCCCGGTTCAGGCTTCGCTGGCGGTGAAGAAGGCACGCTTGCTGATCGCCACGCCCGAGGCGAAGGCACCCGCCGTCTCGCCCTACCCGACCCGTTATCGCCTCGACGAGCCGGCCATCGAACTGCTCAACCATGCCAACGTGTTCTGCCGTGAAGGGCTGGACATCGGCACCCGTGCCTTCCTTCCGCACCTGCCGAAAAACCTCGGCGCGGCAGGGGTCGCCGACCTAGGCTGCGGTAACGGCGTACTGGCCATCGCCAGCGCCCTGCAAAACCCAGATGCGCATTACACGCTGGTGGACGAATCGTTCATGGCCGTGCAGTCGGCGGCCGAAAACTGGCGCGCGGCGCTGGGTGAACGTGAAGCGATCGTGCGCGCAGGCGACGGCCTTGCCGGACAGGAAGCGCAATCGCTGGATGTGGTGCTGTGCAACCCGCCGTTTCACCAGCAACAGGTGGTCGGCGACTTCCTTGCCTGGCGCATGTTCCAGCAGGCCCGCGAAGCACTGGTCGTCGGTGGTGCGCTGTACATCGTCGGCAACCGTCACCTGGGTTATCACAGCAAACTGGCGCGACTGTTCCGGGGTGTCGAGCAGGTCGCGGCCACGCCGAAATTCGTGATCCTCAAGGCACGCAAATAATCCGGGCAAAAAAAACCCTCCGGTCGGAGGGTTAAAAATCCGTGCCGCAAGGCAGCGGGATGGGAAGTCTTAGTGCGTGGTCAGGCCTGCTGCATTCATGAACATGCGCATCAGGCTGGCGACGATGAACAATGCACCGACGCTGCCGACCCAGATCATGGCCAACCAGCCGAGCCGCTGCCACAGCGGCTTTTTTTCGGCTTCTTCAATGTCGTGCAGGGAATGTTTGCCGGTCATGCTTGCATCCTCCGGTTGAGGGAGATGGCGCCGCTGTCGGCGCCATCGTGATCACCCTTAGTGATAACCGTCTTCATGGGTGACCTTGCCGCGGAACACGTAATAGCTCCAGAAGGTGTAACCCAGGATGAACGGGATGATGAACAGCGTGCCCACCAGCATGAAGCCCTGGCTTTGCGGTGGTGCGGCGGCGTCCCAGATCGAGATCGACGGCGGCACGATGTTCGGCCACAGGCTGATGCCCAGACCGCTGTAGCCGAGGAAGATCAGCACCAGGGTCAGCAGGAACGGCATGTAGTTGGCATTGCGTGCCACCGCGCGAATCAGACCGTACATCGTCACCAGCACCAGAATCGGCACCGGCATGAACCAGAACAGATTCGGCATGCTGAACCAGCGCGTCGCAATTTCCGGATGGGCCAGCGGCGTCCACAGACTGACGACACCGATCACCGCCAACAGCACGAAGGCCAAAGGTCGCGCCAGGTCATGCATCTGTTCCTGCAACTTGCCTTCGGTCTTCATGATCAGCCAGGTGCAGCCGAGCAAGGCATACGCCACCACCAGTGCGGCGCCGCAGAACAGCGTGAACGGCGTCAGCCAGTCCAGTGAACCGCCGGCATATTGCCGGTTGACCACTGGCAGACCATCGATGAACGCGCCCAGCGCCACACCCTGGAAAAACGTTGCGGCAATCGAACCACCGATGAATGCCTTGTCCCACAGGTGACGCTTGTCGTCCTTGGCCTTGAAGCGAAACTCGAACGCCACGCCACGGAAGATCAGCCCGATCAGCATGAAAATCAGCGGCAGGTACAGCGCCGACAACACCACTGAATAAGCCAACGGGAAGGCGCCGAACAACGCAGCGCCGCCCAGTACCAGCCAGGTTTCGTTGCCGTCCCACACCGGGGCGACGGTGTTCATCATCACGTCGCGGTCGGTCTTGCCGGGGATGAACGGAAAGAGAATCCCGATCCCCAGATCGAAACCGTCCATGACCACGTACATCATGATGCCGAAGATGATGATCACGGCCCAGATCAGCGGAAGATCAATACCCATGACTCAAATCTCCTTGGTCAGGCTGCGGTCGTGTTCGGCACCATCGTCGTCGGCAGCGGACAACGGACGGGCCGGCGTACGTTTCTGGCCAGGACCACCTTCGTTGGTTTCCTTGCCTTCGTCGGTCTTCGGTCCTTTGCGCACCAGACGCATCATGTAGCCCAGACCCGCACCGAACAGCGCGAAGTACACCACCACGAACATGATCAGCGTGATGCTCATCTGCATGAAACTGTGGTTGGAAGACGCGTCCGCCGTGCGCATCAGCCCGTAGACCACCCACGGCTGACGACCGATTTCAGTGGTGAACCAGCCCGCCAGGATCGCGATCAGACCGGACGGCCCCATCCACAACGCCAGGTACAGGAACGGCCGCGAGGTGTAGAGCGAGTCACGCTTGCGCAGCCACAAACTCCACAGACCGGTGAAGATCATCAGGAAGCCGAGGCCGACCATGATCCGGAACGACCAGAACACGATGGTGGAATTCGGCCGGTCTTCTGGCGGGAACTCCTTGAGCGCCGGGACTTGCTTGTCCAGCGAGTGGGTCAGGATCAGGCTGCCGAGGTATGGAATCTCGACAGCGAACTTGGTTTTTTCTTCCTTCATGTCCGGCCAGCCGAACAGAATCAGCGGTGTCGCTTCGTCGCCGACGTTTTCCCAGTGGCCTTCGATCGCAGCGATTTTCGCTGGCTGATGCTCGAGGGTGTTGAGGCCGTGGAAGTCGCCGATGACAGCCTGGATCGGCGCAACGATCAACGCCATCCACATCGCCATCGACAGCATGGTGCGGATCGCCGGGTTGTCCTTGCCGCGCAGCAGGTGCCAGGCCGCTGACGAACCGACGAAGAACGCCGTTGCGACGAACGCTGCGGTCGCCATGTGCATCAGGCGATAGGGGAACGATGGGTTGAAGACAATTGCCAGCCAGTCGGTTGGAATGACCTGACCGTTGACGATCTCGAAGCCCTGCGGGGTCTGCATCCAGCTGTTGGAAGCGAGAATCCAGAAGGTCGAAATCAGTGTGCCGATGGCGACCATCACCGTGGAGAAAAAGTGCAGGCCGCGCCCGACCTTGTTCCAGCCGAACAGCATCACCCCGAGGAAACCGGCTTCGAGGAAGAACGCCGTGAGCACTTCGTACGTCAGCAACGGGCCGGTGACGGAACCGGCGAAGTCCGAAAAGCGACTCCAGTTGGTGCCGAACTGGTAAGCCATGACCAGGCCCGAGACCACGCCCATGCCGAAGTTGACGGCAAAGATCTTCGACCAGAAGTGATAAAGATCACGGTAGGTGTCGTTGCCGGTTTTCAGCCACAGGCCTTCCAGCACCGCGAGATAGCTCGCAAGACCGATGGTGATCGCCGGGAACAGGATGTGGAACGAGATGGTGAATGCGAACTGAATGCGGGCGAGATCCAGGGCCTCTAAACCGAACATAAGCTTTCCTCTATCAGATAACGGTTCCAGGACTGGCGGCCTTGAACCACTGCCCCCACGGGTATGGAGTGCGGCGAACTCGGATTCGTTCTTCTTTTTACAGGCATCGCGACGCAGGGAGTCTGCCGACGGGTCCGCGATCGTTTCCACGAAAGGTCTTGATCTGGATCAATCAACGTAGAAAGAGTAGTCCCATTTCCGACGGGAAACCGCGTGGTCTTTTGCCGCGTGACAAGTTGCCTCACAGTCACGGCAACGCCCTGAAATACATCGGTGGCCGGGTTTCGCGCCACGGCGCAGAAAAATCGATGTCTGGCTAACTAAATTTTCTGTCATAGCAACTTCCTGTTACAGACTGGTGATAATCTCGCGGTTCCCCTCGATCACGACCGGCCCGCAAATGCCCAGCCAAGAGCCCTTGCTGTTACGTCACCACCGTCCCTTTCTTGCGTTCTGGTTTGCCCGGATCTTCACCGCCAGTGGTTTTCAGATGCTCACCGTGGCGATCGGCTGGAACCTCTATCAATTGACCGGCAATGTGCTCGACCTGGGTCTGGTCGGGTTGGTGGAATTCGCACCACGGGTCTTGTTCATGCTGCACACCGGCCACGTTGCCGATCGCTACGACCGACGCAGAGTCGCGGCGATCTGCCAGTCGTTGCAGGCCCTGATCGCGCTGGCATTGGCCATCGGCAGTGCAACCGATCATGTCACCCGGGAAATGATCTTTATCCTGGCGTTCCTGCTCGGCGCCGCACGCTCGTTCGAAATGCCGACCACTCAAGCGCTGCTGCCGAGCATCGTACCCAGTGCGCTGTTCCCGCGTGCCGTCGCCGCCGCGCAATCTGCACAGCAATCGGCCACCATCGTCGCCCCGGCGCTCGGCGGTCTGCTTTATGCCTTCGGCAGCGTGTGGGTCTACGGGCCGACGGTGATTCTGTATGTCATCGCCTGCACGCTGATGCTCAACCTGCCGGCCCGGCAAACCCCGCTGAACAAAGGCAAGGCGACGCTGGACTCGTTGCTGGCGGGGATTCGCTTTATCCGCAGCCGCCCGGACATTCTCGGGGCGATTTCGCTGGATCTGTTCGCCGTGTTGCTGGGTGGCGCCACGGCGCTGTTGCCGGTGTTTGCCAAGGACATCCTGCTGACCGGGCCGTGGGGCCTCGGGCTGCTGCGTTCAGCGCCGGCGGTCGGGGCGTTGATGATGTCGCTGTTCCTGGCGCGGTTTGCCGTTGAGCGAAGCGTCGGTCGGGTGATGTTCACTGCCGTCGGCGTGTTCGGTGTTGCCACTATCGCCTTCGGTCTGTCGACCTCGTTCTGGTTCTCCCTGGCGGTACTTGTGGTGCTGGGCGCGGCGGACATGATCAGCATGGTGATCCGCGCCTCGTTCGTGCAACTGGAAACCCCGGACGAAATGCGCGGCCGGGTCAGCGCGGTGAACGGCCTGTTCATCGGTGCCTCGAACCAGTTGGGCGAATTCGAGTCCGGTCTCACCGCGCATTGGTTCGGCACCGTGCCGGCGGTGGTGATGGGCGGCATCGGCACGCTGGTGGTGACCGGAACCTGGATCAAACTGTTCCCGACTCTGGCCAACCGCGACCGGATGCATGTGCCGGCGGAAGAGGTGAAGGCCTGACGCTCTCAGGCCAATAACTCCCCCGCCACCTTCGCTCTGACGGCCTTGCCCGCCAGTTGCTCGACCAGCGTCAGCGCAAATGCCAGCGCGGCGCCGGAGCCTTGGGCGGTGATGCAATTACCGTCGACCACTACGGGTTGATCAACAAAGGTGCAACCGGAAAGGTTATGACTGTTGAAGGGCAGGCAGGTCATCCGGCGTTGACGTAATACACCGAAGCTTTGCAGGGCGACGGCCGGGGCTTCGGCGATGGCGGCGAACAGGCGTCCGGCGCTGGCCTGGTCCTTGAGCAATTGTTGCAGAGGCTGGTGCGCGGCCAAGTGTTGCGCACCGACGGCACCACCGGGCAGGACAATCAGGTCGAAGGTCTGGGCCAGCACATCAATGAGCATGCCGTCGGCGGTCAATCGCGTGCCTCGGGCGCAGGTCAGCATGCGCCGGCCCTCGATGCTGGCCGCCACTACTTCGATGCCGGCGCGGCGCAGCACGTCGATCAGGGTCACGCATTGCAGATCATCGATGCCCTCGGCGAGGGTAATCAGGGCTCTAAAGGTCATGGGCGCCATCCGCTGGGTGATCCTTAAAGCGTAGTCAGCTTTGTCCTGCCCTGTTCGGCGACAGCCGTTACTTGATGTAAAGCTGGGTCGACATCGTGTTGCGCGGGGCGTTGATCGAGGTGTTGCTGAAGGTAAAGGTGCCTTCCTGACGAGTCGCCAGATCGAAGGTGTACAGCGAACCGACGGTCTTCGCGCCTGGCGTGCACTCGGTCAGGTTGCCGTTATCGAAAGCACAGACCGGGCTCCGGGTGCCATTCACTTCGAAACCGTCCAGCGCTGCCTGAGGCTGACTCTGGCCGTAACCGATTTCCAGCACATACACCTTGATGCCCGGCGCGCTGTGATCGCAGCGGGTCTGCACCTGGCCATCGGTAATGTCTTCGAGCCCGCAGGACGATGACTGAACCTTGATGACTTTCACCTCGCTCAATGACGGTGCCGACGCCGCGAGTGCCGTCGGTACACCGGCCAGCAGCAAGGCCATCAGTCCAGCGGTCTTCATCCAACCCTTGTTCATGCGATCCATCCCCGAAAAAACAGCGCGCAGTATGGCGTAGTTAGTCGTGGTGCAAAACTTCGCCGACGATCGACACCAACATCCGCCATCTTCCTCACGCTGCTGGTATGATGCGCGGCTTTTTCCGGCCCACCACAATTTTCCAGGCGCTTGCGACGGTCTGTGCTTTGCTGTTGAGGTCGATACATTCACGGCGCCACGCGCGCCACGGGGAGCAGACATGCTGGAAAGGCTGTTTCAACTCAAGGCACACAACACCAACGTGCGGACCGAGATTCTGGCGGGCGTCACGACCTTCCTGGCCATGGCCTACATTCTGTTCGTCAACCCGAGCATCCTCGGCGAGACCGGCATGGACAAGGGCGCGGTGTTCGTCGCCACGTGTCTGGCAGCCGCCATCGGTTCCACGGTCATGGGCCTGATCGCCAACTACCCGATCGCCCTCGCGCCGGGCATGGGTCTGAACGCCTTCTTCACCTACACCGTCGTGCTGCACATGGGCCACACCTGGCAAGTGGCGCTGGGCGCGGTGTTCATTTCGGCGGTGTGCTTCTTCCTGCTGTCGATCTTCCGCATCCGTGAGTGGATCATCAACAGCATCCCGCTGCCGCTGCGCTCGGCGATTGCCGCCGGTATCGGCCTGTTTCTGGCACTGATCGCCCTGCACAACGCCGGCATCGTGGTCAGCAACCCGGCGACCATGGTCGGCCTCGGTGACCTGAAACAACCGGCCCCGATCCTCGCCACCCTCGGTTTCGCCCTGATCGTTGCCCTTGAAGCCCTGAAAGTGCGCGGCGCGGTGCTGATCGGCATTCTGGCGGTGACCATCGTTTCCATCGTGATGGGCTTCACCCCGTTCGGCGGCGTGACGTCGATGCCGCCTTCGCTGGCCCCGACCTTCCTGCAACTGGACATCAAGGGCGCTCTGGACATCGGTCTGGTCAGCGTGATTTTCGCCTTCCTGTTCGTCGACCTGTTCGACAACTCCGGCACCCTGATCGGCGTCGCCAAGCGCGCAGGCCTGATGGGCAAGGACGGCCACATGCCGAAAATGGGCCGTGCGCTGATCGCTGACAGCACCGCGGCAATGGCCGGTTCGCTGCTGGGCACCTCGACCACCACCAGCTACATCGAATCCGCTGCGGGCGTGAGTGCCGGCGGCCGCACCGGCCTGACCGCCATCGTCGTCGCAATCCTGTTCCTGCTGGCGCTGT
>Ga0207713_1001263_pt1 | contig 20896 bp, 6 predicted proteins | sample KBSS64metaG_FD_184404 | JGI IMG/M metagenome (GOLD analysis project Ga0207713, IMG submission 184404) | Switchgrass rhizosphere microbial communities from Kellogg Biological Station, Michigan, USA - KBS S6-4 metaG (SPAdes) (version 2) | ecosystem: Host-associated > Plants > Roots > Rhizosphere >... | reverse complement strand
GCCTTCCGGAGAACATGGTCGCCTTCAACCTCTACTACAACCACTACAAGTCACGAAAGCTCAACATCAGTTCGCTCGGCGGCAAGGTGCCGAATGTCGAGATCGAATCCACCGCCGTCATCCCGCGCCTCGATTACCTGAGCCCGGTGCGGATTTTCGGCGGACGTCTGGCCGGTTACATCGCCCAGCCGTGGCTCAAGCAGGAAGTCTCGGTGTTCGGCCTGAGCGACACCCGCGAAGGCATGGGCGATACCACCATCGCGCCGATCATCCTGTGGGACATGGGCAAGGACCTGACCCTCGGCGCCGCCGTGGAAATCACCGTGCCCACCGGCGAATACAGCGTCGATCGCCTGGCCAACACCAGCAACAACTTCTACACCTACAAGCCGCTGTTTTCCTTCACCTGGCTGCCGACCGAGCGCACCGAGCTGTCGATGAAAACCACCTACAGCTTCAACGAGAAGAACAAGGACACCGACTACAAGTCCGGGCAGATCTTCCACTTCGATTACTCGGCCAGCTACAAGATCACCGACGACCTGATGCTCGGCATCAACGGCTATTTCCTCAAGCAGACCACCGACGACAAACAGTTCGGCCACACCGTGCAATTCGCCGGCGAAGACGTGAACGACGGCGTGCGCGGCAAGGTCTTCGCCATCGGCCCGGCGCTGCACTTCACCTTCCTCAAATACGCCAGCGCGGAGATCCGCTGGGCCAAGGAGTTCGACGTGGAGAACCGGCCGGAGGGGGAAATGTTGTGGGCGAAGGTGAGCATTCCGTATGCATTCTGAGTGCATTTGTAGGAAGGTGCGCGCGGATTTGTAGGCTGAAAACCTGAAAAACAGAGGGTAGGAATAGGCCTACAGTGGCGGTCGAGATTGCCGGACAACGGGGGGAAACGTCCGGCAGATTTCAAAGGGGCGCTTGCAGATACTGGGCTTCGTTATCCCATGGTTCTTCAAGGGCTCATGGGGTACATCGTCTGCCAGTGACGACAATGGGCCATTCCCCCTTAAACTGCTGAAATTGATCACGGAGATCACTATGAGCATATTGCATTCCCCGTTTTACGCTGACTTCGAATCCGAAGAAGAGGCAGAGAGCTACGATCGCTGGTTTCGTGCGGAGGTACAGGATGCACTTGATGATCCAAGTCCTGGCATTCCCCATGATGAAGTTATGGCAATGCTCGACCAGATGCTGGAAGAGATGCGCAGGAAGCGCCGCTCTGCTGCTTGAATGGAGCAGCAAGTCCTCGCGTCAACTGGCTGATATCTTCAAATACATCGAGCAACACAACACCAACGCTTCAATTTCGCTAAGAAACAAGGTGGGTGCAGCAGCACAGCGACTTTCATCAATACCTTATGGTTACCGACCCGGCCGAGTACCTGGCACTCGCGAAATGGTGATTCATCCGAATTATCTGCTGGTCTATCGAGTGAATGGCCACATCAAAATACTGAGGGTGCTTCACGCCCGACAAAAATACCCTCCAACTTCATCAACCTAAAAAAAAGGGCGACCAAACGGCCGCCCGAAGCGTACTACACGAGAGTCGTTTACAACGTCAGCTGTCCCCGCTCCTCTTCGGTCAGCTGCTGTTTCGCCTGTTCATCCAGCGCCCCGGCGCCCAGCACCTGCACCGGGCTGTTGGGGTTGTAGCCGGGTGTCGGCGCGCGGCTGGCGCCGTCGCGGGTCGGGGCCAGTTGTTCGTTACCGAAGCTCAGTACCTGCACGGTGAATACCGAAGCCTGATTCTGGCGCGAGGCGGCCTGTTGTTGACGGGCGACGTCCTCCGCCGCCTGGGTTGCCGACGACGCAGCGGAGCTGGCCGAGGTGATCGCCCCGGTGTTGACCGCCGACACCACCGGCACGCCGGTCGCCTTGCCCTGCACCGAGATGTTGGCGGCGTTGACCACCGTCAGCGCGGCGATGTTGACGTTGCCCGACACGCGAATCCCCGCCTCGCCTGCATCGATGGTGCCCAGCGGCGCGATCAGGTCGATGTCCCCCGGCGCCACTTCGGCAATCGGGTTGAGCGTGGCGATACCGGCGCCGGTGCTCGGCACCGATGGCGACAGGGTCACGTTGCCCCAAGTGTCGTACACACGTTTCGGCGGGGTGTAGACCACGGTGGTTTTCGAGCCGCGACCGGCGTTGATGTCGCCCTCGGCAGACCAGCCGAGAATCGAGCCGCCGAACGTGGTCATGATCCGGCTCTGCCCCAGCAAGATACTGCCTTGGGAGTAAAGCTGAATGTTGCCCGAACCTTGGGTGATGATCCCTGCCGTGGACGGCGGCGCGGCACCCTCGATGCCGAACACCTGACCGCCGCCCGGCGTGAGCATCTGGATATCGCCACCGAACAGGGTCTTGACCCCGGCGCCACCGTAAAGGGTGATGTCGCCGTCATACCGGATCGGGTTTCCGGCCACGTCGGTGGTCGGGAACAGCGAAGCAATGGCGTTGCGACCGCGCAGGTAACTGCCTGTGCGCGGGCCGTCGACATCGTTGTATTCCAGGCCGCCAGCACGCAATTCGGCGAAGTACACCTGGCGGGCGAAGATCGCTTGCTCAACGCTTGGCAATTCAGCGAAGAAGGCTTGCGCCTGTTCGGCGTTGCCGCTGAAGCCGTAGCCGAGGGTCAGCCAGCTCTGCAATTCGTCGAGGTAAGTCTTGACCACTTTGCCCGGTTGACCGTTGAGGGAAACGCTCGGATCGGCAAGGTTCTGCGGGTTCAGATAACGCGCGATGAACCGCGAATAATCCGGTCCTTGCGCACCCACGCCCGCCTGCATCACCACGCTGGCGCCGGGTCGCTTATCGCCTGCCACCAACGATCCGAGGCTGGTGATGCTGGCGCGGTTTTCCATGAGGATGTTGCGCCCGGCATTGATATCGAGGACACCAGGACCGGCGATATCGAAGCTGCTGTAGAGAATGTCGCGACCGGCAGAAACGCGAGAAATGTCTCGTGGATCGTTATGGACAAACAGGTTGCCGGTGGACGTGATGTTCTCACGGTTGATGCCCATCTCTTCCGGCTGCACGGAGGTTGGCTGTCCAAGATTGGTTCCGGACGCGACGATGTCACGACCGGCGATCATCCAGACGGGGCCCGCGGCTTCGTACCAGGTACGTTTGGATGTTTCGAAATTCAAGGTCTCACCGGTGCGTATACCCACCAGATCACCGGTCAACGCATAAAAGCGTGCAGGCTGCTGCACATCGCTCAATCCCGAATAGCTGTCGGGACCGAATGCGAACAACGGATAACGCGTGTTTCCGTCCGGAACAACACCGTCGCGACTGTAATTGCTGGCCACCAGTGTGCCTTGCGAATTGGCATCAAAGCGATTGAACGCCGGATTGAATGGTGTCGCGATGGCTAAAGGACTGGCACCGGATTGATTGATCGCATAGCCACCCGCGTAGATCGAATCACCCGCCAACAATTCCAGCTGACCTGACTGCGATGGCGCCAGCAGCAACGAATAGGCTTTAAGCGGGTTGTTGCCAAGCCCGCCGTCAAAAGCGGCAGACGGACCGGCATAAATGGAACCCTGCCCCGCCACTGCCCGAAGGATGGAGGGATAGACGAATCGACCGTCCGTAGGCGAAGTGTTTCGCCCAAGGATCAGATTGTTGGAACCGTCGAACTCTGCGATCTGCGTACTGGGCGTGAGATTGCCACCCGCCGAAAACAAGTCGATTGCCGTATGGTCGGTCCACAACGAAAAACCACTCAGGATCCCGCCTCTCTTGATGTCCCCATTGCTGTCGAAAACAGGGGTCGCGCTCTGCAGGCTCACTCGCCCCGGATCCCCAGCCCCGCCCAACACCAGATCGCCACGGGTGCTCAGGCTCATGCCCGAGTCACCGGGAATCAACACCAGGCCACCGGAAGCTTTGCTGAGCGTGGAAGTAAACGGATCGAAAGCGCGCGTCTCTCGCGGGTCATTGAATTGCGAGGCCGCGCCGTATTGCAGATCAATTCCGCCCACAGCCCCGCCACTCAATTGTGCCGCGCCGCGCAGGTTAATCAGTGCACCTTGCAGATCGTGGAATGGTCGCGCCGTGCCGGTATCACCCGCCCGGGCTTGCAGCGACGGGTTGAGCTGACCGCCAATGCGGATATCCATGTCACCGCCACCGGTCATCTGCACGCTACCATCGCTGCCGATTCTGCCTGTGCTGCCGACTGCCACGATCAGCCCTTGACTGCGCAGGTAATTGCGCGCATCGCCCATGGGCTTCAACAGGCCCGCGTCAGCCCCGGCGCGCAAACTGATGTTGCCGCCGCCCAGCGTACCAAAGCCGGTAAACCCCACCAGATATGGGTCGGTACTGGTTGCGTTCGGTATCGGCTGAGTGATGTAACTGCCGAAGTTGATCCACCAGGCGGTTGGAACATCGGCACTCCCCGTCCCCTGGCGCCACAGCCAGTTGCCGACGGCGACGCTGGCGATCTGGTCGCGGAAACCGCCGGACGTGGTTTGCTCCTTGTGCCCTACCGAGTCGCCGGAAATCGATCCACCGGCATTGATTGTGAGGTTACCGCCCAGCTGTGGATACCAGGCCTGATAAAGGCTGTCAGTGCCACCGTTGACCCATTTTTCGTAGTCGGCCCCCGTGCTGCCCAGAACCGAGTTGGTATCGGAAAGGTGCCCGCGTGGCTGGTTATAGAGCGGATCGACATTGGCCGACTGCGTCCCTGCGGTGTACACACCAAAAGGTGAGTCCATGCTCAGATTGCCCGCCGATATCAGGTCGAGATCGCCCGTCCCTGTGCGCAGCACACTGAACATCTGGGTGTGAGCCTTGGCGGATTTCTGCGGATTGTTTTCCAGGCACAACTCCGGCATCAGTTGGCAAAGGATCAGGTAGTCATCTGGAACGGGCTCGTAATCGGCGCCCATGCCGCTGCCAGGTGCCCAGACCCAGCGTGCCATCGGCGCGCAATCGCCGGGACCGATCTCGCACAGAATCAGGTACTCCTCGGGGATCGGCTCATACGCGGGGAAGCCATACTGGTTGCCGACGGCCCAGACCAGTTTCGCGGCACCCTGAGTGACCGTCACGCCATAGTGAGTATCCGCCAGTCGCAAATTGCCTTCGCTGGTCACCGGTTTGACCATGCGGTTATCGGCGGCCTCAAGATCGGCACCGGCCACCACACGCATTGACCACGACGCACTGCCCGACGGCAACATGCTCGCCACTGCCCAGTTCTTGCCCTGCTGCGTGCCGTTGAACGGGCGCAACTCGATCAGGGACGTACCGTCGGCCAGTTTCACGTCCGTCATTGACGGAATCAGCGACCCGCGCAACAAGGCCAGTGAACCGCTCAACAGAACGCCGCCAGTGTTGCCGGTGTCTGCATCGACAGTCCCGGGGAGCGGCACTCCTTTGGGCCAGGTCATCGCGTCCAGCGAGGTCGCCTTGTTCAGGCGAATGCCTGCACCCAGACGCGTAGTGGCTGGCAAGGTCACGCTGTCGCTGAGCAATGTTCCTGCGGCGTACAGCAAATTGCCGTTCTGGTCGTGAATCGCGCCAGCCAGCACCGTACCGGCGCTGAAGGTATAGGACTCTTTCAGGGTCACTTGACCTGGCAGCAACGTACCGCTGGCGAAGGTCGCACTCTGAATCGCCACGTCATAGTTCAGTGTTGCACCTACCGGGAACCTCGTACCCTCGGCCAGCGAAACACCGGTGCCCGGAACGATCAGATCGCCGCCGAACGGCTGCACACCTGCAATCAGTTTCCAGCCGGCATCATCGACGGTTTCAGGTGGCGGGGCGAAGCCGTCGTTGATGCTGCCGTAAATATCGAGGTTGCCGCCGGCACGGATCACCAGGCTGCCGGCCTCCCCTGAACCGTAAACGGCAGGGTTCAGCCGCGTGTGCGGATTGAGACTGGCGTAGCGATAGCCCGAAAGGTCCAGATCGCCCTCCACCACCAGATCACCGTCGGCAGTCTTGCTGGCGATTTCCACGCCCGGCCGCAGATGGAATGCATCGGCGTAGGTGGCGTTGTTCAGCCCGGCCAGTTTGCGTTGCAGCAGATCACTGTTGCCCAGCGCAGCGTTGATGAAGTTGTTGCTGTCACCGTGAATGCGATCGAGCATGGCTTGATCGATGACCTGATACGGCCGCCCGCTGACGGCCTGATCGACACCATTACGGGCATCGGTGTAACGGCGCATGCCATTGAGCCCGATAGAACGCGCGCCCTGAATGGTCAGCGCACCACTGGCGTCGATGGCGAGGTCATTGCTGCCCAGGCGTGGCGCGTTGAGCTCCAGCGTGCCGCGCAGCATTCCGTCATGTTGCCCCGCAAGGAAACCGGGCACGGCATCGGTGCCGTGGCGCAGGTCGATGCGCACGCCGCTGCCCAGCGTGAGCAAGCCATCGCCGGAACCGAGTTCGACCGTGGCACGGTTCGGCGCATCGATGATCTTGCCGTAGCTGTCCACCCGCAGCACGCGACCATGGGCATCGAGCACGCTATTGCCCGCGAGGGTCAGACCGTTTTTCGCCGACAGACGAATGCTGCCGACACGTTCGCCGCTGGCATCGATCAGACCGGCCACCATCAGGCTGCCATCGTCCACCGACACATTGACCTCACCGGCCTTGAGACCGTCGCCGATCACCAGGTTGCCCTGCTTGAGCTGCAAGCTGCGGCTGCCGAACACCTGACCTGCGTTCAAGCGCTGGTTGAGCGCGGCAAACTGCTCGGAGGCGTCACCGTCCAGACGCTGCGCGCGAATGTCCACGCCCCCGGCCTTGTACGGCACCAACGTGCCCCCGGCGTCGTAGTAACCGCTGCTGCCGCCGACAATCTCACCTTGCAGGTCGACCATCCCGGCTGCGTCCGCCAATGCGACGACGCTGAGGTTGCCGGCCTGATTGTTCTGCGCCGACAGGTCGATGCGCGAGCCCGCGGCCTGACGGATATTGCCGTTGGCGCTGTACAGCGAAACATCGCCGCCCCAGCTGTACTTGCTGACATCGTTGAACGGCAAGGTGCGCCCGGCCATATCCAGCACGGCTCCGCTGCCCAGGGTCAGATCGCCCTCGGACTTCACCGTCAGCTTGCCGCTGGCCAATGCGATACGGCTGTCGAGCACAATGTCGCGGGCTTCGAGGTTCAACTCCGCACCCAGGGCATTGGTCACGCCGACAGCCCCGGCGCCACTGAGCGTCAGGCTGTTGCCGGCCTTGAGCAGACTGACCGATGCCGCTTCACCGGTCAGCAACGGTGTGCGCAGATTCAGATTGCCGCCACTGTAAGTGTAGCCTTTGACCGGGTCGTAAACGCCCTGCTGCTGATAAACCGCCAGGCTGCCTTTGTGATTGGCGGTGATACGGTCGCTGGCGCTCAGATTGACGTTGGCAAAACCCAGCGCCAGACGATTGTTCTGATCCAGACCATTGGGCTGTGGCATCGGCCCGTAACCCAGCTCGATGCGTTGCGCCTGAATATCCAGCGTCCCCTTTCCGGTGCCGGCTCCCTCTTTGATCACCGTGCCCGGGTTTTGAGTGGCACCGTTCCAGATCAGATTGCTGGTACGGATGGTCGCCACATCATTGGCATCGCCCAAGCCGTAAATCGCAGGTGTCACGAGTAACAGATTCTGCAACTTGCTCTGACCGGTCTGCGGATCCAGCGTATCGAGGGTCACGCTGCCAAAGAAGTTGATTGCATCGCGAGCGGTCAGGCTCAGGGTTTCAAGGGCTGGCGCACCATACTGGGTATCGCCGCGTAACAGGCGGTCAAGCACAGTCGGGTTCAGTACCAGGCCATTGGGTACGCGGTTGCCTGCCGCCGCCAGCGACGCTGCATTACCGACATTCACCGCGCCAACGGCGAGCGCCAGATGTCGGGTACCGAAACGTACTGTCTCACCCAGCTCGAACTGATCGTTGGTGGCGGCGGTAATGCTGCCATTGGAATAAAGCAGCGCCGGGTTGCTGCAGGCGTCAGACGTACAGGTGCCGATACGAACGTTGCCGCCGCTGCCGAGGTCGGGTGCCAGCACATTGGTCCAGCCGTTGGACACCAACAACATGCTGGCGGCCCCCGGTTTATAGAGATAGCCATCCGCGGAGTCATAAGCGACATTGCCGCGCCCCAGCGTATTGATGCCCGCCCCCGCCTCGACCGTTATCCCGCCGGCGCCCGATGTCGTGCGCAACAGCACTTCCGGCGCCGACAATACGGCCCCTTCACGCAGAACGATGCTGGAGTTATCACCCAGGAAACTGATGAGATTACCTTCCACGGCGTACCGCACATTCGGCATTGCACCGACGGTCAGACGTCCTGCATTCAGGTTGTTCAGGGTATCGGCATAGAGAGAGACGCCTTTGAAACCCTCAGTGGGAGCATGCCCTGCACCCAGGATTTCAAAATCTGCGCCGGCGTTGCCACTGCGTACCACCGCTGTGCCAACCCTGCCATTTTCGGCTGCCGCGAATAACGCGCTACCCGCGAACTGAAGCGCAATGTCTTGCTTGCCGCCAGCAACCAGACGCAAATCCAGTGTCTTGCCATCCATCGGTGCCAGCGCCCTTGGCACGCCACGGCGCGCGGCATCGCTCTGGATAAATGCAGTGAATCCGGTTTCGTTGTACTGCGAATAACGGCGCAACACGTCAGCCGACGTCAGAATGACCTGACTGGCCAGACTGTCGCGCAGGCCGGTATTGGCAATCGACATCTGTGCGTTACTGGTCCACGAACCATTGCGCAATGTGCCCGTTGTCGTGCCTGGCGCGGCCTGACCATTGACCTCGACCCGGAACGCGCCGGGCAGCAGCGCGAAGGTAGAAGGCAACAGTGTGTAGGTGCCCGCCGGCAGCCCCGGCACACCGCTGCCAAGGGTGATTTGCTGGCCGATACGCGGGTCCACCGCACCGGCTTCGGCGAGCACGGGCGCGTAGGTACTCTGATTGCCAGGGACAATGGCGTAGACCGGGTTGCTTGCCAGCCCCGGCAAGCTGAACGTACCGTCAGCGGCGTTGCGTACCAGCGGGTTGAAACGCGCATCGGTTGAGCCGCCACGCCCGGAAACGAAACCGGCGCCGCGCAGATCGCCACCGCCCGAAAGGTCAATGACCGCGCCGCTCTGTACGTCAATGAATTGCGAGCGGATTGCCACGCCTGTGTTCTCGCCCGTGATCCCCTCAAGGGCGACGGACTTGCCGTTGTAAAGGTAGTCGATGCCATCGGTGGTGCCACCATACGGCATCACCAGGCCGGCAGCGCTGACCGAGGTCAGGCTGCCGGGAAGCAGATGAACCTCGCGGGTCTGGGTCAACAGGTCGTCACCCAGAGAAATCTGGCCCAGCGGTGCGCGAATCACCCCTCCCTGCTCGACGTACCCGCCATACAGACTCAACTTGCCGAACACCGAGTACGGCAATGCAACGGGCGCCGCACCCCGTCCGCTGATGCGCAACGTGTGCGCCGGCGCCGTAATCGAGCCCTGATAACCGACACGCACTTCAGCCTGGACGCCGCTGGCGGGATAAATCTGTGCAGCGCCAAGGCTCAAGTCACCCGGCGTCCACAGGCGGGTCTTCTCCGCGCCATCGGTCTGTGCCAGGAAACGCAGATCACCGCTGCTATCGAGCGATACCTGGCCAAAAGCCCGTCGGCTGTATTCAGCGGCAGGACCGCTGACTTGCCGGATCACGCCCTGGGTACCGAACGACAGACCGTTGCTCAGATCCAGCAGATTCGCCGATGCGTTGAAGCTGGCCTCTGACAGTCGGGTCGTCGGATTGAGTGTTGCCTGAGGTCGAACCTTACCGACGATGCCGTAGTAGGTGCCGACTCCGGACAGGCGCAGATAGGGTGCGCTGACATTGACACGCGTTGCATCGTTCGACGACTCGGCCAGAGACAAGGCGCCCGCATACAGGCTCAGGCTCTGATTCATGTGCAGATTCACGTCACCGTCGAACGACAGCAGACCGTTGCTGAGCAGACTCAGGTTATCGAAACCACCACTCATCAAACCATCGGCACTCAAGCGCGCCTGCCCATAGCGCAAACCGTCAGCGCTATGGCCGGGTTCCAGATCCGATCCCAATCGCTGATCAGCCGCGCCTTGAGCAATGATCATCTCCCTTGGCGCTCGCACCTTGTTGTCCGCAGAGTCCGCGTACAACGGTGATTCCAGGGCAATGTCCAGACGACCTCCAGCGGCCCCGAGACCACCCGCCACCGCACGCAGACTGCCTTCGATGAACAGACCGTTGTAAGAACTCAGGCTGATGCGACCACCGTCAGTGGCGATGCGGGTCGGACCCTGGCCGGCGATATCGAGCAACGCCTCTGCACCCGAGGCATCCAGCCGTGCGCCTGGTCGTACGATCACGTAAGCATCGGCAGCGGTGGCTGTGGCGAGTTTCGAGTCGATCTCGCCGCCGATGACGATGCTGCCGCCCTTGCCCACCTGACCATACGTGCGCCCCAGAACGTCCGTTGCGGTACTGACTTGGCCGGATACATCCAGCACGGCCTGTTCACCGATCCAGATCGAACGGTCATGGGCCTCCGGATCGGCAACCAGGATGGACGTCGCCGGCTTGATCGAGCCGAACTGTTGCTGGCGGATGTCAATCGTGCCCCCCCTTGCATACAGCTCACCATCGACGGTGATCTGCCCGGCGCCACGCAGCTTTATGCTTTGTCCCGGGTCGACGCTGATGCGCGAGCCACGGCCCAGCGTCAAGGTGCTGTTGGCGGCATCGATCAGGTCGTCCAATGTCGCGCCACCTTGCAACGTCAGGCTGGCACCGGCGCGTTGGGTCAGCACACCCTTGGTCGGGTTTTCCTGGAACAGCGTCGGGGTCCACAGCTCCAGCGCCGTACGCGGATCAACGCCGCTGATCGCGTTCGATGCCGCATCGCCGAAACGGTAGACCGGCATGTTCACGTCGATTGCGGTGCCTTCGGCAACTTCGAGTCCGCTCAGGCCGATCAGGTTATAGGCGGAGAATCCTTTGCCGAACAGATCCGCGGACAGTTGCAGGGTGTTGTCCGCCAGGGCCTTATCCGTTTGCCCGACGAGTATTTTGTTGGCCTGCACCGTCAGGGTGCCGCCGCCCGTGACGCCGTAACCGCGCAGTTCGCCATCGAGGTTCAGACGGGTTTTGCCTGGTGCGGAAATAGCGCTCGACTCCAGCGTCAGGTCGCCGCCCTTGCCGCCCCGGGTTTTGCCATTGGCGAGTACGGCGCCACCGGAAGAGACATCGAGCAGGCTGCCGGCAGCGACGTCGATATCGCCGCTGCTGCGGACCGATATCAGGCCACCGTTCAGATACGCCAGGCTGGCGTTATCGTCCGGGTTGGTACGCAGGTTGCTCCACAGGCCTCGTGTATCGAGAAGCACGCCCTCGGCGATGCGGGTTTGTGTCGCCTTGTCGGTTTTGGCCGCCAGGCGAGTGTCGGTGTTTGTACCGCCGTTGAACTGGTTGAGTACGTTGCCCAGACGCAGGCTGCCACCGCGAGCAGTCAGGTCGGCGCCGACCTGCACATCCGGGGCGTACAGGGTGATGTCGCCACCGCTGTCGACCGTGAGCGCGCCGTCAACGGCGATCTGATCCTTGGCCGAAACCTTGAGCGCACCCAGGCGGAATCCGTTGAGCTGATCGTTATCGAGATACAGCTTGCCCTTGCGGGCATCGGACACCGCGCCGGTCAATTCAAGATCGTTGCCGGCGACCGGGCGCGTGCCACCGATCTGCACCTGATCAAACATTGGATTGAGGGTGTAGAGCAGGCCGTTCGACGCCGCGACAAAGGTCGGGTCGTAACTGCCGACAATCAATTGCGCACGCCGGGCCAGCGCGGTCTGGCTCTGCTGATAGCCGTCGAGCACCGGTTTCGGCGCCTGATTCTGCCGCTCGCCCTGGTACACGTCACCGATCATCTGCCCGTCGAGCACGGCGCTGGCAGTGGAAATCACCAGTTGCCCGGCATCCCGGCCCACGGTGTAACCCGACTCGAAGCGCGAACGCGGAGCGATCAGCGGGTTGTAGAAGTAGCTGGTCTGGCCCCAGCGCTCGCTGTTGTCTTCATAACCTTTGTACAGCCCGGTGTAGAGCAGATCCCCCGGTGCACGGGAAACTTCGTACAAGCGCCCGTCTGCGCCACGCAGCCAGCTCTGGCGGATCTGCCCGCTCTGCACATCCAGGGTGCCGCCGGACAGGTTGATCAGCGAACCCTTTTCGGTGACCACGTCGTTGCCGGCGAAACTCACCACGCCACCTTGGGCCATCCACTCGCCGACGCTGTGCCCCTGGGTGCCGAGATAACCACCGACTTCCAACAGGCCACCGGCGGTGTACCAGCGATCCGTGGCATAGCCGTTGGTGCCGGCCGGCACATACACCAGCTCGCGAACATCGACCCAGATGTCGTTGCTGTTGAGCGCGCCCTTCTCGCGGTTGACCGACGCATCCCGCTGCTCATTGCCCTGCACGTTGATCTTGATGCTGTTGTTTTCCATCGCCACCTTGACGCCGATGGCACCGGACACATCGATCATCGCGCCCTCACGCACCAGGCTGCGGCGCTGCGCGCTGACCGCGACCTGCCCGCCGGTGGCCAGGGTGATCGAGCCGTTCTGGAACTCGACGCTGCCGCCGCTCTGGATCTCGATGCGCGACTGGTCGCCACGGATCCGGTTGTTGGCCGTGACGCCCGTCAGCGCGGCCTGATGCTGGCTGTCGAGGGCGGTCATGTCGCTGCTGTCGAGCATGATCGCCGTGGCACTGCCCTGCCCCAGCGTCACGCTGCCGTTGGTATCGGAGATCGGGTTGGTGAGGTGAATCGTGCCTCGCGTCGCCACTGACGTGCTGGCGAGCAATACGCCGTTTTGCACCACCTCATGACCGGTCAGGGTGATGTCGCCCGTAGCGGACTGGATCAATCCGTTGTTGCTGACCTTGCCCGCCACCGCACCGGCCTTGAATCCCGGAATCACTTCGCTGCCAAATGTGGTCGACAGCGCATTGCCTTCGGTGCCCGAGCCCTTGCGGATGTAGAAACGGTCACCGGCGGCCAGCACGGTCTGACCCTTGGCAGTGTTGATGCTGCCGTCGTTCTGCACTTCGTTGCCGAGCAGCAGCGCATAGCCGCCGGCATCGGTGGAAGCCGACGGTTTATGGGTTTCAATCGAGGCACCGCGCTCCACCAGCACTTTGCCGGCCGCATCGGTGAAGGTCGGCTGACTGCCGGTGCTGTCGAAATACAGACCCCGATCACGGAACTGGATATCGGTGATGTTCGCCGCTGCCGCCACCAGGTTGCGCACGTTGACCTGACTGCTGCCGCTGAACACGATGCCGTTGCGGTTGATCAGCATCACCGTGCCGTTGCCCTTGATCTGGCCTTGAATCTGGCTGGCCCGGGCGTTCGGATCATTGACCCGGTTGAGCACTGCCCAGTTCGACTGCTGCGCGAAATCGACCGTGGTGTTGCGACCGACGTTGAAGGTTTCCCAGTTGAGAATGGCCTTGTCGGCGGTCTGCTCGATCGTCACTGTGGTCTTGCCATCGACCTGGGTCTGCTGCGGGCCCTTCGCGTTCTGCCAGCCCTGGGTCAGGCTGTTGTCGACTTTCAGACCGCCTTCGCCCAGACCGTCCGGCACAAACTGCACCGAGCCCAACGCGGCGGCGCGCCCGGCCGCCTGCGCCGCCTGTTGCGCGGCAATCGCGGCGACCGTGTTGTTCAGGGTCTGAATCGAACGCTGCAACTGCGCATTGGCCTTCTGCTGCTGGGCCAGCGGCGGTGTCATTCCAGGCAAGCCACCCACGCTCGGACGCGCCGCCGCAGCCTGTTGCGCCGCGCCCTTGGCAGCAAACCAGCCCGAACTGAACGCCGTCTGCGCCTGCGCGCTGCCCGCCACCAGACACAACGCCACCGCGTGCGCCAACGGTTTGAGCAACCACAGCGCCGGCTCCATGGCTTCACGTTTGGAGGACAGAACGCTGGTACGACGACGGGATGGGCGAGCGAGCATCACTACGAGATCCTTTTTGATTGCCACACAAGGCCGCAGGCGGGCAAAAACCTGCTGTTACGTCATAGGCAGTTGGCGAGGGGCGCGACCGAACGGATGTCACACAAACTTCATGATTGAGGTGTATCCAGCCAAAAAAAATGGCGGCAACCTTCGGGTTGCCGCCATTTCTGTTACGACTGCGCGAGCTTACAAAGGACGACCGATGGTGTTGCACACGGTGGTGTTGTTGATGTCCAGGTTGTTGCCCGAGGTGTTGGTGATGAAGTTGGCGGTTACAGCGTTTTTCCAGGAATCAGGCACTGCGACGAACTTGTGAGCCTGAGTCGCGGCGTTGTTGCCCGGGATGCTGTAGTGCTTGGTCAGGAAGGCTTTGACGTCGGCGGCCACGGCTGCATCCTTGTAGCATTGACCGAAGATGAAGTTGGTGTAGGCAGCGAGCTTGTAACCCAGAGCCGGGTTGGCAACCACTGGCGACCAGTTGGCCGGGTTGGCAGCCTGGGCAGCGGTCGAAGGAGCGCTAACCGATGCCAGTGCCAGGTTGACGTTGGCCGAAGTCGGTTGAACACCGTTGACGCGGGCAACAACAGCGTTGCTGGTGGCATCTACACCGTCCGGACCGACGTAACCGATGGAGCCGTCAACTGCGTTCACGGCAGTGGCGACATCGGAAGTGTTGGCAACGCCGACCCAGTTCGAAGGCAGCGCGATGCCACCGATACGAGCGGCGGTGAAGGTGGTGCTGGTGGCGAACTGAGTCGGGCAGACGGCGTTCAGGTGACGGGTCAGGATTTCCGAAGTGCCGCTGGAAACGTTGCGATAAACAACGCGGATGGCGGTGGTGTCGGAAGTGCCCAACAGAGCACCCCAAGTGGTTTTGGCGCCGGAGAACACGTCGCACAGTTGAGCGCTGGTCAGGTTCAGAGCGGTCTGACCGGCTTTTTTGTAAGGGATGGCAACCGAAGTGGCAACCGAAGGCAGTTGAATCAGCGGGCCGAACGAAGCGCCGTAGGTGCTGCTGTAGGTGCTGAGTTCCGAAGCGCTGAGGATCGAGTCGCTACCGGCGAAGTGCACAGTGCCAGTGGTGCTGAAGCCAGCCGGGTTGTTGGTCAGGAAAGCGGTCTTGCCACCGCCGCTGCCGATGGCTGCGTAGCTGAAGTTGGCTGGCAGGATGCTGTCGGACGAACCTTTGTACAGAGCGGCTGGCAGGGTTGCACCACCACCGGTAACGGCCATGGCTTGAGCGGAAGCCAGAGCGGCAACGGTCAGGGAAGCTGCGATCAGAGTGCGCTTGAACATGAAGAATCTCCTTTTCAACGTTGGTTGTGAACACAGGTTTTCAGGGGTCTTGCATGACGCTGGGAGGACTCACCGCTGACCTTCGCAAGCGGGGTCCGGGGTTAAGTCGCACTGAGAAATTCGCAGTTTCCGGTGACAGATAAAGGAAAAAACCTCGGGAGGTGCGAGGTGATTTTCGAGGGATTTTCTCGGGTGTTCCGGTGGTGAGCCGGAGGGTCTAAGACAAGCTTTTCGAGGGAGTCGGCCACAGCCCTTGAAGGGCCGTTGCAGATGACAGAAAGGAGAACCCGAGGATGGGGGGAATGAGGGTCGGGTGATGCTGAAGTCCAGGGAAAAAGTTTGGATTATTTGTTGCTCTGCCTGGCCCCATCGCGAGCAGGCTCGCTCCCACAATGGTCGGTGGTGAATACAGAATTGGGGTCCACCTCATACTCCTGTGGGAGCGAGCCTGCTCGCGATGAGGCCAGCCCAAACAACATCAAATAAACGGGCTCCCCTACTGCACCAGCTGATTGATCTCGATGATCGGCAACAGCACCGCCATCACGATCACCAAAACCACCCCGCCCATCACCACAATCATCAGCGGCTCCAGCAACGCGGTCATGCCCATCGCCCGGCGCTCGATATCGCGAGACAGGGTCTGCGCAGCGCGTTCCAGCATCGGCGGCAGCGCACCGGTTTTCTCGCCGCTGGCGATCAGGTGAATCAGCACCGGCGGGAACACGTTCTCCACTTTCAGCGCTGCTGCCAGGTTGACGCCCTCGCGCACCTTGGCGGTGGCCTCATTGACGCTCAGGCTCAGACGATCATTCGACAAGGTCTGCCGCGCCGCCTCCAACGCGCGCAACAACGGCACCCCGGCGCCGCCGAGAATCGCCAGCGTCGAGGCGAACCGTGCGGTGTTCAGCCCCAGCACAAAGCGCCCGATCAGCGGCAGCTTCAGCACCCGATGATGCCAACTCAAACGCGCCGACGGATTGCGCAAATACAGACGCCAGCTCCAGAACGCACCGGCCATGATCCCGGCACACAACCAGCCCCACGCACGAATGAAATCACTGGCATTGAGCATCGCCAAAGTCAGCCCCGGCAGATCCTGGCGCGCCTGGGAAAACGCGCTGACCACCTGCGGCACCACGTAACTCAGCAGGAAAATCACAATGCCGATCGACACCAGCCCGACCACACCCGGATAGATGAACGCGGTGAGAATCTTGCCGCGCAGGTTGTTGCGCTCCTCGATGTAATCCGCCAGCCGCTCCATCACCTGCGCCAGATCGCCGGACTCCTCGCCCGCCGCAATCAGCGCCCGGTAAATCTCCGGAAAATCCCGTGGCCGCGCCGCCAGCGCTTCGGCCAGGCGCATGCCGCTGCGCACATCGGCGCGCACGGCGCTGAGGGTGTGGGCGATGTGCTTTTTTTCGGCCTGTTCGACGGTGGCACTCAGCGCAGCCTCCAACGGGAGGCTGGCGCCGAGCAGGCTCGACAGCTGCCGGGTGGCCCACGCCAGATCGTTATCCGACAGCCTGGCGCTGAACATTCCACCGCCGCCATGTTGGGAGACATTGCTTTCCTTCTCCACCGACAACACCGTCAAACCACGACCGCGCAACACGCCAAACGCCGCGCCCTGACTCTCCGCCTCCAGATGCCCGGACTCGATCTTGCCGCTGGCATCGGCGGCCTCAAAACGATAGCGATTCATCAGGCGTCCCGTGTCACACGAAGGATTTCTTCCGGCGCCGTGGCACCGCTGCGAATCCAGCGCTCGCCGTCCTCGCGCAGGCTGAACATCCCGGCCTTGCTCGCCGCCGCACGCAACGCCTGCTCCCCTGCCCCTTGGTGAATCAGGGTGCGGATGTCGTCGTCGATGCAGAACAATTCGTGAATGCCGGTTCGGCCGCTATAACCGGTGTGATTGCACGCCGCACAGCCCACGGGGCGCCAGGTGCCGGGCGTGGCCGGGTCTTCCTGTTTGCACTGATTGCACAGGCGCCGCACCAACCGCTGGGCCAAAACGCCGAGCATCGACGAGGCCAGAAGAAACGGCTCGACGCCCATGTCGACCAAGCGATTGACCGCCGACACCGCATCGTTGGTGTGCAGGGTCGCGAGCACAAGGTGACCGGTCAACGAAGCCTGCACCGCAATCTGCGCGGTTTCGAGGTCGCGAATCTCGCCGATCATGATGATGTCCGGGTCCTGGCGCAAAATGGCGCGCAGCGCGAGGGCAAACGTCATGTCGATCTTGGCGTTGACCTGAATTTGGCTGATGCCCGGCAAGTCGTATTCCACCGGGTCTTCCACGGTGAGGATGTTGCTGGTGCTCGCATCGAGCCGTGCCAGTGCGGCGTAGAGGCTGGTGGTCTTGCCGCTACCGGTCGGGCCGGTGACCAGCACGATGCCGTGGGGCTGGCGGATCAGGTGATCGAGTTTGGCCAGCACCTGCGCATCCATGCCCAACGTTTCCAGATGCAGGCGCCCGGCCTGCTTGTCCAGCAAACGCATCACCACCCGCTCGCCATGACCGGTGGGCACGGTGGAAACACGAATATCGATCGGTCGCCCCGCTACGCGCAACGCAATCCGGCCGTCCTGCGGCAAGCGTTTTTCAGCGATATCGAGCTGCGCCATGATCTTGATCCGCGACACCAGCGCGCCGTGCAATGCCTTGCGTGGCGAGACCACGTCGCGCAGCGTGCCATCGACCCGGTAGCGCACCACCGAATGGGTTTCGAACGGTTCGATGTGAATGTCGCTGGCCTCGTCCCGCGCCGCTTGGGTGAGCAAGGCGTTGATCATGCGGATCACCGGCGCGCCGTCCTGGGTGTCGAGCAGGTCGGTGATTTCCGGCATGTCCTGCATCAGGCGGTCGAGGTCGACTTCGTTTTCCGCCGCACCGACCACCGCCGCCGCGCTGCCGGTGTCGGCGTAGGCAGTGGCGAGCAAGCCGTCGAGCTCGTCATCGCGCACCCGCTCAAGCCTCGCCGCGCCGAACTGCCGCCGTACTTCGCTGATCGACCAGCCCGGCGTCGACGGGCATACCGTCAGCACGCCGTCGCGCAGCAGAATCCGCTGCGCCTTGGCCCAGGCGTAAGGCAATGCGCTCATTGCAGCGGCACCGCTTTGATCGTCGCGCGCGGGCCGGACACCGGCGCCGGCACGCCTTGAGCGGTGGCCGGCAACTGCGGCGCCTGCATGTCCGGCATCGCCCAGCTGCGCTCCGGTTGCAGACCGCCCTGCGCGCGGCGCATGAAGTCGTAGCGGTTAAGCGTGATGCTGCGCCCCGCCGCGCTGTCGCGGATGATGTACGGGCGCAGGAACACCATCAGGTTGGTCTTGGTAATCGAGCGGCGTTCGTTGCGAAACAGCGCGCCCAGCCCCGGGATATTCGAGAGCCACGGCACCGCGTCATTGCTCTGGCTGTAGCCGTCCTGCAGCAGACCGCCGAGCACCATGATCTGCCCGTCATCGAGCAGGATGCTGGTGTCGAGCGCCCGTTTGGTGGTGACGATCCCCGCCGAGTTGGCCGCCGCCGAGGCGCGTTCGTCGATGCTGCTGACTTCCTGATAGATGTCGAGCTTGACCGTGCCGCCCTCGGATATCTGCGGCCGTACGTTGAGCTTCAAACCGACCTCTTCGCGAGTCACGGTCTGGAACGGGTTGTTGCTGGTGCCCCCGCCGCCGGTGACGTAACTGCCGCTGACAAACGGGATGGTCTGGCCGACGAAAATGCTCGCCGCTTCGTTGTCCAGGGTCAGCAGGTTCGGCGTCGACAGCACGTTGGTGCCGCCCTTGCTCTTCAGCGCCCGGGCCAGCACTTTCAGGTCGAGGATCTTGCCGATGCCGGGAATATCGACGGTGCCGTTGACGTAGCCGAGGTTCAGACCTTGCGGCAACACATCGAGGCTGGTCTTGCCGTTGACGTTGATCCCCGAACCGCCAAGGTTGGCGCCGCCGATCACGCCTTTGCCGCCGAGGTTGCCGGTCTGCCATTGCACGCCGAATTCGCTGGCGTCGTCCTCGCCGACTTCGACGATCAGGCTTTCGATGACCACTTGCGCGCGGCGCTGGTCGAGCAGGTCGATGACTTCGCGCAGGTTGCGATACAGCGGTTCCGGCGCGGAAATCAGCAAGGTGTTGGTGGTGGCGTCGGCCTGAATGGTCACGCCGCCGGCGCTGAAGGCGACGTTCTGTTCGCTGCTTTGCGCATTGCCGCTGCCGCTGGTGGCGGTGGCGCCGCTGCCCTGGGCGTAACTGCCGCCGGTGCTGCCGCTGTTGGTGGTCGACGTGCTGCCGTTGGTTTGCGTACCGCTCTGGCCGTTTTGACCGCCGCCCGAGTTGGTGGAACTGCCCATGTTGCTGAGCACCGAGCGCGCATTGTCGCTGGTGCCGCTGTCGCTTTCGCCGGTCAACAGACCGCGCAGTGCCTGGGCCAGTTTGCCGGCCTGAGCATTGCGCAGATACACCACGTGCAGATTGCTCGGATTGCTCTGGGCGTTGTCGAGTTTGTAGATCAGGTTGCGCGCCAGCTCCGTGCGCTCGGGGCTGCCGGCGCGGATGATGATGGTGTTGGAGCGCGGGTCGCCGATCACCGCGATTTTCTGGGTCGGATCGTTGCCCGGCGCGTCGAGCAGGTCGGCCACCATCGGCGCGATGTCGGCGGCGATGCCGTTCTGGATCTGCACCACGTCGGTGTCGATGGCGCTCGGGGTGTCGATGCCCTGGATCAGTTGCGCGACCCGCGTGAGGTTCTCGGCGTAATCGGTGACGACGATGGTGTTGTTGCCCGGATAGGCGTTGATCGGATTGTTCGGCGACACAATCGGGCGCAGCACCGGGATCAGGTTCACCGCGTTCTCGTATTGCAGGCGGAACGTGCGAGTGAGCATGCCGTTGCCGGCCGGTTTGTCGGCGCTGTAGATCGGCCCGCCGAGCAACTTGGCATCGGCTTCCGGCACCACCTGCGCCACGCCGCCGACGTCAACCACGCTAAAACCCTGCATGCGCAGCGCCGCCAGCAACATGTCGTAAGCCTGATGCGCCGGTACCTGACCTTCTGATACCAGCGTCAGGTTGCCCTTAACCCGTGGATCGACCAGAAACTGCTGACCGGTGGAACGCGACAACGCCCGCACCACCGCTTGAATATCGGCGTCGACAAAATTTAGCGTCACCGGTTGATCGCCCAACGGATTGGTCGGCAACGTCGTGCCACGCGCCGAGCCGCCGCTGCGGGCGCGTTCGGTGATGTTGTGCAATTGCTTCGGCGCAGGTTTGACCTGAGCTTGCGCACGCTCGCGGTCGAGCACCGCGTCGCCGCTGCGCTGGGTGTTGGCCAGCGGCCGGCCGAGTTCGCTGTCCACCAGCAGCGGCGGTTGATTCGGTGGTGTGGTGTTGCTGCACGCGCTCAATGCCATCAACAGCATCGGCAACGCCATGCGTTTGGATCCTGACCCCTTCATGAAGCTTCCTTAGCGCCCAGCGCCTGATCCATGCGTACGGTGCCCGACAGAGTGCCGGCGGTGTCATCGGTCGCGGCG
>Ga0207713_1001260_pt1 | contig 20993 bp, 23 predicted proteins | sample KBSS64metaG_FD_184404 | JGI IMG/M metagenome (GOLD analysis project Ga0207713, IMG submission 184404) | Switchgrass rhizosphere microbial communities from Kellogg Biological Station, Michigan, USA - KBS S6-4 metaG (SPAdes) (version 2) | ecosystem: Host-associated > Plants > Roots > Rhizosphere >... | reverse complement strand
TCGGAACGTAAAAAGACGCCTGTTATCGTAAAATGACGATAAACAAGCGCCTGAAAAATACGTAAAATGACTTGCAACGACTATACATATACGGTATAATAAACGCGTATACTAATTATAGTTATTACAAGGTCTTTCAGTCGAGGTTGTTTATCGTGGTTTGGGCACGATATTCACGGTCGTAAGTGTTGGTAGCACGAACGATCCGCTGGAGGACCTTTTTTCCGTTCTCATTAAGTTGATTTCATTTTAACGCTAGTCTGATAATTTTACAAGTACTATTTCGGCGACGGGTCTTTTGGCTTGTCGCTTTCCTTATTTACATTATAATACTGTGACAATATTATTTCAATAATAAAATAAAAAAAAGACACCAGTTAAGGTGCCTTATTTATTAGTGCGCTTTACATAACTTTTCGTAGTGTTCTAAATAACCGTCATATTGTTCAGCAAGTTCTAATATTGTTTCGTGGTCTTCTCCGTAACCTAACTCTTCATATAAATACATTTGTTTTTCAAAGTTCTTTTTCATCGCTTCCATTACTTCTTTCTTATTCATAAAATCGCCTCCAAGTTGTTTTCTCATGCTTTCTTTACATTCTATTCCCATTATAAAAATAATATTACACCAATATTTAAATATTTTTACTTTATTATTTTCTTTTTTGGAGTTATAATAATATTAAGCCAATATCGTATTATTAAAAGGAGGACGAAAAGCATGTCTCGAAAGTATTATCAGATGCCATACGATGAAACAATCGACGCGGATATCGTTAAATGGATGGAGTCATTACCGAAGGATCGCAAGGCGGAAATGGTTCGAACGGCCATTCGTTATTACATGGCGGCCACTGGCGATAATCCGCGCGTATTTATTCCGGAAATTAAAGTTGAACCTAAGTTAAACTAACGGATAATAAGCGAAATACCAAGTTGAACTTAAGTAGAACCAAAAGAATACAGCCGGGCTTGGCCGCTCGGTTTTTATATAAATATCTAATTCGAAAAGGGGTTTTGCGGATGGGATTGCGTGAAGAGTTGTTGGCGAGTGGTTTTGTTGAGATGGTCACGAAAGGACGTTGGAAGACGATTTATTTTGAAAACCTTAATAAGGAGATAGTCGCAAAAAATTGTCGCGAATGTAATGTGTTAAAGATGTTAGGAGACTTCAGTACCAGAAAACAAAATTTTGGAGGGGTTAGGTCTTCTTGTAAGATTTGTGAAATCAAGAGTAGCCGTAAATGGCGAGAAAATAATCCGGAAAAAGTACAGGAATATAACTGTAAATGGCGAAAAGATAATCCGGAATATATGCATAAATGGTACAACACGAACAAAGAATCTGTGTCAGAATATAGCCGAAACTGGTATATTGTCAATCGGGATCGAGTCAAGGAGAATACCCGTAAATGGCGAAAAGATAATCCAGAAAAGTATTTGAAGATTCAACAGAAATATATTACAAATAATCGTGAAAAATTAGTAGAATATAGACGTAATTGGTACGAAATAAATAAAGAAAGAAGGTTAAAATACCTCCGAGACTGGTATCAAGCAAATCCTGAGAAATTAATTTTGAAAACCCAAAAACGGCGTGCCCGAAAGCGGTCACTACCAAACGACTTAACTATTGACCAGCAATCAAAAATTCTATCTACATTTAACGGCGGGTGTGCGTTAACTAGGGATATCACAGATATTCACTGGGATCATGTTATCCCCTTATCAACGGGGCATGGCGGAACTTCATATAGGAATATGATTCCTCTTTATGGAAGACTTAACGAAAGTAAACAAGGCTCAAACATCTTCGAATGGTTCACCGCCAACCGCGAACACTTCAATCTCGAACAAGCACGATTTGACGCATTAATCGAATATCTAGCCGAAATCAACGAAATGACAGTAGACGAATACAGGCAGTTTGTTTACTGGTGTCACGAAAATCCACGCGAAATTAACGAATTGGAGGACGATAACCATGTCGGATAAAAAACGTAAAAACTCAGTTCTTAACGAGGCGCAATTAAAACGGTTTGAGGACATCAAGAAACGTGCAGACGCTAGAAAGAACGATCCTAACCTACGTCATGAACTTACTGACGAACAGGCGAGGCTTCAAAACGAATTATATAACGATATGGAGACAGAGATAATGAAAGTGATATTTGAAAGCGATTATACAGAGGAGGCGTTCGATATGAATTACGAAAAAATGAGTACGGAAGAGTTACAGAAGCTAGTCGGATTAGATAAGGTCGGATCAATCCAAGCGTCCGCAGGAGACGAAGCTGTTATACGGGAAGAAGGCGATGTATTTGCGGATTGGTATCGCGAAGAGTTAATTCGGACACTTAGAGAAACAGACGTTATAGACGCAAAGAGTTTAACGCAAGAACAAAAAGAGCTGCTACGAAATTTCATCGGTAATTCATCGTCTGAAATCGATATGAACAAAGTTAGGGACTGGTGGAAATACGAAGCCACGGACGAAGATAAATCCGATGAGTAATATTAAACGAAATATTGTCTTAAAGGGCGAACAAGCGGAAGTATTTTGGCGGACAGTTAATCGAAATGATGAAACGAGAATAAAACGAGTGAGCAAAATGCGGGATATATACAACACTTATTTGAACACAAAACCGAATAAAAATTGATAATACTACGGCGGCCATCACGGTCGCTTTTTTAGTCCTACCGCATGTGGTCGAAAATTAATCCGAGCAAAGTTTCGCATAGACACGCAACATTTTAGGCGGCCGCTCATACGCTACTACTAAGAGCGTCGCTTGCAAGCGTTAGTGTTAGCGTGATTAACAAAAATTGCAGCCGGCGTTAATTTTTTAGTCACACCGGTATTACCAAGCGCATAGTATAAAGTATTACCGGGCGGAAGCCTAAAAGGAGTCGATAGTATGACCGCAGATAAGCGCGTAAAGTCAGTCGCATTCAACGTTAAGAACCCCGAGGAGAAAGACCTTTGGAAGCACGTCTCACGACGCAATTTTAGCGGCTATGTCAAGCGTTTAATCGCCGAAGATATCAAACGTAAGGAAGCGATAAAACAGCCACAAAACGACGCAAAAAAGCCGCAGCAAGTACGAACATCATCTCAACAGTCGCCGCGACCTTTTCGTCCAACTAATTAAAGTACTCCCGTAGCCTTCAACGCGATTAACGTAGCTCCACCGACGATTAATAATCCACCGATAATCATTACGCGAACACCTCGTTTCTTTGTCTTACGGTTATTATGTTCAATACTAAGGAGGAATAAACATCATGGGTATGTCAATCTTTGCTCCAAAAACGGTAACTGTCGGAAGTGTCAGCGATTTTTTAGCACGAAAGGAAACAACGCAGGAGGTGACGCGCAAGTTTATACCGGCGACATTATCGACGCTCGCCCTATCACAGTTCGCTACGACAGCCAGCGCGGCCAATGTGGCGGAGAAGGCGGTTCGGGATACAGTCGTTCATGCCTTCGATCCCCTGGTCGAAATGTTATCAGCGATGGCTTATCCGGTCGGCATCTTAATGATGACCGCAGGTTGTCTGGTAATCATGTCCGGCAACAAATCGAAGGGCCTGCACTTAATCAAGTTAGCGGCGATCGGATTCGTCGGGATGCAATTTGTGCCGGGAATCATGGCGATACTAATGGAAGTCGGAAGCGCAATCGGCAAATGAAGACGTTGCAGATTACGCCAGACAGTCGCCTCGATAACAAGAACGTAGAAGAACTCGCGAAATCCCTCTGCCAATACACCTCGCCGCTAGAGCGCTGGAATGGACGCGGTTTTAACACTGCGCCGTTCCTTTCCTTCGAAACTGTAGTCGAAAAAGAAAATACCCGCTATTTCGTAACGATTCCCGCCGAACATAAAGACTTAGCGAAAAAAGCAATCGAAACAGCTTGGCGAAAGGTGGCCGTCGAAGTTGTCGAAGTAGAGCCGTTTAATAAGACGCCTAGAATCGCCTGTACGCTTTCATATGAGCGCCACTATATGTTTAGCTTGCGAGTGGATAAACGCACGTTAGGAGCGCTTGTAAGTACGTTAGAGAGCGTACGTTTTATGAACGAGGGAGAATCCGTCTACATTCAGACGATTGCAACGCCGGCGCACCGTGATTGGTTCGTTGGCGCGTCTGAAGCATACGAAAAGTTTAAGCGTGGCGAAATGCCTACGAAGTTTCAAATCGATAAGAAGTCCGTTAATAAGACGGTCGTGAAGGCGTTGGCTAAAACTGCGTATGGAGCGGCGAGTATTGTTAGCGAATTAATTACTGGCGATGAGCTTGATCCGATTAATTTAGACGGAGGTGAGAGAGCGATGATTCTTCGTGACGGTCGATTAAGCAATGCGACACTAACGAAACCACGCGGAGACGCCTACGAAGTGCAAATCCGAGTTGCCGTAGTTACTGACGATAATACTCGGGCGAATGCAATCATGCGAATGGTAACGACAGCTTTTCGCGACTTGGACGGCGATAATATGCTGACGTCAAGCGTAGCTAATCCGGAACGTACTTTCCGCAATATGACCAGCCGTAAGTTGTCAGCGATTGGACCGAAGGACTTTTTCAGTATCGACGAAATCAGCCGTCTACATTTACTGCCGACAAGCGAGTTGCAGGATACGTATAAGATTCCGAATATAGCGCAACTGGAAACGGAAGTACCGGCGCTATTTACTAAGTCGGGCATGTATTTCGGCGACATTACGTATAAGAAACAATCTAAGCCGGTTTATTTTCCGACGAACAATCATGACTTCTTATGTTTACCGCGTGTTGTTATAGGGTCGATGGGAAGTGGTAAAACGAGAGGATATGCGTCTAACTTCGTAGTGCAGGCGGTAAGAAACGGATTTGGAGCAATCGCAGTAGATCCAGCGAAAGGAGAAATATACGAAGAAGTAAGTTCGCAGTTATCAGACGATGAAATTATACACGTACAATTAGGTACGAAGCCAATTGCGTTAGATTGGCGAGAGGTTAATCATTCAGCGAAAGCTAAGAATAGACTAGCGAACACGATTATCGGATTTTTTAGCGGCGGAGATTTAGAAGCAGGAGGACAGACGGCTCGTTATTTACGGGCAGCAGTTATGGCGATGCAGACACCGCGTTTAAGCGAGATAATCCGCATATTCGAGGATGAAGATTATAGAAATCTATGTATAGCGAAAATGAAGCAGAGTATTCATAGGACGACGATTGAAAGTTTCGGAAAACATACGGAGAACAGACAGGGGCAAATATTCGCGCCAATACTTAACCGATTAGACGTCATACTTGGCGATGAATATCTAAGCGAATGTATGGATGCTGAAGAAGGCGTAGATATGGTCGAACTAATGTCGCAAAAGAAAGCGGTCATCTTTCATGTACCGAAAAAAGAACTCGGAGATGAGATCGTAAATTTAGTCGTTAACTTACTTACGACAAAAATAGATTTAGCGATGACTTTACGCGAAAAGCAACATCCATTTTTTGTACTACTTGACGAACCGCATCAATTCTTAAAATCGGCGAAAACTTGGAAATCAGCTGCGGTAGAAAGTCGTAAGTGGCGAGTAGGGTATTGTTTTCTATTTCATTCATGGGAACAAATACCGAGAGATTTGACGGAGATTATAAAATCGGCCGGTCCACATTATACGATTTATAATTCATCGAAGAAGACGTTCAGTGATCTTGCGGAGGAAATAGCACCTTTCGCAGTAGAAGACGGAATAAAATTAAAGCAGTTTACAGCGATTAATATATGGCGGGCAGGTGACGGTGTACAAAAACCATTCATCGCCACTATGAGTCCTCCGCCAAGCAAACAAAAGGCGCCCCGCTAAAGGGCGCTTATTTTCGTTAACCGAGCATTGCCGAAATCATTACGTATTGTTTTTGATCGCAGTGTATATGAAGCGCATGTTCAACGCCATCTTCGCCGACCAGGTAAACGTAGGCTTTCGATGTGTCTTTACGTCGTCCACCTACCGCAGCGCCAGCGATTCCGGCTAACGGGCCCGCGACGACTGTGCCTGCGATTGCTCCGCCAGCCGCCTTGCCTGCGCTACGTTTCCCCGATTGCGACCATTCGATATTAACGAGCGTCCAGCGCTTTTTATCCGCAAAAGGTAACTCCGTAATCACTTCGCCCGGCTTGTCGCCTTTGACGAGGCTTGCATGGCGAATCGGTACCGGTATGTGCTTATCCGTTAATACGTGACCACCGCTCAAAATATCCAACGTAATGCGCTGACGAAACATTGACTTCCAACTCATCGAAATCTCCTCCGTTTAGTTTCCGTTATTTTCTAATTATAATACTATGTACGAACGAAAACGAAAAAAGATTCGCAATCGTTCAAATATTTTGCTTAACGCAAGTTAGTCGTCGTTTTTGTTATTCGGATTATGCTTCGTGAAGAAGTACGCTGTGATGGCGGAAAGGGCTCCGACCAACGCCGTGATAATCGTGTTGCGCACTTCTGAGTCGTCAAAATAAAAAAGCGCCGCACCTAAAATCGTGAGCACCATTACCGCGATTACGTATTCGAATTTGAAGCGCATTACTTTAACACCTCCGCCAGTTTCGCGCGTGTTTTAGGTCCGTAGATTCCGTCGTAAGGTTTGATTCCGTATTGTTTTTGGAAACGAAGTACCGCGTCCGCTGTCTTAGCGCCGTAGATTCCGTCAGTTGTACCGCATTTGAAGTATACGCTGTTTAGCGCGTTTTGAAGCGTTTTAACAGTTGCGCCTTTGTCGCCGAGTTTAAGGACGCCGTTAGGTAGAGACGAATTCACTTCCGGTTTCGCTTCCGTAGCTGGTTTCGTAATAATTTCCGCTTGTACGTTAGTTGCAGGCGTTTTTTCTACTTTCGGCGCAGGAGCAACTTCGCCTTTCATTTTCGCAGCCACGTCGTTACGGAACTGCGCCCAGCCAGCCGGATCAACAACGTAGAAATGCGGGCAGTCTTTACCTGTTACGTCGTAGTGGCGAATCATTTCGGAATGCGGGTCGAGGCCGTAACGTTTACAGATATCGGCTGCTAGTTCGATGGTGTTGGCGCGCATCTTAGCGAATTCGCCGTCAGCATTTACGCACATTTCAATACCGATTGAGTTAGCGTTGCGGCAGTATTTATGAACGTATTTCTTAGCACCAACATGATAGCCGAGCTCATTTTCCGGTAATGCACGTACGATTTGTTCGCTGTCTACGAGGTAGTGAGCGCTGGCAGAACGGTCAGTACTGTTAAAGTAATTACGGTTTGCCATCGCATTAGCGCCTTTACTTTCGTTGGCTGTCCAGTGAATGACGAGATACTTCGGCGTGATTTTACGCCCTGGGCGGTTATGTCCTCCGATTAACTTTTCGATAATATTCATTCGATCGCTTCCCTTCGTTAAAATAATTTCGTATAATAAGCGTAGTGTCGGCGCCGCAATACTTTGGAGAGAGAGGCGCGGCTGTCCGACCGCAATTAAAAAACGATCGTTACTACTAACCCCGCGATTCCTAAAACCACGGAACTAATAATACCGACCGCCCATTTAATCGTTGTAGATAATTGCGAGATGTCTCTTGCGTTTTCATTCGCTAAGTAAATCGCTTGATCTGCTTTCTTCTCAGCTTCTTCCGCTTTACTACGTGATTCCATCGCCCAGTCTAACTTCGTTTCAAGACGTGCTAACGCGATTGCTACGTCAAACTCTCGATTAGTTGGTTCGGACAATTTGCGCACCTCCTTTCGGTAAAACAAAAAAGAGAACTAGAATCAGTTCTCTTTTTTTCCTAATTAGACATTATTTTTTCAATCTCATTTGGAATTCCGTCAATCATATCTAAAAGCTTAATAGACTTTTCTGTTGTAGCTTTCCTAAAAAACAAGAAATCCAATTTAGTTAATTGCTCATAATCAATTTCAGTGAAAATCTTAATGTTATCAGGATATTCAAAATAGTGAATGTTTTTCCAGTTAACTAGTCCATGTCTTTCGGGTTCTTCCCCTCCGTAATGTGTTTTTAATCCAAATGGAGAATTATATACTATAGAATGAAAATAAGTTTCATCGGGTGGAAAGACATGCTTGAAATAGTTATTAAACTTCTCATGTGAGCCGCTAAAGTTCAGGATATATTCAACACAATTATTAGTCAAAGCCCATAGTGCACTTCCCCAATAGACGTTATATATTTTATCGTCATGTACATATCCTTTTCTTAATTTAATTGGCAACAATGAATTAGCTTTATTTATCATTTTTTTTATCAGGTTCTTGTCATCGTAAAACCAATAATACTGACATCTATCCGTATGATAAGTATCTTTAGATCCAGTGATTTTGCAAGCTCTAATAAATTCTACATCATTATTCTCTTCAAAAAAATTAAAGATTTTATTATTTGAGGCAATTGGATAATCTAGTCCTTGTAAAAGAATGAATCTGTCATAATTTGCGCTTTTATACGCCGTTTTAAGCAAAGATAAAGTAGCAAGAACTGAATTATATCCTCCCCAATTTACAGTAATGCGATCTTCGATAAAGGTTATGCTACCTTTTACTAACTTTTTAAAGGGTTCTATATCTGTTTTTTTGTCTACATGTATATATACATCCGCTTTATTTGGTACACTAATTCTAGTCGCTAGTCTAGCTACGTGTTCAGGATCAGTGTGAGCTAAAATTAAATATGCTATTTTAATAAAAATCACTCCTCGTTAAAACACTGATAACCAGCTTACTTGTTCCAGTTTTTGCTTTTATACTTGCTCAGTAACAGTATTATAAATACATCGAATGCAATAATGTATAAGGCGCTATAAATTAGCCAATCTTTTGGGTTAATCATATTATATGCAACTGCTATTAGTAGAAGGATAAGTCCAATGATATTGAAGTAATCAGGCATTTTATCGTTATCCAACATAAAGGATTTCATTAAATACCCTACACCGAGGGCAAGTGCAATTAGTGAACTAACTTCGTAAATCATTTTTTAATCTTCCTCAAAAGTATTCTCTTTTTTATTTACTAACAAATCTAAATAACCACTCAAAAGCCAAAAGATAAAAGCACATACACCTGGTCCGAAAGGTGGGTATCCCTCAAAGAAAGATTCAATAAAGTAAAATACAGTCAGTAACTTAATGATATGAAACAAACTGATAGTAATTTTATCATTTGATTCCCCTTTAAGCTTTACATTTCTCCAAGCCCTGTTTAAAAATATAGGAACAATTATTATAAAACCTAACAATCCAGTTTGAATTAAAGTATTAATGTAAAAATTGTCAACGTAATAATTCCCAACACCAACTAGGATATGTTCATAAAATACTTTAAGACCTTCCTCCCAGTAACCTAATCTACCGCTCGAAAAAGTATTTAAATCTGTACCCGCATACTTATTAATGTATAAGGCTTTAAAAATAATATCTCTTGTGTCTGGGTATATAAGGGCAAGGGCACCAATTGATAAAAATAGAAATAGATATTTGAACTTTCCTTTTTTAAGAAAAAATATTCTTCCTAAACAAACTATCGCAAGAGAAATCATTGCCGATCTACATTGTATAAGTAACATAACATAAAATAAAAAACCAGCAGCCGTAAACCGAAGCAATGTAATCAATCTGCTACTTGAGTAATTAAAGAAGAATAAAAGTAAAATAATTGAAACTGCAAATATTTGTCCAGCAGAGTTTTTCTTTCCGTATAAATTTTGCATTTGATTCATCCAGTCAGATAATGAGGTGAAATACTCTACACGTATTTGAATCGCAAGAAGACATACGAATATTACATAGGCTATCAAACATTTAGATAGTTGCTTAGGTGTAAAGTTAATTTGAAATAAAAAAGCACCTATGAAGTATGCACCAAGAGATATAGTTAATGGTAAAAGAATTCCTGTGTTTGCATGTTCATTGTTCAATATAATTGAGGAAAACATAACTATAAGTAGAATTGTATATCTAATTAAATAAACAATTCCGAATTTGGGGACTTTAAATCCTAGCTTCAATTGATAAACTAAAAAAAGTCCTGTTAATAACCAAAACAAGTACATCCCAATACGAGAAACTGAACTTATCTGATTATCAAGAGTTTGAGAGATTACAGAAAAAAACATTGTCAATATAAAAATTATCAACATAAGTTTATTTCCGCTTGGTTTGGTGATTGTCAGTGTTGATTGAGGTTTCAAATGCTACATCTCCTTTTTACATATAAGTTATATTATAGAATTTCACATATGAAACCTCAATTAGAATTTTTACGAATTGTAAATTCTATAAATTTCCTCTGCAATTCGTCTACCTAGATATTGATGTCCTGAAGGAGTTGGATGTGTACCGTCACTTGTTATATAAAAATCTCTATTGCCATCGCCTGTAGGAGAACCTTCTTTACCTGTTCCAGTAATAACCCCACCCCAACCACTAGCTAAAGAGTTACCAAACTTGTCAATAGTTTCTCCATAGATGATGTCGATATAATAAAAGTTATTCGCAAGAGCGCTGGATTTTACCCAACCTGCAACTGTTGGAAGGTTTGTAACGTTTCCGTTCTCATTCGGTGAAAACGGGCTTAACACGATAACTTCTGAATTAGGTAACTTTGTTTTTACATCCGCAAAATACTTAGTTATCGCCGCTTGCGCCTGATTGAAATAATCTGTAGTTGCCGCATCATTTAATCCGCAGCATACAACGAAGATATCAGGGTTTTTACTAGCCACATTGTCCAAACGTTGACCAATCGGAACTCTTCCACCTGCTCCCGGATTAACAAAACCCGTACCACCATAAGCTAAATCTGTAACATCCCAATCAAGAATTTTACTAACAACCCCTACGTATCCATCGACAAAAACTTGATTTGATCCTGTACCTTCCGTGATAGAATCACCGTCAAATACTGAGAATGGTCTTCTTTGCAAAAAAGGATAAACAGAAGCTTGAATATCGCATTTTACTCCGTGGAATCTAAAAGAACCTCTAAAACAAATGCGAATTTTTCTTGTTTTACGTTCGGGAAATGTCACGCCTGTGTATAATAATCCTCCTGTAGAAGCAACTGACACTTTTTCAGTCACCACAACATCATCAGTAATTACTTGAAAGCTGGCTCCATTTGAATGTGACGCTATTTCGAACGATAGACCGTCAAACATAAATTCAACCCAATAGGGAAGATTGTCTTTTTGATACAAATAGCTAGAATCAATAGCCATATCAGAAATTCCACATGAATATCTAAAAATATCTTTTTTCGTTGAATTTTCGTAACTGCGATGTAACTTTCCAGTTAATGAACTAGTTGTAGAAGAAGGTGTTATGGTTGCTAATGTTTTGTTGAATTGGTAGTAATCTTTCTTAAAAGGAACGTAATTTAAAGGTGTTTCAGATTTTAAATTATTAACATCTGTCTGTAATGAAGTTAGCTTGCTATTCGCAACGGAAACAGTTTCATCTAAATAAGCTACTTTTAGACCGTTGATCGTATAATAAAAATCTTTGTACATTTTAGGTATATTAGTTAAATCATTAGCTTGTATAAATACGAGAGCATCAACGTTATTGGTTGTTTGTTTGAATTGGATATAACCGTCACTTACTGCAGTAAATAAACTGCCCGTAGCAATTGTTCCGTAATTTAATTTATTTTTCGAACTACCATACGAAACATAAACAAGGCTATTTTGCACGTAATCTTTATAAGCTGATGAGTAACTATACAGGTAGTAACTCTTTCCATTTTCTACAGGTATATAATCGCTAACAAAGTCAGTAGCTACGCTATTAATAACTGCGCCATCTGATGTTCTAATCGTTTTACCTACTATAATATTTTTTTTATTAAAAAGCTGCTCCCCTGTAGATAAAAAAGCTGTTCTTTCTGGTGTTACGCTCTTATTAGCAGGGATAGAATTGATAGGAGTAGTTCCTGCCATCTGTTGTAGAAACTCTTCCGTTACGTCTGTTTGATTAATTTTTTCAACTCTTAGTCTAACCTCACTTTTGTCCGGTTTGTCTGATAACTGTGTTGTGAAGTTAGACGATAGAACCTCAACTTCATCATCAAGTTTTTTGAAATTATTGTTCAATTCTGCACGTTTAAAGTAATCCGTCTCTGCCCATACATCCAACCCTAGATTCGGTGTTTTATTCGATGCCATTTAATCTACTCCCTTCATTAATAAAACGCAAATAAGCCCGCAAGTTAATGCGAGCCTACTATCTTGCTAACGGTATTGATACCGAATCTAAAAACAGAGTATCTCCGTCAATTGTCTGAATGACTTCAATGTTACCGTCAGTAGAAAGACCTAAAATTGCGGTACTGCTTTTATTCGTTGTACTGTTATGCGCTCCAACCGTAAAATAACGTTTACGAGCTGGCCAAGCTTCCGATTGTGGAATCGAAGCAATAATTGTTCCAGGAACAACCGTCCCGTTTTTGAGCACGCTACTGAGTCGCAACGTATTGTCGCTACCTTTTGCGTATAACAAGTCGAGTCCGAGTGGCGGAGTCCAACCACTTTTAGGCGTAATTGTATACCAAATATCCGGCGTTAAGTTTCCGCCGAAGTTCGGGTAGCTAATACTGTTCGCTGCGGTAATTTGAACCGGATTACTTAAACCTTTCGGGAATAAGTTGTCAGTGAATAGTAAATCGTTAATGCCAGCCGTAGCTAAGATGACCGCATTAGTCGGCGCCACGCGAATACTGTTTTCTTTAACGAATACACTCTTAACGGCCGCGCCCCGAAGGTTAAATACGTTACTAGCTGCCGCTGCAAATGTATTACGAATAACATCGACTTTCTCAACGTAATCGTAAATATTAACGCCGTAACGACCGATTCCCGTGAATTTGTTTCCGACAACTTGAACGTTTTGACATGACGTATAAACCGCCACTGTATCCGTCAAGCTACTAGATAGCGTATTGTTATATATTAGAACGTTCATAGTCGAAATAACCGATACGGCATTACCGCCCGCCACAATTCGGTTGTCTTCAATCGTCGCTGTCTCTACGTTCATGAGTCCGATTGCCACGCTGTTTACATCGCCGCCGCTAACGTTGAATGTACAGTGTTTGACGCGAAGGCCGTACGTATTAAACGAAGCGTTATTCGTATGCTTAACGCCTGCTATACCGGTTACGTCACAGCGTTCGATTGAAATGTCGCGGAAGGACGATAGCGTGAAAGCGTAGTTTAGCGTACCTTTTACGACGCAATTTCGAATCGTAATATTTTCAGCGCCATATAAGTCCGTCCCAGCATGGCCGCCAACAGCTGCGCCCCAGTAGCCCGTTCTATCCGTCATATCAAACGTACAATTTTCGATAATAACGTTCTTCGTAATCGTATTGTCGCCAGCGCCAAAGTAAGGGAATCCGATATCAGTCGAATGTTCCAGCTGAATTGCTTCGGCGAAATTACGCGTTCCTGACTCGTCAACAAATCCGTTGAAGGTGCAGCCACGCACAATAAAACCGTCCACGCCGCTTGCTTCTACTCCGTGAGAAAAGCGTACGTTAAGGACGGTTACGTCTTCGAGTGATATATTGCGGGCATGGGCGAAAGCGAACGCTGATCCATCGGTCTTGTTTACGTCGCCTCTTGCGTCTACTGTTCCGCCAATAATGCGGATGTTACTGTTTCCGTTGTAGCCGGTAAATGAATCGGTTTTAAGTCCGTTCATAAAAACAGCGCCAGGTCCCATGCGGAGAACTGTTGCTTTATTGCCGAACACAATCGTTTTATTGGCCGGAATACTGATCGTTTTGCTAACGGCGTAAGTTCCGTCGGGAATAACGACCGTATTATTAAACGGATCGTTAATCGCCGTTTGTAACGCTTGCCAATCGTCCGCAACTCCGTCACCTACTGCGCCGAGCTCTTTAACGTTCAGTGTTCCGGCTGTCTTTTTATCCGCTTCTTGGAACGCAAGGTCAATAAGCGAAAAGTTATCGTTAAATTCTTCGCGCATAACATAGTCGGTCGGCGCCCACGTATGCAAGTTTAATTTCGGTGTTTGGTACGTAGCCATATCACCGCCTCCTTAGTCGAATTCTAATCGTGTATCTATATCGTTAAAGCGAAGTACGTCCGTGTCTGCTTGAACCGTATCTTCTAGCGCTGACCACTTAACCGGTACTTTCGGATAGGATTTTTGGAATGACTGCCATTCGTAGCCGTTTAAATCGTCAAACATCATAACCGCGTCCTCTACTTCTTGCCACGGAACGTAACTGAAGATGAAATTCGGAAATACGTGCGCCGGAATCACTTCGTTTACTGCGTGGTCAATGTCGGCAAAGTTAGGCGGCTCGCCTCGTACTTCCGTAATGTGGATATCGACCGTACTCGTTAGATGTTTTTCGGTCAAAGACGTCTCATAAAACGAATTGACTAATCGCTCTAGTGACGCGAGTGTTGTCGCCCCTGGTCCGCGTAGTTTAGCAATAATTAAGTTGCGTCGTTCTTCATCCGTGCGTCCTTCGCGGTAAGGAATATCGAGTAACGTTTCCCATCGGTCGAGTGCGACATCGCTTGATTTTACGAATGCTTGGTCGAGCACTTTCGATAGCCAAGCGCGTAGTCGTGTTACCTCGTTCGCTTCCGCCTGAATGATCGCCATTGCTTCTTTGATTTCGTGATAATAATGCGGTAGATAGTCTTTCATTTCGCGCAGGTTATCACGGTCGCTATGGTAAGCCTCAACGGTTGCGCCCGCCTCTAATTTCGCCGAAATCGTTTTGAATCCGAGAACGCGTCCATCTACGTTTGCGCTTCCGGATACCTTTCCGTAAACAGTGTAGTACGACTTTAAGTTACTTCCGCCGGACACATTGGCGTTGGCATTCAGTAATCCGCCTTTAATAACGCTCATTTTACGAAAAGCTAAACTCGAAACAGAAGCCGTACTGCGCATCGATACTTCAACGCGAGAAGGGCGGGACGCTTTCGCTCCCACCGTTGCTTTCCCGCTTAAATTAATTTGTTGGCCGAATAAAATTTGAGCCATCTAATCACCGCCTATGCAAGCGTGACGGTAATGTCTCCCGCCGCTACCTTTAGCTGGTCGTTAGCTGCGATTGATTTCGTATTCGTTAGTGCGCCGTAATATAGAAGGTTTCCGGCTGAGGCTGCGTCAAATAATCCGATGTGTGTAATCGTTCCCCAACCGGCAGTAGCGATAGGGAATAGTACGTCTGCTGCTACCGAAGAAGCTCCGTTTGCAGGCAAGCCGAACGTTACGGGCTGTCTTGCGTATGCTCCACCTGTTACCTCTGCGCCCGTACCTAAGTCAGTAGGATCTGATGTATATAATGCGAGGTAGATTGTTGAAGGGGCCGTAAACGTTTGCCCTCGTAAAGTTGCGTTAATTAACGCGTTTTCTAAATAATCGCTCATTGCTGTCATCTATTCGTCCTCCTTAATTCGTTGTCACTTGTACGCTACCGATGACCGGAACTTCGTCCGACCCGAGCGAAATGTTTGCTACTGATCCGTTAACTTTTAAATCCGTATAATCAATGACGTTCTCAGCGTCAAGAATGGCGTTACCAATCTGCGAATATCTAACAATACTTTCAGAGAATGCGATCGAAGCTAAATACTTCGTAATATTTTCCGTGATTACTGCGCTCGACTCTCCGTTCGTTGTCGTAATTGTGGCCGTTACGTCTACCGGAATCTCCTTAACTCCTTCGACCGTGACTTTCGCAGTAACCGGACGCATCTCTTCAATGTGCGCAGTAACTTCGGCAAGTAGTGTCGATGAAGGCGCTCGCTTCTCCGTATTTATTACGACTACTCGAACGGTGCCAGGACCGTCCCATAACGGATAGCAAGTCGCTGCATAAATACCGTTTATTTCTTTCGCCCACGATTCGTATTGATATTTGTTTCCGCTAGTAATCGGCTTCGCTACGTTTTCTTTGTAACGAGCGTATAAATCTTCGTCGGATTCTTCGTCAGCGCCGCCACTAAAAGCCGTGTTATTCGTAACGGACATAACGCCATATATTTCCGTAACTTCATACTCGGCAATTTCACCTACGCTAATGTTTCCGTTAGCGCCTCCGATTTCAGCTTCGGCCGCTACGGTAACTTCTCCGTTTGTGACTTCGCCTGTTTCAGTTGTAACGAAGTAAATCGGTTCAGTAGCGATTGTGTTTACGCGAGTTCCTGTCGGGATTTCCAAGCCGTCTATACCACGAAAGGTGACTTTTCCGATCGCTTTAACCGCTTCTCGGCGATTAAGCCCCCGTTCTTCCGCGCGGCGTTCTAAATACTCCCCGTAAGTGCTGTCGGCAAAACTGAAATCGAGTACGTTATCGGCTTCCATGTACGCTTGTGCTAATTCGAGAGCTGCAGGCGCCAACATGTCGTAAGCGACCGATCCTTCTCGCTTATCAACGTCAGAGGGAATTCTCGCTAACATACGGTCAAGAATCGCCTCGTACGTTTCGCCATCAAATATCGTCATCACGTCACCTCCAATTCGTTAAATAAAGTTTCTTCGCCGTTCGTATCCGTAACAGAGAATGAAACGATAACTGTATCTCCGGAGGAAACGACTGTCATATCGTTAATGCTGTCGATTCGATCGTCGTAGATTAACGCCTCTGTAATGACGCGTGGGATTTCCGTTTCAATGAACGCTTTCGTCGCGCTTGTGCCAATTAGGTCGCCGATTTCGCATCCGTAAGCGTCCGTATAAATTAAAAACCGCTCGCGGGCTGTAATTAGCGCCTTGTGAACGGCTTGTTGTAACGCTTCTTTTTCGTCAATGAATCCGCCAATCCGCCCGTTCTCGAAATCGATTTTGTACGTTTTGGATGGCTGGACGGCTTCTTCATCGGTCATGGCGAGCAGTTCTTCGAGTTCCTCTTCGCTAAATTCCGGTACTAAAGGCATTACAAAATCACCGCCTTATCAAGTACAACGAACATTTGACTTTCGTCTAAGCAAGCGATGATAATGCGATCGTTTGTCTGTAAATATCCATCTGCTGCAGAAACGCCGGTCAACACTAAATCGGAACCGCCTAACGTGAACTCAACGCCGTCGAGCCGAACAGATAAATCCGGAAGAGGCGACTTTACTGTCCCGAGTTGAATGTCGATAGCTTTGTTGTAGCCTTGTTTTGCCATAAGAGTTAATAGTTTAGAATACGCGTTCAAGTTATCGCCTCCCTAGAATTTAATAAAGTTACGTGGATTGACCGGATTCTTCCAACGACCGTTGTGAATCTCGAAGTGTAAATGCTGTCCGGTCGATCGCCCAGTATTACCCATTAGTCCGATTTGCGTTCCTTGCGCTACTTTATCGCCGACATTAAATCGACGTGACCCCTTACGCATGTGGCCGTAAACTGTTTCGTATGTTTTTCCGTTGATGTTATGAACGATAAAGATAACCTCGCCGTAACTTGCGGATACATAAGATTTCGATACGGTTCCGCTAGCTGCCGCTTTGATTGGAACGGTACCCGCCTTCGCAATATCAAGACCTTCATGCGCTCTGCCCCAACGTTGCTTCATTTCGCTGGTCACGACGCCCTCGCACGGTCTAATAAATCCGCTACTATTCGTAATTTCTCCACCATTACCGGTCGTAGTTTTTACGACAGTAGTAGAACCTTCGTAATAGCGAAGTACGTGCGGAACATAGTTAACGTCACCATAACGTCGCCAGCCGTGCTTTTTCGCCATTGCTGCCGAGAATGCTTTCGTAGTTGCCATTGAATAACCGCCGCGAGCTTTTGCATATGCGATAAAGCCTTGACCGAAGTTATACGATTGGAGCGCGAGTTTGACTTCGCCAGCCTTCCGCAGAACTTGTGCGAAATACTTAACGCCTTGTTTAATCGAGGCTTCTTCTCGAAGTACATTTCGCCCTAAACCGAGCGACTCTGACGATTGGAATAAATCCGGGTAACGGCCGCCTGACTCCTGCATCATTAACGCCAGTAAAAGTTCCGTATAACCTTCGATTCCGTTAGCTCGCGCATATTTTCGGACTATTGGCTCCCATTTACGAACACTTTGTGCCACTTTCGCTTTGCCGCCCTTGATTTCTAATGTCGTAGTGTATCCGCCGGAAGTTCCGCCGTTGCCCGTTGAGTCTGACGTTTTCTCTTCTGGTGGATCGTACTCTTCTTCGGCTACGTCGAACGTGCGTGATAATTTCAGTGACATCGTATGATAACCGTCTGGCTGGAACGTGTGTGAATCTGCGATAACATAAAAAGCGCCAGTTATTCCGGTCATCTTCTCGCTCGTCAAAATTGATGAGCCGCTGATAACTTCCGGAATTCCAAGCGCTTCTACGTTAAATTCTTGTTCGGGTTTGTTTAGCGTCGGTAACATGCTGTTTGCCAACGATTGTAATTTATCGACGTCAACTATATCGCTAACATGCTCGTAATGCTGCATGACTCCGTAGACTTTTCGCGCGTTTGCGTCTGCAGCGAAAGCTTTAATCGGAATGTCTTCGTCGCCGCCCGTCAATCTTACTTGCGTCTTTAATTCGTCTATATTCGTTGAGTAAGTGGCGCTAAGTATGTTCGAGCCATCTTCGATATACATTCGAGTAAGTTGGTCCTTTCGTTCAACGAGGTGTAAGTACCCTTTTTTCGACTGTAGCGTAAACTGACGTTTGTTATTTTTCGTTGTCTCCGTTAATGCAATAACGATCATATCCCACAGCGACTTATCGCGAAGGATTAGCTTCGGAATAATATAGCCGGTGTCTGCAATCTTTCCGACTTTAATGCCGAATCGTCCACAAAGCGACCTCACGATATCAGACGCCTTTTTGTTGTCATAGCGCAGGCTATCGCTAGTTTTCGTTAAGTAGTGATTCGCGTCATATGCCGTAACTGTTTCCTGTCCGGTATGTTCGATATCGGTTGCGAAAATATAACCACGAAATAACTCCGCAGATCCGTTTGACACACGAATTAAACGACCTGGCTGAAAATTAACTAAACGAGTCTGCCCGTTTTGCGTATTGTTGAACGTGATTTCGCATTTACGACTCGCCTGCGCTAAGTCCCCCGAAATAACAACGCCAGCATTAAGTGAGCCCACCGAGTATGCTTTCGTATCGTCCGTATAGATAATCGTTAGATTTCGTCTATCTGGACCGTACTTTAACGTTTCTTTCGCCATTACGGAATCACCAACTTCATGCCGGCTTTCAAGGCGTTCGGATTTTTACCGATTGTCTTTTTATTTGCGTCGTAAATAGCGCGCCATTTTTCACCGTTGCCGTAGTATCGTTTCGCAATCTTGAATAAGCTATCGTTCTTTTTCACAACGTATGTTCTTTTCGCTGAAGTCGTCTTTTTCGTAGTGGTTGCCGCTTTTTTAGTGCTCGGCGGCCGTGTTGTTGTCGTTGCAGTTTTCGCAGTAGATTTCGTTGTCTCATACCGAAGAGGTACCCAACGGAATTGCTTCAGCGAAATAGAAAAGTAAATATCGCCGATACTGCCCGCACGCTCAATTTCGTATGTGAATTCGCGAATCGTAACAAGTGAATTTATGCGTGTTCCTGTAACGATAAATCTCAACGGTGCTTTGTTGTCGCGCCAACCTTCGATAATACTTAAATACGTGTTAGGCGTTTTAATCGCAGCGTATTCACAGTAAGCCGGATTATATCGGTAGGGGAAAAACGAGCCGAACTCGAACGTTTGAAGTTCGCGGTCGCCGAATATTGAAACTTCGCCTAAGTTAGCGACAGGAACATCGTTGAAGCCGAATGGCGACGTAACGTTTACTGCGTCCGGATTTACTGGAAATCGAAGCTTCTCAGATCCGCTTTCATTCGTTAACCAAAACTCAATCGCCATTACGCGCCCGCCTCCTGTGCTTGATATAGTTTCTTAACTAACTTGTCTGCAAATCTATCGATATCCGCTTCTTCGCGAATTGTCATTCCGTTTACGTTTACGACTAGTCCGCTTGCGCCGCCTTTCGAGAATTGGCGGTTTTCCTTCTTCGTTAAGACACGCTCGCCCTGGTGAAGTCGGTACATCATGCCGTTACGTGGTACGTAGGACTCACCGTGGTATGACGATTTGTTTTTCTTCGGTTTGGATGGTCCCATTCCGGCTTTCGTACTTGCTACGCTTGGCGCTTTGAAGTTAGGCATTTTAAACGATGCTACTGCGCTTGTGAATGCGTGAAATCTCCCCTTAACTTTATCGATTACGTTACCGATTGCGTTAAATGCTGCAGTTCCTACCGCTTTGACTTTATCCCAGTTTTGACAAAGCTTAATTCCGCCTGCAATAAGCGCTCCGATAGGTCCAGAGAATGCTAGTATTTTCGTAATAAGAGAACCGAATTTAGACCACAATTCAGTCGCTTTTTTCTTGACGGTATCCCAGTTACGGTATAACAACACTCCGACCGCTATTACTGCTGCGATTGCTGCTACTACCCATGTCCCAGGGAATGCCCATACTGCAACATTCAATCCCATCTGTGCCAATGTCGCTAAAAGTGTTCCAGCTCTGTATGCGGCCATTAGCGTATTAACTGTCGAGATGACCGTTAATGCAGCCATCCCCGCTTTAAATGCGATTACAGCAGTAGTTACTCCTATAATAGTTTCCTGCACGAGTGTCCAATTTTGAACAATCCAATCACCGACCTGTTTCGCCTTATCATAAACGAACTTTAGCGCGTCACCGACCGGAGCCAGTAACGATTGTGTAGATTGGAAATTCGCTTTAATCGTAGGCCAGTTCGTTTTAATGTAATCGGAAAACTTCGCAGCTTCTACGCCGAGAAATTGAAACGCATTACCCATCGACTTGAAGAACCCGTCAAGAGCTCCGTCGCTGACTGCGTTTTTGATATCGACGATAATTGGTTTAAGCGACTTCAACGCTTCGAATCCGACTGCTCGGAATTTCATCGATAGAGCTTCTTTAATTTG
>Ga0207713_1001259_pt1 | contig 21007 bp, 19 predicted proteins | sample KBSS64metaG_FD_184404 | JGI IMG/M metagenome (GOLD analysis project Ga0207713, IMG submission 184404) | Switchgrass rhizosphere microbial communities from Kellogg Biological Station, Michigan, USA - KBS S6-4 metaG (SPAdes) (version 2) | ecosystem: Host-associated > Plants > Roots > Rhizosphere >... | reverse complement strand
AATATACGATAAAGAGTGGGAATGCTATTAGGTTCAAAGCTGATAGAGCTCATTCTTATTATAATCGCGGAAAAACATTAGCTAAATTAAGTATGATTATATATTATCCAGTTTAAATAGCGTTCTTCAAGAACGCTATTTTATTTTTGTATTAAACCGGTACAACTCATGAAAGATTTAATGGCCAACCAATAAAGCAGTGAATCGTTAGATACTATGTAGGGCGGTTAACCAGTAGCGGCATAGAAAGTGGAAAGACTACTTCCTATGATTCTTAGATTTTTGTATTATATAGGTTTTTATGTTAGGTTATGGATATCCTTCTGTTGTGTTAGAAAGGAGTGAATTCATATCTTAAAAATAGCAATTGCTTCAATCATTGCAGGCGTTTTGTTTAGTCTTTGTGCAAAATTAGTGATGTATACAAGATGGTCCAAGCTGTTTGTAAAGGCTAATGAAGATACTCATAGGCCACTTAACTTTGCTCTTCTGGGGGCTTTATTTACTGTTATTATGTTCATCATGTTTTTAATTGTAAAACCTTTTACATAGGAATAACGTTATAGCTGGAGTGATCAATTATTAATCTTTCATATTTAGGAATAGGTTTTGTAGCTATTTTTCTATTTGCATTTTTGGTGAAGACGTTTGTTGCCAATGATACGCTATCTACTATTTTTTCAGTTTTGATTGCTGCTGTAGGAGCAGCAGCAATTTCTCACTTTCGCGGAAAATATAAGGAAAAGTGAATTTAAACAGGGGCTGCAGTTAGTGTGGGACTTAAAGCAACAATGCTTCATTTCATGTGACGGACTGGTAATGAAATAGAAAAAGCTCCCTTTCATAAGGGAGCTTTAAAAGATTTTACTTAATCCATTCAAATTCTTTTAAAGGCCAATAAGCTAATTTAGCTTTTCCTACAATTTTGTCTACGGAGATTGTTCCTACTTCAGCTGATCTGCTATCTAAGCTGTACATTCTATTATCTCCCATGACAAATAATTGACCCTTTGGGACAGTTTTGCTGCCTATATAATCTTCAAGTTTAAAATCCTCAGTTAATGGGCCTGTTGCTATTTCTTTTTTATATTGGTCTAGATAAGACTCTGCATATTTTTTACCGTTTATATATAGCGTGTCATTGCGATATTCTATATGATCATCAGGTAAACCAATTACTCTTTTAATATAGTCTTTTTCTTTTGTAGCATGAAAAACGATAATATCAAATCTTTTTATATTATCTGGGTTATTTTTGCCCACTTCATTAAGAATAATGTGTTCACTGTCTTTTAAAGTCGGCATCATCGATTCACTGTCTACTACTATAGGTGTAAATAGATACTCTCTTACCACAAAAGCCAGAATACAGGCAATAATAATGGATTTAATCCACGAAAAAATCTCTTTCTTTTCCAATTAAAAACTCCTCTACAACCGTAATGCATGTTTAAAAGTATAACACAATATATAGAAATAAACCTTTAATTTAACAATTAAAGGTTATATATGCTAGTTACCATAATTAACGTTTTCGGAAAACACCCAAAAAACGAGCTCGTATGGAAAAAGAGTTTAGAGTAGAGCCGATTTTCTAAGATATAGAGCTTTCTGTACATCGCTGATAGATTAAAATTTTAATCGGTAGAATCAGCTAACAAAATGTATAACTTAGGTTTTAGGGATGTGTTCTTACAGGAAAATATAGTTTTTGTCGGAAAAATATACTATAATTCATAATGAAACAAATCTATATTAAATTCCTCTTAAAAGCTACCTTCTCTGACAATCCGAGGTGGCTTTTACGTTTGTTCTTTTTACATAAAGGGCTTTACTAATCCTAGATGTAAAATTAAGTTTGCTATTTAAAAGGAGTATGACTATGACCAAGTATGATGAAATAGATTTTGAAAAAATTGCGCTCCAAATGCAGAAGCAAGTCAAAAAAGACCCAAACAACGTACAGCTAAGAAATGAGCTAGCTATCGTTTTTATGGAAATAAATCAGTATGAGGATGCTTTTTTTCAACTACAAACTGCTGCTGAAATAAAACCTTCTGTTCAAACCCTTCATAATTTAGGCTGTTTTTATTTTTCAGAAGGCAAACCAATTATAGAAGACATAGAATCAGGAAGTTTTGAAGAAGATGCAGAAGATGCAGAAGAGGAAGAAATGTCTTATACATGGGAAATAGCAGATAAAGAAGCATTTGATATAGTAGAAGATTTATTGAAAAACAAACCAAGGCATTATTTTCTCTATAATGTAATGGGTGAAATGTATATTAAAAAAGAAAAGTATGAAGAAGCGATAGGCATATTAGAAGAAGCTATCACTTTAACCCCGTCACTAGAAAATCTAAATAATCTTGGGTTATGTTGCTACAAAAAAGGAAAGTTACCTGAAGCAGCGGAATGTTTTCGTAAAGCGCACTTACTACGATCTTCTAACAATTATAGCTTGTTTCCGTTCCTTAGCTATGGAATTTGTATAGCGCATTTGGGAAAGGAATCAAAAGCAAAAGAAGCTGCAAAAGAATTACTGCTGCTAAGTGAAAAAGAGGGAGAGGCATTAGAGGCTGATATAGCAGAGATATATTATATTCTGGAGGATTATGAAGAGGTTGTTAAAATCTACTCCAAGTTAGATTGGGAATTTTATTCAGAAGAATTCTTTCCGGCTTATTTTTATTCGTTATGGAAGCTTTCAAAAACAAAAGAAATTGAAGAACTTGCTTCTAAGACTATCCAAAGAAAAGAAAAACACATGAAAGAAGTTCTTCAAGATCCAGATGAGGAAGAAGAGTTTAAAGTAGAGTTCGAAGAAGTAACAAAAGAAGAGATTGCTTTCATTAAAAATACAGTTAAAGAAGTGTATTGGGGAAAAGCTCCTATTGTAAAGTATGAACCTACATTGGAAACTCGCTGTTATTTGTATGGTTGCTTTAGACATACAAATGCAAACCCTAGCTATTTTTCTATATAAGATGTTACAACTCTTTTAGGATAATATATAAAATGATTGGTTGTATAAGTGAAGGGATGGGTCAGGTGGAAAAATGTATTGATCCCTATTTTTAAAACAGAAGAAGATACTACATTCATCATTATTTTTCATGATGCTGCATGTTTTTTCTTGTTTTTCAACCAGGACGGATATTCATTCATAGAAAAGGTGTGTTCAATCTTACTAGAAGGCTCAAAAGTAGTACAAGTAAATGACACATTAATAGAACAAGAGGAAGATGTTTCGTTCATGGGGTCAAAGAAAGTTTATGTAAAGGGAGAGAGAAATAAATGGAGAGTACCCAACTGCCTACAAGAAGTGAAAGACATAAACCGAAAGAGACTTCATCTCATCTTAGTACTGCATTTGTATTAGGTACATGTTGGATCCTTTTTACCTTGACTCCTGAATCATGGAGATCACCAGCGACCTACATTGTTATTGGCATAGTTGCTATGTATTTATCAAGCAGATTAGACAAATTCAAATGCTCTTCAGTAGTAAAATGAACGCTTGCTCTTTTAGTTTATGTCATGGGGTTCATCTTGTACGTTCTATAAGAGCAGGACTAAAGTTTCTTTACCGTTTACCAGTATCTTCTTTTTAGTGTACAATTATGTAGGGACTAGCTATCATGCTTGAATTTGTTAGATTTATAGATACGTAGAAACAAATTTATATGTAGCAATACACATCGAGGGAGAATAGAAAAATGGCAAAAGAAAAAAAGAAAGACCTAGGGAAAAAACTCATTGCACTACTTGTAATTGTAGTATCTCTTATTGTTATTGTTAGCAGTTGTAGTAGCAGTGATGACTCTAGTAAAGATTCTGCAAAAGACGAAAATAAAACTGAGTCAAAAGACAAAGCAGCTACTAATGACGAGAAGCAAGCAATTAAAGAAACATCTGCTAATGGTGGTTTCACAGCTGAGGAAGCTTATGCTATTCTAAAAGACTCTGGTCTTGTTGATACTGAAGCTACAGATGTTACTGAAAAATTCACAGGGTCTCCTGGTCTTGTAAAAGCATTGCGTACTGACGAAGTAGACATTGAAGAATTCGAGACAGAAGCACAAGCTAAAAAATATCATGAGCCAGACTTAAATTCGTATGCAGTTAAAAATATCTTCATCCTAATTAAAAAAGGTGCAGATAACGCAGATAACTTTATTAAGGTATTGGAAGATAGAAAGGCTTCGACTGATTTAGAAACAAAATACTCTTCACCAGCTCAAGAAACATACGTTAATAACTTAGAATCTAAAGGTGATTTCTTAACGTATGCTGACGGATTGTATAACTTGTCTAATGACGAGAGAAGCAGCACGTATGATTCTTATGTAGTAGATAAAGAAGTTACGTGGGAAGGAACTTTAATTGATACACTATCAGATTCTGTCATTGTTTATGCTGGTACACAACCATATAACGGTGGAGATTGGGCTACTTTAAGCAGCGAAAACAAAGACCTATTACCATATGTGTTCATCGCTGAATTAACGGACAAAAAGCAGCTTGCTTCTATTAAAAAAGGTGACAAAATTAAGGTAACAGGTGAAGTTGGTTCTCGTGGTGATAAACAAGCGCAGATGAACTGGAAACTTTACAAATCTGAAATTATTAAGTGAAAATAGACATAAAAAAGCGTACTTTACCTTATAAGGTAAAGTACGCTTTTTTTGTTTTTACTAGTGTTTCTTAACTTTTATTTCCACATTAATTTTTTTTAGTGTATAATTATTTAGAAAACAAGCTACTCTAAGTTAATTTGTAAGATTACTATACAATTTAATATGTAGCAATACACATCTGAGGAAAAAACATAATGAAAAAAGAAAACAAGAATGCAATTGGGAAAAAACTTATCTTAGTAGGTGTAATTGCGGTTTCTGCTATAGGTGCCATTAGTGGATGTAGTAACAACGATGAGGATAATGTTCAAAGTTTAATTAATGCTGAAGATACAGCAGAAGAAACTGCAAATCCAAAATCCGAACTTGAACAAGTACAAGAAAAAGAACCTAAGTACACAAATGGTAATTTAACAGCGTATGAAGCGTACGAAATTTTTAAAAAGGCTGGTCTAATACATAGTGAAGCAGAAGAAGTTAGAATGCTCAATGCTGAGGACTTTGTGACCGGATTAGAAACTGATGAGGTAGAGATTAAAGAATATAATACTCATGCTGGAGCTGATGAAACCGCAGAACCATCTGTTAATTCTTATTCTGTTAAGAATATCTACGTTTATATTAAAGATAGAGGTAATACTGATGCATTTCTTAAATCATTAAAAGATGGGGCTAAGAAATAAAAGTATTAACAAAACTTAAAATCTCTATACGAAAATAAATTTAGCGAAGAGCGTAACTCTAAATCTATGAGATACGCTCTTTTTTTACACCATAATAGACACAGTATAACTACTAAACTACATACAAGTACTAAATTAAAGTTTTTCTACTACAAGTGTGGCTCCGTCAAATACATCCGTTTGTTTACCTTCATCAATAGAATAAGAGGTGATAATTGGTTAGGTATTGATAATTCATTTTCGTTTGGGTTTATAGAAGGGTACGTTGTATTTATTATCGCTGTATTGTTTTATTTGACGATTATGCTGATCAGCAACATCAAAAAATAAAATGGTTTGAACTAAGAAAGAGGATATTCAAGTTTATTGGGCTGTTCGTTTCCTTTAGTGCTGCTATCTTTATTTGTTAGAAACTCCTAATGAATTTCCTTAATTACGTAGATATTAGAGCTATTTATGTTTATAATTAATAGCTGAAAAAAAGAAGGTCATATCTATATAAACAATACGTATTGGCCAAAAGAAGGATTCTTCTTAAAGAGTTCTTTAAAATGGAGGTTATTTTAATGGGGTTTTTTGATAGAAAAGTAATTTGTGGAGTATGTGACGAAGAAGTTGGTTTAAATAGATACAAGTTAAAAAAGTCAGATGCCTGGATTTGTCCTAAATGTTTAAAAGCGGCTGGTGGTTTGACAGTAATAAATGTACGTAAATTTACAGTTGAGGAAATTAAGGAAATAATTAAAGAAAAAAGAACTGCTCAGGCTGAAAAGTTAAATGGAGATCCTATGTCCATAGCAGAAGGAATGTATAAGTACTGTAAAGATAAAAATTTCGGCACTGGTTTTAATGAGAAATGGGCACTAAAACATTTTAGAATAATAGAGAATAATTTAATGCAAGGTGAAAAAGTTTTGATGACTTTTATCGGTTTGCATAACTATGTATCTGCTACTAAACACGATAATACTTATAGCTACGCCCTTACAAATAAACGTATAATGTTTGCTCAAAAAACTATTACCGGTGAAAACTTTAAGGCAGTAAATTACGATAAACTTAACGATGTAGGTTTCAAAAAGGGGATGGTTTACGGTATTGTAACAATTGATACTCTAAGTGAAATCTTTAATGTTGCGCTAGATAGAGATTCTGCTACTGCTATAAATAATCACATACATAAAGTGTTGGATGACTTAAAAGATAAAAGTATTGCCCCGCAACCACAAGTTATTCATAACACATCTGCTGCTGATGAAATTAAAAAATATAAAGAGCTTCTTGATATGGAAGCAATTACTCAAGAAGAATTTGATATAAAAAAGAAAGAGCTATTGAGATTATAATGACTTTTTACTTTAGCTAATAATGAAAGAGAGGACAAGATGTTATTTAACGCCTTGCCCTCTCTCTTTTGTTAATAATGTTTATGTTTAAAATATATATTTATCCAAATTAAAACTTTTATAACTGGGTTTGAGTTAATAACTTTTTATGTCCAAGTTATGACTCCAATCTAGAGTGTCTTGATCTATTATATAAATATATTTTAACGAAGTTTACAAGTCTTCAAATGTAAATATTGGTTTTTATTCAAAAATATATAGATTTAACCATTTTTTATGATATAATATAAAACGTTGTTTTGTTAAATTTCTTCATTTTTATTTTTAGAGGTTTAAGATAACATATAAGTTAATAGACAAGGAGAATTTTAAATGAAATTGAAAGTAGTTTCGTCATTAGTAGTATTATCGTTTATTGTGACTCTTTTTTCCGTACAGGGTAATGCTTTTGCTGCCACATTTGATAGTAAAGTCGTTTACCTTAACAAGAGCGTTAAAACAGCTAGTACTAAAAGAATTACTGTTTATCCTGGACAAAATATCCAAATTAATGTGGATCCAAGTAAGTATGGTAGTCAAGGGAAAGTATCATGGGCAATTTTTAGGGATGGTAAAAAATACGAGAGTGGTGTAACAACAAAAGCTAATGATCCATATGTTGCACCTTATTTTGCAACAAGTGGGCAATACTCACTAAGACTTTACTGTGGAGCTCGCACTAAGACTCAGACAGGTTGCTATGCAGATGGTTCCATATTTGCCATACATAGAAAATAGATTCATAATGATTCCACAAGATCTGTTCACAGAACAGAATTACATTAAGAGATAAAAAAAGCAACCTTTAAGGTTGCTTTTTTTAAACCATTGCTGTTATGGATGATAGATCATAGCGATGAATGCAAGAACTATAAGTACATTGAAAAAAGATCATCTAATTATAATGATCTTTTTATTATCTGGAAAAGTGAAGTATATTCTATACCTCAAGAAAAAACACTGAAACTATAAGTAACTTATATAATACGTTTCTATAAGCGGAATCGTATAGTTTTAGGGAGGAAGAGGAGTACAAGAATAGCATGAAATGGACAAAAGTAAAGAAAGATATGGAGAATTTAATCTTTGATAAGTTGAAGCATAGATTGAGTATTCATTTGACTAAATATAACGTTTCTCTTGGAGAACAGACACGTATTTGGATTACTCTAGATAAGAAGGAGATTTTTTAATGCTTCTTCAGCAGAATATTTAATACATGATAAACTCTGGGAGGAACTAAAGAGAAAACAAGCAAATGCTCCCCAGATTGTTTATATGATGCTTCCTCAAGATTTTAGAGGCAACTTATCAAAAAGCTATGCTCATGATAGAGATAGTGGATAATTATTATATTAATCTGTAAAATTGACCAAACTCTCTATAACTATAAATTTAAAAAACCTTTGCTCTGGAAGCAAAGGTTTATACATATAGGGAATTTATTACGTTAAATAAGTTTCCCTCTATAATAATGAACATTTAATTACCTCTACAACATTCTTTTTTGTCTGACTCAAATAGGTTCTTTTTTCAACAGACATTAATAATCCTATAGGCATCTCAGGGTCAAACCCTTGTACTTTAAACGGGATATTAGTTGGTTTTAAACTAGTGCCACTAGGGATAATTCCTACTGCATATCCAAACATCATTTCTGGAATGAGGTGCAGGGCACTACAGTTGTATACTTGTTTAAAGGCTAAATTATTCTCGGTTAAAAAGTGGTTGACAGACTGATAGTAATAGCAGCTATTTTCTCCTATTAAAATGGGATAGTGAATAATATCGGCTATTTCAACTGATTTCTGCTGTAGCAGCGGATGGTTAGGCGTATTCACAATAAATTGAATTTGTTCTTTACAAAGCGGAGTAAAATTTACGCCGGAAAGGCTCATATTCCGTCCGCAAACAGCAAAGTCCAGGTTATCTTGACGTAATAGTTCTGATAAAAGTGCCGTGTTTCCAATGGTAAAATCGCAGTGGATGTAAGGTTTTTCGTCATTTAAATAGCTTAATATAGCTGGCATCAGCTTTTGAGCAATCGATTCTGATAAGCCTATTTTGATTGTTCCTGTTTCCTCTTTGCTTATACGCTGTGCTTGAGATCTAGAATACTCCCAGTGCTTCAATAAGCTATCTACTTCTTCTACAAATAGTGTACCTTCCTTTGTTAATTTTGCTTCCCAGCTCCGTTCAAACAAAAGAAATCCAAGATCTTTTTCTAACTTTTTAATATGAGCAGTGACGGTAGATTGAGCGTAATTCAATTTTTTTGCTGCAAGTGAAAACGTTCCTTCTGCCACAATTGTTTTAAACGTCGTTAATTCTTTAATTTCCACTTCCTAACCCCATCTCTATCGGTTTTTTTGATAATTATTAGACTTATTTTCAATTATACAAATGAAGAGTATGGAAGTACACTGGATATAGAAAGGAAGATGATAGATGCCATTTGTTAACGTTTATTATCCAGAATGTCAATTAAACGATAAGGAACTAAAAGAAGTAAGCAATTGTATTCATCAGTCTTTAATCCAACATTTTCACATCCCAAAAGACGATTATTTTCAACTATTTTTACCGTATCCACCTCAGCATTTTTTCTATGATTCACAGTATCTCTTAGAAAATGGGGGAAAAAGAACAGATCAAATGATTTATATCTCCATTACATGTGGGGAGGGGAGAACGATTCAGCAGAAAAAGAATCTGTATCAATCTATTGCAGAGGAGCTTTCCACTCACTTGAATATTTCTACAAACAATATTTTTATTACATTAAACGAGACAGCGCTTGAAAACTGGTCATTTGGGCAAGGAATCGCACAAATGGTGAATCCAAAGGAGGAAAAATAGAATGAATAATCGCATTGAGTCTAAGCTGCTGGAAGAAATGAGAGATCTTGCTCCTCACTTTGTGAAATATGGAGAAAATATTTTATTTGGAGAAGTGTGGAAAGACCCGACTTTAACCTCAAAAGAAAGAAGTTTGAGTACACTTTCTGCTTTAATCAGTATTGGCAACACCGAACAAATGCCTTTTCATCTGCAGTTGGCAAAAAAGAATGGAGTGACTGAAAAAGAAATGATCGCCTTAATAACTCATATGGCTTTTTACGTAGGGTGGCCAAAGACAGCTGCAGCACTGAATATTGTAGCGGAGCAATAACAAAAGAGATGTGAAAATTGTATCTGAAAATAAGAGATTAATTTCTGGTAGTAAAGGAAGATTACTGAATACTAGTTACAACGATAAAGCTTTCCGGAACACATGAAAAGAATACTTGTTGGTTGACATAGAAGGATTTACAGTCATCTCTGATGTTATTCAACAAGCTACTTGTGAGGAAGCATTGATACAACAAAGGTATTAATTTAGGCCAATAAGATCTACACCCATAAATAGATTAAAACAATAAGGTTCAAGCTTCAAATTTAAGTAACTAGTTTAAAAGTAAATTATCTGAAGGCAACTAGAAATAACGTAGAATTGTTATTCCTCCAGGGAGATAAACTTTATATGTTAAAATTCGGTGATTTTAGGCTCTATACATGAATTTATTTAAGTCTTAAAGACCATAATAAAATTCATGATTTTTGAATAATTCTAGTATGTTATTTTCAAATTAGTAGAAATATAGTTCAAGCTTTTGAATGTCTGGTAGGATAATACATATAAAGTATTTTTTAGGTTTGGGGGATTTTATAGATATGCAATTTACAAAGAAAATTAGACTTTCCGTATGTACGACTTTAGCAGCTGGGGTATTACTTACATCTACTGCTTTGGGAACGTCGGTAAGTGTAAACGCAGCAGAAAGTCAGGAACTTTCTACAGCAGATCAACAAGAACTTAATACTATATTAGAGCATTTTGAGGTCAATAAAGAAGATAATCAAATTACCATTGTTAATGAAGACGAATTAAAAAATGATCTTAATGATTCTAATGCTTACAACCAGTTAGAACGTTCAGTTGAACAACTTAATAATATTCTAAAGTATGTAAAATTCGACAAAGATAAGAATCAAGTAATTATTGAAAATAAAGAGGAAGTAAAAGATAATCTTGATTCTACTTCATATAATCAACTAATAGCTACAGTAGAACAATTCAACGAAATTATTGATAGTCCAGAAGGTAAAGAATTAAAAGAACAAATCTTTAAAGAACTTGGTGGAAATAAAACGTCTTCTGATACAGTTTCAATTCAAGGAATTAGTGGCTGTGGAGCAGCTTCAATTGCTGGATTTGCTCATACTGCTGCTTTCAGTGGCCTAATGACTGTTGCTGGAGTAAGTGGGCCTGCAGGATGGGCTATTGGCACCGGAGTTGGTGCTGTATGGTTAGGTGCTAGTGCTGCTGGCTGTTTATCATAATAAGGTGGTGATATAACATGAGTCCTGATAACACTTTCAAAGATTTTTTAGGCGGGAAAATAGACTTGTTCTCAAGAGGATCTTTTCAAATGTTTACTTTTTTGATTTTATTCTCTCCACTATTTACGCATATGTTTAAAGAAAACGTTTTGCTTTATGTAATGTTTGCTTTACTAATTACGATCAACAATTTAGGAGTAGAATTCTTCTCAATTAAGAAGAGAGGCCCAGAACCTAAAAAATATACTTTGCTTTTCCTAAGTATTAGTTTGCCTGTTGATATTTTATTACTATGCTTATTCTACATTTTAGGCTAATTGTTTTAAAAAGTTCTCTATTATTTTGATAGAGGGTTTTTTTATTAACATAATGTAACTTTATGGAACTAATGCAAAAAAACCCTTACCCTATAAGGAGTTTAAGATAGAGCAACTACTTGCTTTATGCAGCTTTTTATACATTTTTTGTTCATATATTAATGGGTTACAATTAAATAGTTAATTATTTATGTAGATCAGTTTTTAGGGAACCATCTAGGGGAGGGGCATTATGAATTATTTTTTGAGATTAAATTTCTCAAGTATACTATATGCAGTTTTAATCTTTATTAATATTGAACTAATTTTCAATATTTATCGTATTAGTAGAATAATAGAAATTGATGTAGCAGTAGCACGAAATATTGGAATTGTAGTTATGTTAATTTCAGTTATTGTATTTAGTTTCATTTATTATTTACTGAACCGTCAATACTTAAAAGGTAGTAAACTAAATTATTTTGGGAGTGTATTATGGATTCCGTACTTTGTAATTATGCTTATTTTATCTAACAAGATTTTTCCAATTATTAATCATGGGGATCAACTTAATCCTGTAAGTAGGGTTGTCATATACCTTGGTATTTTACTTTATCCAATATATTTAGCAATTGTAATTGCCTTATCTAAAAAAGTAAAAGCCAATAAATAAAGAAACTAAATCCTTTAACATAAGGCAGATGTTATAATGCTTCTATAATTCGTACTCGGATAAGTATGAATGAACACTTATAAAGAGCAACCTCGTCATTGGCAAACGAGGCTGCTCTTAAATTTTTTTGGTACTTGTCATACAAATTTCACTTTTCATCTTCACACGCAGAAAAGTTTGTGATACAATTCACATGTGAAGATATCCATAAGGATCTAACACACTCTTGAATGTAAAGTAGAAAAAGCTATTTCATTCCGATGCCAATACGATTGAAATAGCTTTTTTTGCGTTCAGATTATAGATGCGAAAAAATTGTTAGCATAATAAGGGAAGTTTATTTTTCAATTCTAACTAATGTTTTTTCAGGCATTTCAATAGCATCTATATCAAAATAATGGATGTTTAAAGTTAGTGCTCCTTCTCGCTGTTTAGCTTCTTCTCCTATCCAACAGCTATACAATTCAAAAAAATCTCCTGATTTAAGATAGTGATCCATCAATCGACACAGTGCAAGTAGTTTCTCTTTTGATTCTTTCAGTCTGCTTTTATTCATATATTCCGTAATTTCAATTCCCCAGTCACTTGACACTTCATAAACATAAGAAGTAGTAAAATGATGTTTTTTGATGTTTAATCGATGTATTTCATCTGAAAAGCGGCTTCCAATAGTAACTATATCATCCAGTTCGTCATTAATAGGCAATTTTACATTCGAACCTATATAGGTGGCTAAACTCATTTGTATTCACTCCTTTTTCTATCTGAATAATCTATCAAATTTCATAGAATTAACCTAATAAAAACCTACATTGTATGACCAAAAAGGCTTTTCCTTAGATTTTATTATAGATGGTCGGGTTTTATTCGAGCTTGACTATTATTCTATTTAATATAAAGGGTAAAATTCTGATTTTTATAAAAAGGAAATTAAGAAAAACGTAAGATTTAAGTAAGAGAAAAGAAAATTTCATTTTATACAATAACAATATAAATTGAAAAGGGAAAAATAGCAGTATTTTTTCAGGTATCTACGACTTGTTTGACGAGATTGAAATGTATAGTATACCTGTTGACAAAGAAGATGGATTTTGGGCGTTCTATAAAACTTCCGCCCAGGAAATATAGGAAGGTGAAACAAAAGCCATTGTAGAATGGTTTGTAGAGTGTCGAAATAAGGAAGACGGAAAGGGTAGTACGTTATCTACCTATTTTAGTTTTCATGATTATGATACATGCTATGATTTGCAAAATGATAAGTGGATTACGGATGGAGATAAATGGGAGGGTTAAACTCTAGCATTTGTTCACTCTTATGTAGGGTCATTGAATAAGAGGTAGAGCAGCAAGGAATAGATCTTGATGATATGCTTTATACAGAGATGAGGCACCAGCTTTTTCATATGAGAAGGCTGCCAATAACAATTATAAAAAGGAGAGACTTAAATGAAATTTGATGTAGCTAAATTAGTTGAAGCAAAGCGTCAAATTGATTCAACTTTACACAAACTCAGACAGACAGTAAAAACGTTTGAAGTTAAAGAAAATGCTGGTAGATATAAATCTCAAATTACTTTAGCTAAAAGACGGATACAAGCATTTGAGCTTTCAGTGGCTCTTATTGAAAGAGAAATAAATGATCCTGAGAAACAAAGCTAGGTATCAGATTTTAAAAAGTGCGTATTTGACGACGTTATTTACTGTATGAATTACAAAACGTCGGAAAATGCTATATCACAGTAAATGCATTTTAGTTCATCTTCAATTGTCGCTTAGAGTGGAATATTTTTAAAAAAGAAACCTTGAAAATACTAGGGTTTCTTTTTTTGTAATTAGTACTCTGCAGACGCCAGTATACCTTTTGGATTTTGGCTAAACCTGTTTCCAAAGCGGGCAGTCTTTGCACTTCTCAAAACGTATCCACGCTTTCTTTATCGCACTAAAAATAATTCATTCTTTTAAAAATAACGGTTGAAGGTGACGCAACGTAATCTAATATAGTTGAACTATGACATACCAAGAAGGAGAGTAACAAAAATAAACAATTCTTTTTAGGAACGTTATTAGAGTAAATGTAACGGATGGAGAGATGAGAAGTGAAGAATAAAGAACGAATTCGCTCTTTAGATATATTAAGAGGATTAGCGATTCTGGGAACATTAGGAACGAACATTTGGCTGTTTGCCTATCTGGGAGATATAAATTATATATTTACTTTTACCCATAACAAATGGTGGTTATCAGGAGATGATTTTTTAAGAATCCTTTTTCTATCCTTAATTAACGGGAAATTACTCGGCCTCTTAGCTATTATGTTTGGTGTTGGTTTAGAGCTGAAATATCAGCAATCAAAACGATTAAATCAGACTTGGCCGGGAAGGTACATATGGCTGTCTTTAATCTTATTAACGGAAGGGCTTTTGCACTTTATTTTTGTCTTAGAGTACGACATTTTAATGTCTTATGCAGTAACTGCCATTGTCGTATCGTTTATCGTAAAAATGCGGAAGACGATGATACGAATAACAATGATTAGTGCAGCAGCGATTCATCTTTTCTTTATAGTACTTGTGTTCTTAGGTGTGCTAACTAACTCAATAGGAGATGAGCTAGTTGCTGTCCCAAAAGAAGTGGTGAACCTTTATCAACATGGATCATGGATTAATCAAATTCAGTATCGACTTTTGCATTTTTGGGAGCTGCGCACAGAAGCAATTTTCGTCATTCCATTTAATATATGCATGTTTTTAATTGGTGTTTTACTAGTGAGAATAGGGGCTTTTGACAATAACTCCAAGGGTATTAATATCAGAAAGAGGATGGTGAAGGCAGGACTTTTAGTTGGGCTACCTCTAAACCTATTATTATTTGTTCCTGGAGGATACTTTGATTTTCCAGTGAGGTATGTATTTGCCCCTATTTTATCGCTTGGATACATGGGAGCCATTAGTTTCCTAATTGAAAAATTTCAGGACTTTTCATTATGGAGCGTTTTAGAAAAAGTAGGTAAGATGTCTTTAAGTTGCTATGTGTTACAGAATGTTTTAAGCTCAATTTTATTTTATGGATGGGGCCTTGGGTGGGGTGGACACCCACGTTCATTCTTCGTCATTTTTGTTTGGATACTAATCTGCTTGTTTCAAATGTTATTTGCTGCTTTTTGGCTTCATTATTTTAAAATGGGTCCTATGGAATCAGCGCGTAAACGCTTAGCCAGTTTAGTTATAAAGAAAAATATAAAGAAAGATCTTAAATTGTAAGTCAGCTTCTTTTTGATGAATATAAAACATGTTATAAGAAGCAAAACTTTCACATAGAATGTTATGTTAAAGTTATATTAGATATTGATAATTTTAACCAATTAATAGTCCGTAGAGGAGAATTAAAGAAAATGGCTACCTTTTTCTTAATACTTATCGGCTTCTTTCTTATCATTTCAAATGTCGTTGGATTTATCTCCTACAAAAAAAGAAAAGTTTATACGCTGCTGCTTTTACAATATTGATACTGGCGGCTTTATTTGGGGCAATAGGCGGTATATTAGCACTGTTGATCATTAGAGACGCCTTTGCCATATTTTATGGTTTACAAGTTGGATACTATTTACTTATAAATAGCGCAATTGTTTTGTTAATAGCAGTTATCATCACAGGTATAAAACAATACAAAAAAAATTAACACCTTTATTTGTAAAAATTCATATTCTATACATTTGTAGTTGCACTAATGTTCCTTCTAGGAATCTATTGAGAGAACTTATACTTTTAAATAACTCTCTGTTAACATAAAACAGCTTCTCAGCACAAAAAAGGTACATTATGGTAAAGTGGTGGATATAAGTAGCTAAACAAAATGAGGAAGTGATAATACTTTTATTCAAATTGATTATGATTTAATCTACTATGTAAATAAAAATTTGGCTGATTAATATTAAGTAAAAAGCTGTAGCCCATCTACAAACTTACTTAACATAATGTTCTTTTTGGAACACGTGACAAAAACGCCCCCTTGGTACAGCTGAAGAACGTATCATTGTTCTAAATTTATAATTTATTAGTTTAAATGAAAGACCTAGATTTTTAATTTTCTAGGTCTTTCATTTGGAAAATACCAAAGAAAAAATGACGAAGGTGAACAAATATGGAGTTCCTAACAATCCTTCTTCCTATTTTCGGGATTTTTGCACTTGGATTTATTGGACAAAAGAAAATAGGATTTGATACCAAAACGATTTCAACAATGGCACTTTATTTGATGTCTCCAGTTCTAGTGTTCAAAACATTTTACACAACCAAATTTACGATTGATTACTTATATCTTACGTTATACACATTTGCACTTTGCTTTGCATTAATTGCTGTCGTCTATATTATTGCTTATTTTCAGCGATATTCTACTTCAGAAACCTGTGGAATGATATTAGCGTCTTCATTTATGAATAATGGAAACTACGGTACACCTGTTGTTTTATTACTTTTCGGCGTTACAGGCTTAGACTCTGCCATTATTCTAATGGTCATACAGCAACTGGTCATGTGTACAGTTGGAGTTTATTATGCCGCTAAAGGGAGTCCACAAGGAAATGGTATAAAATCAGCCATTGACGCAGTTCGACGGATACCAATTGTGTATGGAGGACTTTTAGGAGCTATATTTCAGTTTCTTCATATTCCATTAAGCAACTCTGTAAAAGAAGCAGTTGATTTAGTAGCCGGTGCAGCTATTCCTACCATCATGATTGTACTTGGAATGCAGCTAGCTAAAATATCAATTAGAAATTTAGCCAAAGCAAAAGTTTCATGGTCATTAGCTATCAAACTTGTGATCTCGCCATTTATTGCTTATATACTAACACTTCTGTTACCGGTGGATGAGATGGTGAAACAAATCATGATTATTATGGCTGCTATGCCCACAGCTGCGAACACAACTATGTACGCGCTTCAATTTAATACAGAGCCGGAGTTTGTATCAAGTGCAACGTTAATTAGTACCTCCTTAAGCCTTGCTACATTACCTATCATTTTTCTAATTGTTTTATAAAATGACGCAGAAACACGTTCGAATATAGGTTGAAAAATAATTTTATTATATGACTTTAAAAGGAGTAGTCAACGTGAATTCTCCTCATAACGCAGTTTTAAAAAGATATTTAAAATTTATTTTCTATTTTAGCTTTGTGTTCTTCTTATACTTCTACTTCACATACAGTTTTCAACACTACCTGACGAAATATTTGTTTCTTAATTGTTTACTGACAGGGATATCTTTTTTAATTCGAAATTTAAGAGGTTATACCGAAAAACTGTAAAGGCATCTGTATCTGTAAAAGAAAAAAGCTTATTAAAAGGATTTATGGGTCCTTTTAGTAAGCTTTTTTGTAGTGCTATTTATTAATCATTTCTCAGAAACTATCTTAAATATTTTTATTTAATTTGTAAAAATATTTTGAATTAATGATCGGTCTATGATAGTATTTAAAACAGTAAATCATATATAAAATTTAAAATCACATATGTGATTCAGAAAGGATTTCTTCATGTCAGTAAAATCAGCAGAACGTGTATTAAGGGTATTTGAATTAATTGCTCAACATCCTGAGGGACTCACAGTAAAAGAAGTTAGTAATTTACTTTCGCTTCCGCAAAGCAGTACGTTTAATCTTGTGGGAACACTTCACAATGAAGGGTATTTGAATCAGGACTCATTAAAGAGGTATAAGCTAGGGCCAAAGCTAATTCAAATTGGAACAGCGGCTATGGAATCATTGGATATTTCTTCTGAAGGAAAGCCGTATTTAAAGAAACTGATGGAGGATGTTCAGGAAACTGTATTTATGGCTTTGTTGTCAGATGGAGAATTAGTCTATGTCGTTAAGATTGACAATAATCGCTCTATTAGAACAACAGCTCAGCCTGGTAACCGTAAGCCGCTCTATTGTACAGGGTTAGGAAAAACCTTTTTAGCTTTTCTTCCTAAAGATCAGCGAGAACAGCTGCTTGAACATATAGAGCTACTGCCTATTACGGATTATACAATCACAGATAAAAAAGTTCTTAATGACAATTTAGACTCTTTTATTCAAATGGGCTATGCAATTGATGATGAAGAAAATGAGGAAGGATTATTTTGCCTTGCTGCACCTGTATTTGGAGCAAAGGGAAGCATTCAAGCTGCTATTAGCGTAGCTGGCCCTAAGGAAAGAATGCTGAAACATAAGGACTTTATAGTAGAAAGGCTGCTTCAAACGTCAGCTAATATATCTTTTATCGCTGGATATGAAGAGGCAAAGAGATAAATGAAAAGAGGGGTAAGATGGATGTGATAAGCATGGGGGAAACAATGATTCTGTTTACCCCACACTCGAATGGAAAAATGAGATATGCTAAAGATTTTTCTTCGAAAATTGCAGGGGCAGAAAGTAATACGTTAATTGCCCTTTCAAAACTAGGTTATCAAACGGGATGGGTTAGCCGATTAGGCAAAGACGAGCTAGGAGAGCGGATTCTTTCAAGTATTAAAGGAGAAGGAATAGATGTAAGACATGTAATATTTGATGATAATGCTCCTACAGGTCTGTTTTTAAAACAAAAAACAAATGAAATGAATAGTAAAGTGTTTTATTACAGACAAGGTTCAGCAGCAAGCTTTATGAATCCGCGTGATATGAATGAAGAGTATATCTCTTCTGCAAAATACTTATATGTGACAGGAATTACACCTGCGCTGAGCGATTCCTGCCACGAAGCTATTTTTCAAGCGATGAAAGCTGCTAAAAAAAATGGTGTGAAAATAGTGTTTGATCCAAATTTGCGAAAGACGCTTTGGGATGAATCAGCTGCGCGCCAAACACTCATTAAAATGGCTACATATGCGGATATTGTCTTACCAGGAATGAATGAAGGTCAGTTTTTATTTGAGAAGGATAATCCTGAAGATATTGCATCAGCGTTTCATCAATTAGGTGCAGAACTAGTTGTTATTAAGCTAGGTGAAGAAGGAGCTTATTATTCAACTAAAAATGAATCCGCTTACGTAGAAGGTTTTAAAGTTGCTAGAGTGATAGATCCAGTAGGAGCTGGTGATGGGTTCGCCGCGGGGATACTATCGGGACTAATAGATAAATCCTCTTTAAAAGAAACGGTCAGAAGAGGGTGCGCTATAGGAGCTATGGTCGTAACCGTAGAGGGTGACATTGAAGGCTTGCCGGATAAAAAAGAGCTTTACGAATTTATGAATGCGATTACAAAAGAAGACGTTATACGATAAAAGAAAGGGGCTTACCAATGACGGATAGTTTATCACATTTACTAGAGCATAAAATCGTTGCGATTATTAGAGGAGCCAAACCGCAGGATGTAGTGAAAATTGCTTCTGCGCTTAATGACGGCGGTGTAAAAAATATAGAAATTACTCTAAATTCGCCGGACGCACTTTCAGCCATTAAAGAGGTTTCTACAGAGCTGGGTGATCAAGTGTTAGTAGGAGCAGGTACAGTGCTTGATCCTGAAACAGCACGTTCAGCTATTTTAGCAGGAGCAAAGTTTATCCTTTCTCCAACTGTTAACACGGAAACGATTAAACTAACGAAAAGATACGGTGCGGTGAGTATTCCAGGGGCTTTTTCACCTACTGAAATTCTAACGGCATATGAAAATGGGGGAGATATTATAAAAGTATTTCCTGCTAGGCTGGGTGCTAGCTATATTAAAGATATTCGAGGGCCGCTTCCCCATATTCCACTTCTTCCAACAGGAGGAGTGAGCTTAGACAATATTCAAGAATTTGAAGAAGCAGGTGCTGTAGGGTTTGGTATTGGAAGTTCTTTAGTTGATACAAACCGTGAAATTACTCATGCATACCTGCAGGAGCTAACACAAAAGGCTAAAGCGTACGTAGCCGCAGTAAATCGTATAACGAAAGGGGAAAAAGTACATGAAAATTACTAATTATGAATTGTTCCAAGTGCCGCCACGCTGGTTATTTTTAAAAATAGAAACAGACGAAGGGATTGTTGGTTGGGGAGAACCTGTTATTGAAGGAAGAGCCTCTACCGTTAAAGCTGCAGTAGATGAGCTGATGGAGTATCTTATTGGCAAAGATCCATTAAATATTGAAGATCATTGGAACGTTATGTACCGAGGCGGCTTCTATCGAGGCGGACCTATTTTAATGAGTGCGATATCAGGGATTGATCAAGCTCTGTGGGACATAAAAGGAAAATATTACGATGCTCCTGTACATCAACTATTAGGCGGAAAAGCAAGAGAATCCATTAAAGTATATTCTTGGATTGGAGGAGACCGGCCTTCAGATGTAGGCGAAGCAGCAAGAGAAGTGGTTTCACAAGGATTTACAGCAGTAAAAATGAATGGAACCGAAGAGCTTCAATATGTGGATTCATATGAAAAAATTGATCAAGTAGTAGAACGTATTGCTGCTGTCAGAGAAGCAGTGGGACCTTATGTAGGAATAGGTATTGATTTCCACGGACGTGTACATAAGCCAATGGCAAAGATTTTAGCTAAAGAACTAGAGGTCTATCGCCCAATGTTTATCGAGGAGCCGGTTTTGCCGGAAAACAATGAGGCGCTAAGAGAAATTGCTAATCACGTATCCATTCCTATCGCTACAGGAGAAAGAATGTTTTCAAAGTGGGAGTTTAAAAAGCTTTTAACGGACGGATACGTTGATATTATTCAGCCGGATCTATCACATGCAGGAGGAATTACAGAGTGTAAGAAAATTATTTCGATGGCTGAAGCCTTTGATGTAGCGGCTGCGCCTCATTGTCCGTTAGGACCCATTGCATTAGCGGCGTGTCTTCAAGTAGATGCAACGTGCCACAACGCATTTATTCAAGAGCAAAGCTTAGGCATTCACTATAACCAAGGCAGTGATTTACTAGATTATATTGTTGATAACCACGTATTTAAATACGAAGAAG
>Ga0207713_1001251_pt1 | contig 21042 bp, 17 predicted proteins | sample KBSS64metaG_FD_184404 | JGI IMG/M metagenome (GOLD analysis project Ga0207713, IMG submission 184404) | Switchgrass rhizosphere microbial communities from Kellogg Biological Station, Michigan, USA - KBS S6-4 metaG (SPAdes) (version 2) | ecosystem: Host-associated > Plants > Roots > Rhizosphere >... | reverse complement strand
TCGTGCAGGTCGCCGTGCTCCTTGATCACCTCGGTGCCCGGACGCAGCCACAGGTGGAAGGTGTTGCCCAGAATGATTTCCGCGCCAGTGGCGACGATGTCACGCGGCAACATGCCCTTGACCGTGCCGTAGGTGCCCACCGGCATGAACGCCGGGGTCTCGACGGTGCCACGCGGAAAGGTCAGCCGACCACGACGAGCCTTGCCATCGGTGGCAAGCAGTTCAAAGGACATGCGACATTCGCGACTCATTCTGTTTCCTCTGGGCCTGTGTGTTCAGGGGCAGTCGGGGCGGGATTACGGGTGATGAACATCGCATCACCGTAGCTGAAAAAGCGGTAGCCGTTGTCGACGGCGGCTTTATAAGCGGCCATGGTTTCGGGATAACCGGCGAACGCCGAAACCAGCATCAACAGCGTGGATTCCGGCAAATGGAAGTTGGTGACCAGGGCGTCGACCACATGGAACGGCCGGCCCGGGTAAATAAAGATGTCGGTGTCGCCACTGAACGGCTTGAGCACGCCATCGCGCGCGGCACTTTCCAGCGAACGCACACTGGTGGTGCCCACGGCAATCACCCGCCCGCCACGCTCACGGCACGCGGCAACGGCGTCGACCACGTCCTGGCCGACTTCCAGCCACTCGCTGTGCATGTGGTGATCTTCGATCTTGTCGACGCGCACCGGCTGAAACGTCCCCGCACCGACGTGCAGCGTGACGAACGCGGTCTCGACGCCCTTGGCGGCAATCGCCTCCATCAGCGGCTGATCGAAATGCAGCCCCGCCGTCGGCGCCGCCACCGCCCCCAGGCGCTGGGCGTACACGGTCTGATAGCGCTCGCGATCCGAGCCTTCATCCGGGCGGTCTATATAAGGAGGCAACGGCATGTGCCCGACGCGATCGAGCAGCGGCAGCACTTCTTCAGCAAAGCCCAGCTCGAACAGCGCATCGTGACGCGCGAGCATCTCGGCTTCGCCACCGCCGTCGATGAGGATCTTCGAACCCGGCTTCGGCGACTTGCTGGAGCGCACATGGGCCAGCACGCGGTGCGAATCGAGCACGCGTTCGATGAGGATTTCCAGCTTGCCGCCCGAGGCTTTCTGCCCAAACAGCCGCGCCGGAATCACCCGGGTATTGTTGAATACCATCAAATCGCCCGGGCGCAAATGCTCAAGCAAATCAGTGAATTGACGGTGTGCAAGGGCGCCGCTCGGCCCATCAAGGGTCAGCAGGCGACTACCGCGACGCTCGGCCAAAGGGTGGCGAGCGATCAGCGAATCAGGAAGCTCGAAGGTAAAGTCAGCAACGCGCATGATGGGGTTCGTCTAGCAGGGCCGGAAAGTCTAGCGGAATTATCAAAAATTGACCATGAAACGTGATTGACCAACGGTAATCACCTCTCTATACTTCGCCGCCATTGAGCCCTGATGGCGGAATTGGTAGACGCGGCGGATTCAAAATCCGTTTTCGAAAGGAGTGGGAGTTCGAGTCTCCCTCGGGGCACCACATAGCAGTATCTGAGAGTCTCTACCAGCCTCTCAGACCCAGAGAAACCGGCCACTTGGCCGGTTTTTTTGTGCCTGTCTGTTTATCCCTGTCTCCCCTTATCCGTTGTATCCCTGTATCCCTGCTTGTATCCTGAGAAAAATACCGAACTTTGGGATACAAGGATGAAACGCGCAGACATCAAGCGCCGCCCCCTCGCCGATACCACGCTTGCAGGGCTTGAGCCTGAAACTAAGGAATATCGGGAGCTGGATGGAAACGGCTTATATTTCCGGGTCAAACCGGACGGTGGCAAATCATGGCAACTCCGGTACAAGCGACCTGCAGGTAACTGGGCCTGGATGGGCCTCGGCGGCTATCCAGAAGTCAGCGGCGCACTTGCCCGTGAAAAAGCAGCCGATCTACGAAAGGTTGTCAGTAGCGGTGCCGACCCTCTTGAACAGAAGCGCTCGGCAAAAGCGGCAATCGATGCCGCTCGAACCCGGACCTTCAGAGCGGCTGCGGAAGCTTGGCTCAAGGCAAAGGAGGAAAAAGGTCTTGCCTCCTCTACCCTCAATAAAATCCGCACCTACCTCGACAAAGACATTCTTCCAGCGCTTGGTGATAAACCTCTGGACGAAATAACCCGAACCGATTGTGCAAATCTCCAGGCCTCCCTCGAAGCTCGTGAGGCGCATAACGTTGCTGAAAAATGTCGAACGTGGGTCAATCAGATCTTCGGCAGAGCAATCGGATTGGGACTGACAGAAAACGATCCAGGTAGCCGTCTACGCGACATCGCAGCTCAAGCACCGAAGACTCAACAACACCCTCATTTGCTAGAACCCGAACTCGGCGAGTTTCTCACCGCCTTAAAGAACACCCCCAGCAGACTGACCGCCCGAACGGCGGCATGGCTTTGCATATGGACAGCCTCTAGGCCGGGAATGGTTCGTCTCGCAGAGTGGAAAGAGTTTGATCTCGATAAAGCTCTTTGGACTACACCTGCATCGAAGATGAAGATGCGCCGAGACTTCGTGTGCCCCCTTCCGCGCCAAGCACTGTTAGCACTTAGAGAGCTGCACGCTTTAACCGGGCGCAGCCGCTGGCTATTTCCGGGGGTTGGTGCAAAGAATCCGACTATCAGTGAGAACACGATCAATAAGGTATTCGCGACCATAGGCTACAAAGGACGTCTTGTTGGTCACGGCACACGGCACACGGCAAGCACACTGCTCCGCGAACACGGATGGCCAAAGGAACATGTCGAGGCGCAATTGGCCCACAAAGAAGAGGGCATCTCAGGGGTCTACAACAAAGCTCAGTACCTCGAGCAACGAACAGCCATGATGCAGTGGTATGCCGACCATCTGGACAAATTGCAGAATGGGAACGTCGTGCCAGGCCAGTTCGGACAAGCCTTTTGAACATGCGAATCCTGAATCCTCAAAAACGCGGTGTTCCGCGTGTTCCATGTGTTCCGAAACTGATGAAAGCCTTTAATTTCGGGGCTTTCAACGATGAAACACAAATAGCGCTCAACTGGAACACATTGTCGATGGCACACAAAAGGTGTTCCAAAGACGGTAGCACTTCGAAGCAGCACCTCCCTACCCTCACTGGCGGTCTTCTAGCCTCGCCGGGCGCAAGTACTCGCGTTTTATTGAATGCAAAGACGGGGCGAGGGGGTGAGTTTTGAGTAGAGCTTTTTACTTGAGCGATCCCCTCAACATTGAAGGTTGGGAGATTGTTGAGACGTTCGAGCGATTCACGCTCTACGAAGAATTTGCAGAACGCATCGATGATGCCCTTGACCTCATACGAAATGGCCAAGAGCATTGGGCGAGCCACCTGAAAGATGGGGAGTGGTCCGTTGAATCCGTCCGCGTATTGGCAAATGTAAGACGACTCTCCAACAACATAAGTCAACAGTTTGAACGTTCTAGGGACGACCTGCCTCGCTGCATCCGCTGGATAGCAGGGGAGTCGGCCAATTCGGCGATAAATGATAGCCAGTATATTGCTGCGCTGGCGATTGATCGCGCTTGTCGAGCTATTGAGACGCTTGAGAGGTGGCTGAGTGGCTTCGATACAGATTTGTGCTCAGGAAGTTTTGAGAGCTTAGCCGCACTTAATGAAGAGGCGTCGAACGACGTCGCAGAGTTTGCGATGGAGGTGCGCCATGAGCTGGCGCACCTGGAAATCGAAGCTAGGGAAGCCGCGGCAGACTTGATAGGGACCGCCCGGAATTACATGACTTTGGCTAACGTCTATGCTTCACCGGTGCTGAGCAGCGCCGATAAAATCCGGATCAGCGCGACCGCACGCAAAGCAGGCTATAGCTCAGCAAATATACGTCGCGAAGCCGTCATAGACCGCAATCAGAGCATTTGCTCCCACGCTAAGCGTCTGCTCAGTCATGGACGATCAGAGCGAGAGGTTGTAGGGGTTATTGTCGGTACTGACTCAGCGCTCAAAACGCCGAGCGGTGCAGCCAAGCTGTCCACTAAACAAATACGGAACATTTTGGTCGAGGGCGGAGTACTCAGCGCCGCTGTAAGAAAGTAACTATTTGTAAAACATGGGAAGTTAGAGATGAGCAAACCGGAAATCGCACTAATTTACGAAGACACCTTGCCAAAAGATTTATTTCAGGATTTTGAAGACTCTATACTAGATGAACGACTAACTATAAAAGTCCAATCCAGACCCCCCATCGGCCCTCAAGCGAGTTTCGAATGGTTTGTCCTTCCTTTAGTTGCAGCTTACATTTCAAAGCCCTACTTCGATGGTTTTTTTGGCGAGATGGGCAAAGACCATTATAGGCTTCTCAAGCAAAAACTTTTCGAAACATCCAAAAAAGTAATGTCCAAACCTAGGATTGAGCCAACTTTAATCGGCTCAACAGGTAAGCTTAAGAAAAACAACCCCTATACCTCGGCATTTTCAATTTATGCAGACGCAAATGAAAGGATAAAATTCAAACTTCTAATACCGAAACATACCGACGACAACAACTATAAGGAGATCGTAGATATATTTTTAGATTTTCTAATGGACTATCACTGCGATGCAAAACCTCTCACCTCGATTGGCTTCGATTTGAGCACTCCCCCTCTAGGCGGACTAATACTTGTGCAGGTTAATCAGCAAACCAAATGCGTAGAATGGCGGGACCCAATGCAAATAAAATAAACTAGCGCGAGCTGAACATAAATTTTTGGCTCGCTATCAAATTAATCCTCAATCATTACTGTGTAATTAGGCAGCGATAGGTCAAGCCTCCCAAAAAATTTGTAGCGATTCGAATGGGAAGTGAACTGCCGTTCGTTTCCATTTCTCCAATTAGCGTTAGCCCTGTAACTCTTAACGACTACAGGAAACGCTCAATGACTGCCACGACGCTTCAATCCATCATCCCGCTCTCACCCTCCACCACTGATTTGCTCACTCCCGATCAAGTCGCAGCGACTCTAGGTCTATCGCATCGCACGCTCGCCGCCTGGCGCAGCTCGCGGCGCAATCCTCTGCCGTACGTGAAAGTAGGAAGCCGCGTGCGCTACCGGCCTAAAGATGTATCTATGTGGCTGGAAAGCCGCACGCACTGCGCCGCAGCAAGTGTGAGGAACAAGCAATGACTTCCCCTCGTCATCACACCTCTGCAAAAGACTCCACGCCAATCGATCAATCGGTGACACTCATCCGCATTGCCGAGGTCATGGCCATCGTCGGTCTCGCACGCCCTACTATCTACAGGTTGATGAATGAGCCTGAAAGTGGCTTTCCAAAAACCGTAAAACTCACCAGCAGCAACGCTCGCGGCGCCCCAGTCGCCTGGGTTTTGTCGGAAGTTCAAGCTTGGGCACTAGGTCGCATTCAAGCACGCGATGAGGTGGCAGCGTGAGTAATCCAACTGCCAATCAAGCCTTGATGCATCCCTTTTCAGTGCTGCGCCGCATCGGCTTTTCAGCCGCCACGATGCAGCGCCTCGAGCGCTATCGCAGCCGCCAGGACAAACAGGGACGCGTGGTCAGCGTACTTAGCTGGGCCGACGGCACTTGGTGCGCCCTCGCACTCCACTGCGAAAACATCGGTGCGGTGATCGTCGACGAAGGCCAGCAAACGGAAGCCTACGAAGACGCCCGCTCAATGCTCAATGACGGCTTCCTGCCCCTGCTCAATCTGCGTTGGGAAGCCCACGCCTGAAACGAAAACGCCCCCGGCGGCAACCGGGGGCGTTTGAGGTCAATCTGTATGCCCGGTCAATTTATGTCGCATCAAAAAAATGCGCAAGGCTTCGTGCTGGTTGCGCGGATAAAAACTCGGGGTTATCCTGCCGCCATCACTGCAAAATCAGTGATCGGGTTTGGCGACCCGAGTACATACAGGCGCACAGGCGCCCCCATACCGATTGCTGGCGCTTTTTTTGTGCCCGCACTCCTGCTTTATGGTGGCTGTGCGTGGGAGACCTTCGGGTCTGCCGGGGTCCTGTATGCCCGGTTCGCCAACCCGCGCACAGCTGCCACCCTTACATCGTTTGGCGACGATCCGTGGCAGCTCCTCACATACAGGAGCTTCACTTATGCACGCCCTCAATCCGTCCAAAATTCGCGCCGCTGCACACCGTGCAATGGCTCTCGCCGCTCTACACGCCAACTCCAGTCTTGCTACACGTCTCGCCCGCTACAACGACCACATGGCCAAAGCTCGCGCTCTCGAAGCCGCAGGCGGTGCCCAATGAACAGCGCCCTGAGCTTTGCCCTGCCCGAAGACATTCTCAGCGTCAGCCAGCGTGTCGGGGCCGGCGTACCGATTGACGCCATCGCCTGCGCAATTGAGCGCGCCGACTCGGTGCTGACGTTACTCGAGGACCACTTTGAAGGTGAGTCGCGCCTCTCTAACCGTGTTATCGCCGCCGTCATTTGGGATGTTCGCGGCACTCTTGGCCTGATCAAAACCCTTGCCATGCACGGCGATAACACTTCTGTCCCAGCGGATCAGAAAGGCGGTTCGCTATGAGCGCATTGACCACGATTGGCCGTATGGATTTTTCATTCGCAAACGCCCGCGGTTTGAAGCTATTCCGGGTGAACCCGGGCATTCCGGTCGAAGACGCGCTAGAGATCGCTTCCCAACTCCAAGAGCGCGTTAACCAGCTCAGTCGCGATGCAGCTATGAGCGATCAAGGCGAGCGCTTTAGTTGGCCTGCCCTGTACTTGGGTGAAATGGCAAAAGCACTGCTCGATGACGTGACTGACACGCTGTTCCTGTCGAGGGCCGACACATGAGCCAGCGCCAGAACAGTAAAGTGAAGCGTCCGAGCTTCGCCGACATAAAAGCCGCCTCGCTGAAGGACATTGAACGTGTCCTCGCGTACTGGTTGCCCAACGGAAAGCGTGTGGACGGTGGCAAGGAATACACCGCTCCCAATCCGACTCGCACTGACAAGCGCGCCGGCTCGCTCAAGATTAATTTGAACAAAGGCACTTGGGCTGACTTCGCTACTGGAGACAAGGGCGGCGACCTGATTGATTTAGTCCGCTACTTGGACGGCGGCACCGATGTCGAGGCGTGCGCGAAGCTAACCGAACTGCTGAGCGTAAGTGTCGGTGCAGCGCAATCAACTATCGCTCAAAGCAAAACCAAAGCGCCAACATGGACCGCTATACAGCCGATCCCGGCCGACGCTATGAAACGTTGCCCGGTCCGCCATCGAGAACACGGCGCCCCTTCGAAAGTCTGGATCTACCGTGACGCTAGCGGTCAACCACTCATGGCTCTTTACCGCTTTGATCTCGTTCCAGATGAAGACGGAAAGCCCAAAAAAGTCTTCGCACCACTGACTTGGTGCCTGCGCTCCAACAGCGAAACCACGCAATGGCGCTGGCAGGGATTGCCTGACCCGCGTCCGCTCCTGCGCCTAGAAGAATTGGCACTGCGCGATGCCGTACCTGTCGTGTTGTGCGAAGGCGAAAAAGCCGCCGACGCGGCAGGCGAACTGATGCCAGACTACGTGGCAACGTGCTGGCCGAACGGGTCCAACTCTTGGCACAAGGCCGATCTGACACCGCTCAAGGGGCGCTCGGTTGTGCTTTGGCCGGACAACGACAGCAGCGGCAAGTCGTGCATGGAAGAAGTCGCCAAAAAACTGCACGAGATCGGCGCCGAATCGGTCCGGTTTGTCGCGCTCAATGTGTTTAAACGCAAGCCCACTTTGAAGGATGATCGAGCAGCGTTTGCCAAAGGTGGCAAATGGGACGACGGGGACGATGCCGCCGACGCGCTGGATAAAGGTTGGACGGCAGCACACGTCGCCGAGCTGGAGCGCTGCGGTGAGTTTTTCGTCTCACTCGCTCACGAGCAATCCGACGAGCCTGCAGAGCCAAAAGCAGCAGCCAAACAACCGGCAAAATCGAAAACCGATTTGCTACCCGGTGGTTTTCGATTGGCCCCCGAAGGTGTGTTCTATACCGGCGATGATGGTGAGTCACGGCCTGTGTGCTCCTCCTTGGAGATCCTCGCCCGTACTCGAGACGACAAGGGCCACAACTGGGGTCTGCTGGTTGAGTTCGACGACCCGGACGGCGCAAAAAAACGTTGGAACATTCCTGCTCGCAACATGACCGGCGACTTCGGCAAAGACGTATTAGGGCCGCTGGTGGATATGGGATTGCGCTTGCCTGGAACGCGCTCCGGTCGCAATGCGCGCAACGATCTTCAAAGTTACCTGCAAGGGTTCGACAGCAACGAGCGGGCACGCTTGGTCACTCGCCTTGGATGGCATGGACCTGCATACCTGCTGCCTGATCAGCAGATCGGCAACAGCCATGAGCATCTGTTCTTTTGTGATTCCGGTGCGCAGCTTCCTCCCATAAGCGAGGCCGGCACATTGGAGCAATGGCAACAGCAGATCGGCGCGCTTTGCGTTGGGAATCACCGCTTGGCGTTCGTTGTCAGCGTGGCCTTTGCCGGACCGCTTTTGCATTTGCTGGGGCATGAATCAGGTGGCTTTCATCTATACGGAGATAGCTCCGGCGGTAAGACGACACACCTGCAAGTTGCCGCCTCGGTCTACGGCGGACCGCGACTGGTCCGGTCCTGGCGCTCGACGGATAACGCATTGGAGTCGATTGCCGCCGCGCATTCGGACGGCGTTCTGGTACTCGACGAAATCGGTATGTGCGATCCGCGCATTATCGGTGAAACGGTGTACATGCTCGGCAACGGCACGGGTAAAGCGCGCGCCAATGATCGAGGGCAAGCAGGCCGTCAGGTGCAAGAGTGGCGCCTGCTATTTCTCTCGACCGGCGAAAAGACACTGGCGCAGCACATGGCCGATGCGAACAAAGAGCTAAAGGCAGGGATGGAAATCCGCATGCTGGCGGTGCCTGCGGATGCGAGCAAAGGGCTGGGCATGTTCGACGTGCTGAACGGGTTCGAAGACGCCGCAGCCCTGTCGGACGCACTCAAAGCACGAGCAGGCAAATACTACGGTACACCGCTTACCGCGTTCCTGTCAGCGCTGTGCAAGCCCGGTGAAATGCTCGGCTGGACAGCCATGCTGCGGCGCACGGTGGAGCGCTTCATCGCCAAGGCCCTTCCTGCTTCCGCCAGCGGTCAAGCGCATCGTGCCGCTGCTCGCTTCGGTCTTGCCGCTGCCGCAGGTGAACTCGCGACGGCGCTCGGTGTAACAGGCTGGCCGGAGGGCACCGCGACCACAGCGGCGCAAGTTTGCCTGAATGCTTGGCTCGAGGAACGCGGTGGCGCCGGGAACATGGAAGGTGACGCCATCGTGAGTCGATTGCAGCAAGTCATCGAGCGATTCGGTGAAAGCCGCTTCACCCGCTGGGACGGTCTTGCGGCCAAAACCGACGATCACGCACCACGAACCACCGACCGCCTCGGTTTTCGGCGCACGGTTGAACACGGTATGGGCGATGGCGTTTACACGCTAGTCACCTACTACTTCTTGCCCACTGCGTGGAGGGCTGAGGTGTTCAAAGGCATGAGCCTAACTCTGGTCAATCGGGAGCTGATCGAGCGCGGGATTCTGGAAGCCAGCGCGGAAGGTCGTGCAGCGCAATCGGTGCGGCTGCCTGGGCTCGCCAAAACGAGAGCGTACGTGGTGCATGCCAACGCCCTCCTCTCCTTTGAAACCGAAGCCGCGTGAAGTTGGCGGATCGTGGAGAGCTGCCGGCCGCTTCGGGTCTGGCCCGCCCGGAATCCAATCGAACGAATATCAAAATCTGAAATGGAAGATATCTAATGAGCGACTACCAAAAGCAAATCAAGCAACACCAAGTCGAGATGGAGCAACTCGAAAAGCAGCTGCCGAAACTCACTACAGCGGCCAAGGAAGCAAAGAGATTGTACGCACATACGCGCCATAATCGAGCGCCATACCCACATGAAGTGATCAACACTCTTAACAACGCGAAATCCGAAATAGCGCGCCATGCGTCTGAGATCAGACGGCTGCAAGCATTGGTTGATTGGGAAGACGGAATTCGATTTGCCGGTACCAACATAAAAAAGGCACAGAAAGAAATCAGCCAGGTGCAAAGCGATCTGCGAAAGCAGCAAGAGAAACGCACCAAGCTTTCGGCCAAACTCCAAAGGCTGAAAGAAGAGAAACGTACTGAAATTGAAAAGGCTCAATATGTCGAAAAACAAGCGGCGGCAAGCTACTCCGTAGCGTTGAGCGATGGGGACGACGCAGAAGAACAACGAGCGGAGAAGGCGCTCAGGCAAGCCTCAGAGGCTCTTGCAGAAGTAACCCGTGACAAGCGGGGCATCGCAACTGCTACGCAAGCTTTGAAAGATGAAGTGGAGAAGCTCGAAGCAGCCATTGCAGAGAGTAATCAGACCTTGAAATATCTGCGACACCAGCAGCTACGTGCTGCACGGTTCATGTGGGCCGACCGCCTAGACAAGGCAGCTCAAGAGTTCGCCGCCATCGCAGCACACCTGCACGCCACGGAAAAGGCGATGGGACGTTCAAGCTCTCTCATTGACCTTTACGTGCCACTGCTTGTGCCGTTCGGACCGATGTCCATCAATGAAGATACGGTCACTGCGAAGGCAGGTGCAATTTCCATTGAGCAATTGATCGCCGCTTGATTGCCCGCGTCTCGACTATCAGTCGTGACGCTCCTCCCCCTAAACCGGAGCATCATTCGCGGAACACCAAACGTGTTCCGCGTAACCGGTGTTCCGGTTGTTCGCATTTGGTGTTCCACCTCTGAAAGCCTTTAATTACTTGGCCTCTAGCGTTTCTGGGACACATGGAACACATGGAACACATGGAACACTATGTTATCGCTAGCTATGGATTAGCGTTCCCCTCGCCCCTTTTCACGGCGTGAACCTTCAGCGCGAGCGGACGCGCCGGATCGCTCCAGATCCGTCGATCTGCTGTGTCCGATGCCTCCCAGGCGGAGGAGTCGGAGCGTCAGATTTTACGGGTCCTCCCTAAGGGGGGGCCCCTACACGGGTTATCAGACTCGCGACTTTCCTCCAGCTAGGCTTTCTCCTAACGTGTCCGTCTTTATTTCGAATACGACTACCAGCTATTCCTACGCTCTGGAAATCGCCTTCAAGGAATTTATCGCGCTAGACAGAATAGATCGCGCAGGCGGTAAAATAACGTTTTTTGGGTTCTCCCCATACAACTTGGCGAGTTTGCTCAACATAGAACTACACAGTTCTGAATAGTTGATCCAATCATTTGAGCTGACAAAAGAGGTACTATGCACCTGCCGCTTTCGGAGCTCGTACGACTTCAAATATCTTTGCATTTCGTCAAAACCCGATATCAATCTTAGCTCCGGTAGCAATTTCTCCTCGCGGGAAGAGCTTATATATATCAGCTCTGCAAAACCCAAAACAGCATTATTGGCGGGCGCGCGAAAAGGAATTTTGGCAAATTCTGAAATCTGCTTAACTTCATCATCAGACAATTTTTCTGCCTTCCAAAAACAAAGACCCAATTTATCTCTAGCATAAACTTGCAACATCGACTCAGGATGAGTAATAACGGACTGCAGGGCCTGGAATGCAGGCATATCTTTAGCTGTTTCAAGACGCAAATATAACAGCTGCCAGAACGCTAACGAACCTCTGACCGCAATCTCACCACATACGTACTGTTCAAAACGAATATTATTATCTACTCTGGACCTTAAGAAATAATCACACATCAATTCAGTCAAGGGTAACCAGCGCACTAATGACTCAATACAATCACCAAAACCGAGTCGCGATTGCTGATCCAGTAATTGTAGCTCTGCGATTAAGTCCCTAGCGTGGCGCCAATCCTCATCATTCCCAAAAATATTATCTAAAATTTTACACGCGGAGGTTATTTTCCTCATTAAAGCCCACGCCGGGGCATCCAACCCGCCAGCGCCCTCATAGAGGGCTATAAGCTCTATCGCTTTATTATAATTACGACTATTAATTAGCTCATCCAACGATGATACAGCAGGATTATCGATCACTGACGAAAGTCTCGCCAAACACTCCCAACCCAACATCTTGAAAATTAAAGAGCCATCCTTACCTAGAATCAAACCTCCCCAGTCATGACTAAGTAACGTCGCTGCATCTTTGTTATCAAGTTTATTAGCAACTGACCTCGCAACAAGCTTCTTGTAAGTATGACTGTCCGAGGAAGCGTCAAGCCAGTCAATGAGGCGCTCACATAACTCCTTTGCCCGGCTCCTAATGTAAGGCTCGAGTCCGCCTCGATTCACACGAGTTAAGTCCTCGACCAGATCGTTAACTATTTCAGCTAAGCCACCAGTGATGCGCTGAACATCCAGCGCATATTCAGCGTTAACCCCGTGCTCAACAAGCACAGCGGCAACTTCATGTTCATTTAAGCCCTTAAGGCACTTGCTACGGTGCCCTTGTCCCCAGTCGGAGGCGAGAAAAGGTGATTTAGTTTTATTCGCTAACTCCCATCGCTCGCGAAGGATTGGAAGCGAAATAGGTAACTCCACTACAGTCTTGAGTCCCATATCGTGCTCTAGATTCCTCAGTACCGTCCCGATACTTTCACCAAGATTCTCAAGAGCCTCATGAAACCTATGAATTATAATAATAGGAATTTTATTGCGTTCTTTTACTGCAATAGTTGCCGCATTTAAGAGGGTAACTGGATCATTTTCTGAGAGATTTATAGACTCAACCACCCCCCACTTTTGCGCAACCTTATGAGCAAAGACTATCTCACTACGAAAGTCCTCAGTATCCATCTTTGCGATGCATAACGAGTGGAGACTAGAGCCTATATAAGAATAGATAACCTCATCATGAGAGAGGTGTTTAAAAAAATGGCGCGATGCGCACATTGGAGGTGAAACCACAATGTAGTTGCTCCGCTTTTTCAGCCAAGATTCAACTATTTCCTTGCACAACGTAATATGCGTTCCGGGGAGCTTCATTGTTTGGTTCCTTCCAATACGTTCGCCGATATTGCGCTTAACTCATGATCAATCAACGCCCAGTGTCGAGCTGAAGAGTTTCTTAAGGATTCGCCAAGAATTGGGATTGCAAAGAAGAGTTCCTGTGAGGATTCGGATGCAGCGAGCTTAAGAAGACCCAGTTTTAGGCAAATCTCAATGCCTCGTTCAATCATTTCTTTTGGAAGGCGATAATGTTGGGAAAGCTTGCTTTCCTTCGAACTTACTCGACCTCTCAGCACCCTATGGCCGCTTATAGGACTATGCAGATCTGCAACAGCATAAAGTACAGCTCTAACCAATACGCCGTCACTATTTCGCTCAAGCGTTACTGTTGTTCGTAGATCATCCGCTCCTGGGTCTCCCCCCATATCATCGAGCTTAGATATACCAGTACTTTTTGACAAAAGCGCCCGAAGTCCTGCGTTCACATCAGAAACAAGAATGTGCGACTGAGTTGCTACTGCATAAGTAGCTCCAGCTACGAGCTTCATGTAGTAAGGAATTCCTGAGCACACCCAAACTAGATGTTCTAGACTTTCCCTGGAAATCACATGACGATAACGGATTTGCCCTGGTTCAATAATCTGTCTGCTGCTAACTTCCTGCTGTTTCGTGCGAGTCGAAAACGGCGATAGCTCTAGGTGCTCAATACTATTAAAAAAAGGCGATTCGGGATTACTGATGAAGACCTCTCTGGCGGCCGAAGAGCCCGCGAAGACAATACCGATGTCCCTGCGCTCTGCGATAAAATGACGTATCTGCCAAAGAATATCAGTCGCTAATTTCTTTCTATTACCGCCCTCGAAAAACATTGCAGCAAAGCGATCAATTTCGTCGATGAGGAATATAACCCGATTGCCCTGTGGACCGTGCTCCATCAGCAAATCCGACAACTGCCCGATAAACGTTCCAGCATCAGCATCAAAGGAAAGGCCCCTGCCCATCGCATCAAAATCACTAAATAGGTCACGCAGTTCTTTGTTTGCGAGAATGCTGCAAAGGCGCTTCCATATCCACTTATTGAAGTCGATTCCCGTCAGAAAACTTTCGTCAACCGTAAGGTAGATGACGAAATTATCTCGGCCAACTTTATGGGAAAATGAATCTAAGATTCTGTACAGCATTGAGGTCTTTCCAGACCTGCGAGGACTCGATATCCAGAGGCTTCGAACTACTTTACTGTTGAATAGGGCTTTCTCGATTTTTTGTTCATCCACCGCCCTAGGTACGTAATCCTCATAGCGCATCTGTTGTTCAGGGAAGCTGTCAAATGCATCGTCAATAAAGTCGGGCGCTAACGGCTCAAATATTTCACGCCCAGCTATTTTAAATTCTAGGACCTGACTAAATTTTGCGCGACTACCAGTAATTGACGTAGATTCGCAATCTACCTCGATCCGGAACTGTTCTGCATTTTCATCAAGCTGTTCAAACTCAACAGGACGAGATGCCTCGGAAAAAAATGGCCCTATCAACTCCAACCTCAAGTCACCTCCCTTGAATCTAATCGGAGCTGTAGGACTTAAAAGAATGCTTATTAGATCTGGGCAATCCATTTTCCGAGGGATGATATTTAGAATACCGCGTAAAACGCCTCCACTGACGAATTCGACATTGCCGGCCATAGACAACTGCGCTTGATTCTCTGTATGAATTGGCGCTTGCCTCATAACCATCTCAACAAATAGCTGGAATGGTTTAGCTTGGATACTTTTACGCAGGTCTACAAAGCCTTGCAGCAGCTCATGTTTACCATCGACAAGCGCTCTGTTGGCGATATCAGCAAGCGCCAGTGATCTTCTTCGCTCCATATCAATTGGAGAATAAGACAAGCAAGCAGCAGTGACAGCAGGACAATGTAGTCGCCAGGCAATATTCATAAATGCTGCACGTGCTTCCGCTTGTCGCGCGTCGCCTGAAAAATAATCCCAAAGGGATCGCATCACAACGCTATCACCGTTACCTTTTACAGTGAAAGCAGCAGTAAACTCCGCTGAAAACTGCGATATCAAATCAACAGCGCTAGAGACAGATTGGATCCTTTCGGCCAAGGTCGCCTTGCTATCTGCCCTATCCCCTTCCGAAACTTCCTCAAGCAGCCGTATAACAAATTCGCAAGCGATTTCGCCGATCATTCCCTTCATATTTTTGGACGGAGTAATTGCCTTAACTACAGAGGAGTTTTTCACAGTATTGATAAGATAGAGGCATGCCGAATACTCGGCAACGTTGAAAGAAAATCGATCATGGAGAATTTGACTGACACTCCAATCAGTCAATGATTCAAGCCAGTTAGCCGAGTGTTCGGTATGACCTCCTAGAACTCCTCTGAGCGCGTCAGAGCTAACTTCAAGCCATTTTTTAGACTCGATCAGGCTCGAAATCGATTCATTGGGATACTTAACAACACTTTTTCCGGCAGGTAATAACTTCGCTTTGTTAACCAAATGATCGAGACCAGCATTGAATCTTTCATCAGCAGACGTATTACGCTCTTTACTCGGAGCGCTGACTTTTTCAGTTATCTCAGCTGCTGTTGGCAAAATCTCTGCGTCCAGCTCTAACTTCGTGTCCAGTCCTTTGGATTCGAAAACGGACAATATTGCGTCTACACAGCTCTCACCTAAAGAACCTAAGTCCTTCCACATTTCGGCAGTATCAATTAATGCGAGCACCAGATTTGAATGCTCATCCAAACATTTCTTGTCGACAACAATATTATGCAAAAAAGTCAGCGTCAGAAGCTTTAACTTTCTTCCATAAGACGGCAATAATGTTTTGATCCTATTAAGTTCAAGCGAAAGCGGATCAACGGCTTGTTGAAAATAATACGCGAGAAGTTCTGAAGTTTGGGCATCAGGGTAGGGAAGCCTGGTATCTAACTCTAAAATACAACCTTCAACTGCGCTAAGCACCCCCTCATCCAAATTGCGAACCAATGACAACTTGTTGATTTTCTCTACATGAGATCGACGGGGCTGGATCTCCTCCAAGATTACGTCTAACTTCCCTCTAAGCACCGACACACTATCATTAATACTTGCTATTCCGCCTAAAGCTTTAATTCTTGAAGCTAAATCGTTACGCTCTCTCGACTCGAGAACCTCACTTTCCTCCAACGAAAGATATTGATCAACTTCGACCAGTTCTCGTTCGAGCGTCTTCCACTTATGAGAACTTAACAATTCCTGCGCGCGTTCTAAACTGTTTATGAGCTCATGATTAAGCGCACCCAAAGCGTCAACACGCTTTTTTAAGGAATTGATTTTTGACTGCTGGATGACCTCAAGCTCCTCAAGATCCTTCTCTACAATCCTTTCGATACTCGGAAGTACCTCTTCATTGGATTCACTTGTAAGCGCAGAAAAAGCCTCAAACATTTGCCGTTCAGCGTAAATCTTACTCAGCTGCGAGTGAGTATTAAACCCAACTTCCGAAATAATAATATCAGCTACAATATCACTGTGAGTTACAGATTTATGCTCAAGCCTTTTTGAGAAAGCACGAGGAAAAAATGCACTGACGTCGTCACTCTCATAAATAGCATCTAGAGCACCATCTAGGTTTTTCTCATAACACGCATGCTGAAAGCAATCCCTTTTCTCGTGCAACTGGAGAAGCCATGCTTTTAACATAGCAACGTCTGAATCGGGAGACTCGAGAACCTTACATATCTTATTCAATAAGCCTTCGTGTTTTGGCTTTTCACTATATGCAGCCTTGGAAATTGAAATCAGATAGAGTCCTACCCAATCATTAATTTCGAAAATCTTTATACCAACCTGATTACGAATAAACTTGTCGTACTCGGAACGCTTCTTTAAATGCTCGGGAATCTCTTGCTTCCATCCTGCCAAGTAATTCTCTATTTCAAAATCATCAATGAATTTTTTATACTCCATGACGAATTCTGATAGCCCACGCTTTTCAGCGACATCGTATAAAGGTGCAAAAAGTTCACTATAAGCCAGATTCCAAATATGGGCATAAGTATTACTTCCACCTTTACGATGCTGCTCCAGTATAGAGAAAAGCCTGTTGCGCATTTCGAACTCGACACTCGAACTACTCTGCTTCTCACCATTTTTTATTACAGCCTTCGCGACATACTGCGTTAAGAACCGAACATCAACCTCAGAACCATACTCAACGGTACATATGTAGAGTGCAGCGAAAAACTCATCAAAAAGAGTTAATGGATTGCTCACAACATCGTGTAATGGATAGGCACTCCAATATGAGTAGCGATCGATATTATTTACGCCACCGCTATTTAAGTAGGCTTGAAGCTGCGCTAAAGCCATCACTGGCACGCATTTTTCGTTTTGCTTAGCAACTTCTTCTTTCTGGCCTAACGTCAACCACGCTGATACGGAAATAATACCCGGTACAGTAGCGCCCTCTTGCTCTTTCAATGAGGAAACTATTAATCCAACAAACTCTCCACTTAGAAGTCCAAACTCCTTACGAACGCAGATTCCCAGAATGTTATTTATGGATTTCTTTTGAATTAAATATAGCCCAAGTTTCCGCCAAACATTAACGAGTGAATCATCCAGCAGAGGATTCCAATCTATATTTTTATAGTTCTCTTCGACAGCCTTAAAAAGCTCCTGCTCTGACCGTATCCCGCTCTCGATACTTTCTGCGGACCGCACTAGCCTATCCAGCATCTCCTCCGCGGATAGCATAGCGTTCCAATCTCTTTTATATAAAACAAGCTCCTTTATTGCGCAGGCGCTTTTGCTCAAAATCTGATCGAGCTTTTCCTTGCGTTGCGCAATTTCTTTTTCGTGATTTTCAACCGCGGCCGCCCACTCACTGAACCCACTCAAACTAATTAGCTTTGGTATAAATAAATTATCCGTTAGCTCCAATGCTTCATACCCGCTCGTCAGCGGATCTTTAAGCATCGACACTATATTCTTCTGCTTCTGCTCAACTATCTCCAGCAATCCATTTGCTGACTCCACAGCTTCATACATCCCCTCCAATACTGATTTCATATTATTGGAGACTAACAACGCACTTGATTTCTGCGCCATCCCATCACTGAAGACACGTAATTTGCTAACAGCATCACGAACTTCAAGAAGATCAGAGCTTAGCTCCAGATGATAAGGATGGACATATACCTTTACTGTTGCTTTTTCTGTTTGTTTTGCTTTCGTAGCGTCATTAAAAACCGGATCATTTAAAGCGGGAACATCAGTTGATACGATTTTCTGCTTTTGTTTCTCTGAAGGTAGCTCCCAGTTACCAGTGGCTAGAAGTTCTAATATCTCTGTCTCGTTCTCTTCCATCAATCTGGAGCGAAGTGCAGCCTCGAGATTCAAAAGAGAACTTTCCTCAGGTGTTTCCAACAGGTGAAGCTGACAAGACTCGAACATACTCCAAGCAAATAACGCTGCGATGACTTTATCCACTGACGGCGCGCACATTTGCTCTGTAAGCACACTGATATTTTCTAATATAGGAAAAACGCGCTTATTTTCTTTTGCTCTCTTCTCATAAAAAGATGCCAACTCGGGTGCATCGAAGTGCAGTTTTTTATGCTTCTGCGTAACATAAACAAAAACCAACCTATCAAAGGTTGGAAACCCTGACTTCCTCGAGAACTCCCAGAACTTTCTAAATTCCGACCAAAACACAAGCTTACTTAAACGGACATATGTATCTTCTCTGGGGTTAAGCTTCTCACCCGTAAAACCTTCTATTATTGCCCGTATATGACTAGACGACTTAGGCCAAACATTGCAAATTCTTTTAAGAAGCGCAACATCAATCTCACCAGGCTTGTTTTCAAAAACTTTCGGCAAATTCACTAAAATTAATGACTGAGAATTCTTACTCATGGAACTTCCCTTTCCCCTAGTTCGAGAGATGTAGGTTAAATTAGACTCTACTAAACCATTCAATAAACCAAAATTTGTATTCGATAAGTGTCACTAATCGATATTTTGAGAATGACTGTATCCGATTCATTTCAGCAGAGGAAGCAAAGGTTGGCCTCATAATGGCGTTTTGCCTCAAAGAATTGGTCTTGCCGGTGATTTTGTCGATCCGCGTCCGTTCGAGCGCCTTTAGGCTCGCGGGGCGTCGTGCTAAGGAGGGGCGCTTATAAAGGGAAGAGGTTCAAGCCTATGAAGCAGCCAACATCTTTTTGTATCCCTGCTTGTATCCCAATGCTTAAAATAGCTCTGTAAGCCCCAGCCCATATGGAAAACTCTAGTCTCCCTCGGGCACCAAAATTAAGAAAGGTCTTGCTTAGCAAGGCCTTTTTTTTCGTCTGTCGGAAAGTGCCCCCTCTCCACTCAATGGCCACCTGCTCACCAGCTACGAGACCGGTTGCGCGATAAACTTGGCGAAGTATTGATCGCTAAAAGCGAAGAACTTCAGACGCTCGCCACAAGCTCAAAGCCTGCTGGCGATTTCTTGCCACATATGGTCGTAGTTGTATTTCAACCAACGAATCAGCAACTTGTCGAACAACCTGCGAAACCAATTACGCTGCCGCGCCACAAGCCTTTCCTCTATCTCGCCCCTGAGCCGATCAGGGTCAAAACCTGTCCAGACAGTCGGCAAGACCGCTGCAATGTTCATAAAGCACACCGGCGCTACTTCTGAATAAAAAATCTCGTAGAGCACCGCTGGATCGACGCCTTTTAGCTGGCATGCGATGTAATCGTAATCAGTGGGAAAATGGTTGAACGGTTCGGACAGTGCAGCTCTAACGGTTGTCAGTTGTGGTTCATTCAGAAAATGCTCCAACGGGAAAACCCCTCCATTTGCGTTCCACTGGCGCGGCGCTGTTCAAACGACGAGCCGATACAGGAACTCAGATATCTGGATCAGGCGCACGCGGGGCTTGAACAACTCCCCCAAACAAACGCTCAGCTATCTGACGACCTCGCTCCTGGCCCTCCTCCGTCAACCAGATCGATTTGTTCCTGTTTACCGGATTACTGATGAGACCCTGCTCATGCAATCGGTTCATGACTTCAAAATCGAAGCCTTTCCATGCATTGCCGTCGTCGGAACTGAAAGCGGCCAACAGGGCAAGCACAGCCTCTTCAATCAACTTTTCGTCGTATTCCATGATCGTCGCTCCGCTCATGTGTCTGAACTAACGTTGAGTTTGTATGGCACCTCATACTCACTGACCATCCTGAGAACCTCGCTCTGTTGCTTAGGTCATTGAATATCCCGGCGCTGTCCGTGCAACCTGTTTTGCCTCGGGACTGCACCTGATGCGTCCGCTCAGTATAATCACGCCCGCCCGCACGCGTTCTGCCGCCCATAGCGGCTTTCGTTGGTCGTACCGACTTTCAAGACTCATGCTTAAGGACCTCCAAGGCCAACTATGGAAACGTCACTGGAAACCGTCGCCCTGTTCTCTCTCAAACTCGCTTACGAGGAGGAAGGCCTGAGCCCGATTCTGCGGGATGACATGGTCATGGGGGACTACCAAAAAGACGTGTTCGAATTGCTGGTGCGCCGGGGTGATGTCGAAACCATTCAGTTCAAGATGAACGAGTGCCTGGGCTTGGCGATGGATGCATTGGGCGGCGTCGAGAAACCGCTGGGGCGGGAGCTGCACAAGCTGTCAGCCGATTTCAGTCAGGCGCAGTCGCTGGAGCAGCTTGATCAGCCGCTCCTCGCGCTCAAGGGTTATCTGAAAGACATTCTCTGATCAGTTGCTTCACGCGCTGACCTTCAGCGCCGTGCCTTCAACACCCGAATATCCGTCGCAAATCCATCCGCCCCCACAATCTTCTTCCAGCCCACATACTGAAACTCGCCCCGCTCATCGATGTAATCGCCCTTCTCCACCGACCGGCCGCCGACGATCGCCACGCGTTTTTCCTCGCCACAGCCGCCATCCGACGGGCGCACGGTATAGATCACATACGGCTTCACATACTGCGTGGCGCGGAAGTGTTGGCCGCAGATTTCGTCGACGGTGATCAGCATGGTTTTCAGGCGGGCTTCGCCGTCCATGTCTTCGTGCAGTTTGAGGAAGGAGATGTCGCCGACGTCGCTGTAGCCGAGTGAACGAGCGCGTTTGTATTCGGGGGAGTTCTGGTGGG
>Ga0207713_1001250_pt1 | contig 21045 bp, 19 predicted proteins | sample KBSS64metaG_FD_184404 | JGI IMG/M metagenome (GOLD analysis project Ga0207713, IMG submission 184404) | Switchgrass rhizosphere microbial communities from Kellogg Biological Station, Michigan, USA - KBS S6-4 metaG (SPAdes) (version 2) | ecosystem: Host-associated > Plants > Roots > Rhizosphere >... | reverse complement strand
TAGATGCCGGGCGCTACACCATCGCGCCGCAGAAACTCGATGTCGCGCAGATGTTCGAAGAGGCGCAATCGCTGCTCGCGCCGCTGGCGCTGGACAAGGACATCAGCATCTCGTTCGAGGCCGATCCTGACCTGAGCATCCATGCCGACCCCGAGCGGTTGTTTCAGGTGCTGTCGAATCTGGTCGGCAACGCGATCAAGTTCACTCCGCGCCTGGGCACGGTCGACGTGTATGCCAAATCGGTCGGTGATGACATCGTCTTCACGGTGCGTGACAGCGGCGAAGGCATTCCCAAGGATCACTTGCCGCACGTATTTGACCGTTACTGGACGGTGAAGGAAGGCAATCCGACCGGCACCGGGCTGGGTCTGTACATCACGCAGGGCATCGTCGAGGCCCATGGCGGGCAGATCGTTGCCGAGAGTGAGCCGGGGCAGGGCAGCGAATTCCGCTTCACCGTGCCGCGTCTGGACTGAAAAAACCGATCAGCGTTGGGGGGCCTGCAACATGGCCACCCATTCTGCGGCGAATCGATGGCAGTCGCCGGGCCAGCGCGCCGTCAGCAGTTGGCCGTCGCGCACCACAAATCCTGATTGCAGTTTCTGCGCACAATCGCGCTTGGCGATCAGCGGCCCGCGTATGAAGTCGGATTTGCTGGCCAGCGCGGTTTTTACTTCCGCTTCGACGGTCTGCTTGTAGGTGCGGTAGTAGCGCCCCAGCCAGGCAGCTGTCATCAGCCACGCCGGCAATTCCATGGTTGCCGCGAGCAACGCCGTGACCTTGTGCCCGAACAGCACCGAACGCCCGGTATCGGGGTCGAGCGTCCTCGCCAGCAACAGCACGCCATGACAGACCGCCGCCACGGGTTTTTCGGCTTTGAAAAATTGCAGGGCAATCTGCTGGGCCTGCGTGGACTCCAACAACGTGCGCATGCCTTTGGCATGCCCGCCGGGGATCAGCAGACCATCGAAGCGGTTCGTGTCGACATCGGCATACGCCAGCGGCTGCCTGAACGCTTCGGACTCGATCATCTGCGTGTAACTGTCCAGATCGGCCTTGCGTGTCATCAGCATCGAATTCAACAGGCCGAAACCGATGTCCACCAACCGTGGGTCGGCGTGGGCGGGCAAACCTTGCGGGGTGGCAAAACGAACTTCGATGCCCGCGTTACGCATCGCCTGCCAGGGCACGCTGCTTTCGGTCGGGTCGTAATCGGCGCTGGGCAGCAGAATCAGAATCATCAAGTGCAGACTTCCTGGTCAAAAGTGATCGCATAGCCAGAGCGTAGTGGGTCTGCGCGAGCGGGGGTAATTTCCTTCAATACCGCCTGCCGTGCGCCGGCTACCGTGAGCGCCTTGTTCCTCGATTTGAAGCAGGTGTGCGATGAGTCTGATTGTGTCGATGGCGGCGTTTGCCCTGGCCGCGTCCATTACTCCGGGGCCGGTGAATATTGTGGCGTTGAGTTCGGGGGCGCAGTTCGGTTTTCGCGCCAGTCAACGGCATGTGGCCGGGGCGACGCTGGGGTTTGTGTTGCTGCTGGTGTTGATGGGGCTGGGGCTGCATGAAGTGCTGGAACTGTGGCCGTCACTGACCCGTGTGGTGCAACTGGCCGGGGTGGCGTTTCTGCTGTTCATGGCCTGGAAGCTGGCAATGGATGACGGGCAGTTGAGTGCGGGAGGCGCGGGAAGGGCACCTTCGATGCTCTACGGCGCGGTGATGCAGTGGCTCAACCCCAAGGCCTGGCTGGCCTGTGTGGCGGGGATGGGCGCGTTTGTCGCCGATGGCGAGGCGCGGCTGGTGTGGCAGTTTGCGGCGGTGTATCTGGTGATCTGTTATCTGTCGGTGGGGTGCTGGGCGTATGCCGGGACGTTCTTGCGCGGTTATCTCGGCAACCCGGCGGGGATGCGCTTGTTCAATCGGGTGATGGCGTTACTGTTGGCGGTGAGTGCGGGGTATCTATTGCTGCCGTGAGCGGGGCGGGGTTTGCCTTACGAAACCGATTTTGGCCGAGGTCAGGGTTTCACAGGCGTCGGCCAGCAATTCTTCGCTGTCGATGCCGGGGGCGATGAGGTAGCGGGTGTTGGGTTTGAGCTTATCCCCGATACTGCCCCGGCGTAGCCGCCAGATGCTGCTTGAACGCTCGCTGAAAATGCGCCTGATCGGCAAACCCGGCCTCCAGCGCCACATCCGCAATCAACTGCCCGCGCCGTAAACGCTCGCGGGCAAACTGAATTCGCTGATTGACCAAAAACGCATGGGGCGTCATGCCGAAGTGCTGTTTGAAGGCGCGGATCAGGTAGGACGGTGACAGTTCGGCAGCGGCGCAGATGTCGTCGAGGCTGAGCAGGTCGGTGCAATGCTGGCGGATGAAGTCGGCGGCGCGTTCGAGTTTGAAATTCGGTTCGCGGATGGATTGTTCGATGGGGTTCAGGCGCAGTTGCAGCTCGCTGAAAAACTCCACGGCGGCGCTCTGTTTGCGCAGTACGTCTTGCTGATCGTCGACCAACACGCCGTACAACCCATTCAAGTCGCGAAACAGGCGAGCATCATTCAAATGGGTATCGGAAAACCGCCGAAACTCAAGCTCCGCACTGAACCCCAACTGATGCTGCAGATCGGTCAGCCACGGCGTTTCCACATACAACATCAGATACGACCACGGCTGATCATCGATCGGGTTGCACGCGTGCACGTCTCCCGGGTTCATCAGCACCACCGTGCCGGCCGCCACTTCGAACGAGGATTGCTCATGCACGTAAGTGCTGCGCCCGGCGGTGATCGCGCCGATGGAGAAATGCGCGTGGGAGTGCCGTGAATAGCAGACCTCACGCCCGTCGGCGATGGCCCGCGCCTCGATGAAGGGCAGGGCGTCGTCGCGCCAGAAGCGCGGGGCTTGTTCGGGGTTCTTGGCGGCAGCGTGTTTCATCGTTGGAGTTCTCGGCAGGCCAGTGCCCGAGTGTATTAGCTCTGGCCGGCGAAGGCTCGCTCGAGTTCGGCGATGTCGAGTTTTTTCATCCCGAACATGGCCTGCATCGCCCGTTGGACTTTGGTCTGGTCGGGGTCGGTCATCATGTGCATGAACGCCACCGGCACGATCTGCCACGACACGCCGAACTGGTCCTTGAGCCAGCCGCATTGCTGCGCTTCCACCGGCCCGCCCGAGCTGAGGTTGCCCCAGAAATGATCGACTTCTTCCTGGTTCTGGCAATTGACCTGAAACGAAATCGCCTCATTGAACTTGAACAGCGGCCCGCCATTGAGCCCGGTGAAGGTCTGGCCGTCGAGTTCGAAACTGACGGTCATCACCGAGCCTTCCGGGCGGCCGTGAAATTCCTGGCCGACCTTGCTGTAGTGGGTGAGGGCGGTGATTTTCGAGTGGTCGAAGATCGAGCAGTAGAATTTCGCCGCAGCTTCCGCCTGATCGTCGAACCACAGGCATGGGGTCAGCTTTTGAAAGCGTTGCATGGCAGTCATCCTCGGCAGGTTGGACACGCTGGATTAAAAGCGTAGTCAGTCTGCGGTCAGCTGGCGGTGCCATGGGTCGAGTGGTTGGTTGTTGTGAATAAGGCGTGTAGTCGTATTGACCTTGTTCTTTGTCAAAAAGACTCTTTCGAATCTGTGTCAAATTGACTCGTATTTTCGCAACTGACTGATTTTTCTGGGCTGGAAATCTGGCACGCAAGTTGAGTTGCCTTACGTACAAACTGATCCGCTCAGGAGTACGAAACATGTTCACTTTCTTCGAGAATCCGCTGAACGTTCTGCACCTGTCGAGCAAAGTGCTCGTCGCCGGTCTGGTCACGTTGCTGGCCGGGATCTACGGCGCTTATCTGTATCAGGGCCACATGCCGATTGCGTTGCTGGTGGGGATGCATGCCATGACCATAGTCGGCCCGACGCTGATCAAGATCGGCTACGTGATGCGCCTCCTGTCTCAATATCGGCTGGGCCAGCGTCACGCCGCCGTGGTGGCTTGAACATGCGCAGACTCGCCGATGCATCGCTGTTCAGCCTGGGCTTTCGGCCGCTGTTTCTGGCCGGTGCCGGATTCGCCGCGTTGGCGATTCTTATCTGGGGCCTGTGGCTTTACGGCCACTGGTTCGATCTGCAACCGGCGGGCGGTATGCTGGCCTGGCATCGGCATGAAATGCCGTTCGGCTTCGCGGCGGCGATCGTTGCCGGGTTTCTGCTGACGGCGGTGCCCAACTGGACCGGGATTCCCGGCGTGCGCGGCGGGGCGTTGATTGCGTTGGTGTCGGTCTGGGTGGTCGGTCGATTGGTGTGGTGGCTGCCGTTGCCGACCGGGCTGATTCTTGCACTGCAATGGGGGGTTCTGCCGCTGCTGGCGGTGATGCTGGCGCGGGATCTGATCGCCGCGCGCAAACCCGACAATTACCCGATTGTGCTAGTGCTCGCGCTGATGGCGGGTTGTCAGGCGCTGACCTTGATTGGCTTGTTCAACGATGACGCCGGTTTGCAGCGCCAAGGCGTGCTGGGCGCGTTGTGGCTGGTGGCGGCGCTGATGACCGTGATCGGTGGGCGGGTGATTCCGTTCTTCATCCAGCGCGGCTTGAACCGTCCACCGGCGCCGACCTCCAATCCACTGCCAACCCGCTTGCTGCTGATCGGCAGCCTGCTGACCGCTGTCACTTTTGCGGCAGGCCTCAATGATTCGCCACAGTGGTGGCTGGTGGGGCTGTTCGTGCTGACCGGGAGTTTGCAGTTGATGCGGCTGATCCGCTGGCATGATCGCGGGATGTGGCGGGTGCCGCTGCTCTGGTCGTTGTATCTGGCTTACGGCTGGATGGCGCTGGCAACCTGGGCCATGGCACTGTGGCATCTGGGCTTGATCGGCCAGCAAAGCCTGGCGACCCATGCATTGGCGGTCGGCGGGGTGGGCGGGTTGATTCTGGCGATGATCGCGCGGGTCAGCCTTGGGCACACCGGCCGGTTGTTGCAGCCCTCGAAAGGCATGGCGCTGGGTTTTGCGCTGGTGCTGCTCGCGGCGGGTTGCCGGGTATTGCTGGTGCCGTTTTCCAGTCTGGGACTGGGGCTGTCCGTGGTGCTCTGGTGCGCGGGGTTCGCGCTGTTTTTGCGGCATTACACCGGGATTCTGCTCAAGCCTAGGCTCTAGGCTATTTACCCGCGACGCTCGGCAATCATCAACAACGATTGCGGCACCGGGCTTTGCGGATGCTGCGGCTCGCGCAGACTGATCAACTGAAGCCCGGCCATGTCCAGCGCATTCAGCCAACTGGACAGGGTGCGGAAATACCACGGCATCGGCTGCCACTGGCCCTTGAAGCCATCGAAGGTTTCTTCCCGCCAGCCATCCTGATAATCACCCGCTGCCACCGACCACGGATGCAGCGTCTGGATCACCAGCGCACCGCCGGGCACGAGCAGCGCATTCATCGCCGCGAGCAGAGGGATGATGTCCTGATGCAGCAGGGAAAAGTTGGCGCAGATCAGGTCGTAATCGCGGCCGATGTCGACTTTCGCCTCAACCAGATCCTCATAACTGGCGACATGCGCGGGCGATGAGCCGGCCACTCGCGCGGCCTCGACCAGCGTCGGATCACCGTCCACGCCGACCGCCTCGAATCCTCGCTCGGCCAGCGCCCGCAGTAGCCAGCCTTCGCCGCACCCCAGATCGAGCACACGCACGGGCTGGCGCCCCATCACCGCCAGCAAAATGGCCTGATCGGTCACCTGCCGGCGACTCTCGATGGCGCCGCTGCGCACGGCTTCGGTCCAGGCTTGGGCGTTGTGGTGCCAGCTCTGGAGGAGGATGGATTCAGGCGAGGACATTGCGAACTCCGACGTTACGGGATGCAGGCAAGGATAGGTCAGGTGTAGTCGGCCAGTTGAATCCGGTTGCGACCGCCGCGCTTGGATTCGTAGAGCGCGCTGTCACCCTGTTCGATCAACGCTGCGAGGCTGGCGGGCGGCTGATCGAACACCTTGGCGCCGATGCTCAGGGTGACCGCTTGCGGGGTGGTGTAGGTCTGGGAAGTCATCTGTTGGAACTGCTCACGCAGCGCACTGCCCAGATCCATGATCTGGGCGTGGGACGCATCGCCCAGCAGCATGACGAATTCGTCACCGCCCAGCCGTGCCGCCAGCGCGCCATTGGGCAGCACTGCGCGGATCATTTCGCTGAGGGCGATGAGCAACCGGTCGCCGGCGGTGTGGCCGTACAGATCGTTGACCAGTTTGAAGTTGTCGATGTCGATCAGCAGCAGCGCGCCGGGGCGGGCGCTGGACACTTCATCAAGCAGGCGCGGTGCGCGGACTTCCAGGGCGCGGCGGTTGTACAGCGCGGTCAACGGGTCTCGAGCGGCCAGTTCGGCAATCTGCTTTTCCCGGCGGTAGCGCTCGGTGCCGGTCATCGAAAGCGCGATCAGCATGATCGCCATCGCGCCTTCAACCAGGGAAATCTGAATGATTTCGCCGCGTAGCGACGCCAGATCGATCAACGTGCCCGGAATCACCGCGATGATCGCCTTGGTGAAATAGAACGCGCCGTGGATCAGCAACACATAACGCAATTGCACCGCGCCGACGCTCAACGATTTGCCGTGCGGGCGCAGCAACAGGCTGGCCCGCAGCATCAACGCGGCCACCAGCAGCGAGTTGGCCATCAGCATGATCTTCGACCACGACGGATCTTCCGGTAACAGCAGCAACGCCAGCCAGAGCAGGAACATCAAGTACCAGGCCCGCGACAACCGCTGCTGGGTAAATCGCGCGACCCCCAGCAGAAACAGCCAGTGCGCGACCACCAGCAGGCCGTTGGCGAACCAGATGCCGATCAGCGGATAGCCGTTGGCGCGCAACAGGGCCAGGCTCGAGCCGACGGTGATGGTGGCGAAACCGGCGCTCCAGAACAGCAGGGAAGATTCGCGGATGCTGCGCCATTCGACCGCCAGATACAGGGCGGCCGCCGCGGCCAGGGCGGTGGAGATGGTGAGCATCGTGAGAGGATCGAGCGCCATGAAAGAACGGGTCTGCCTGAGTAGTATTAATGGGCCACGATTGTAAGCGTTCCCCCAGTGGGCTGCTATTTACACTCACCGGATATTCCATTTTCAGACGAGGTGTCCCATGGATCGATTGACCGGCGGTTGCCTGTGCGGCGAAGTGCGCATCGAGGCGTCAGGGCGACCCTACAGGGTTGGCGTTTGTCACTGTCTGGATTGCCGCAAACACCAGGGCGCGCTGTTTGCCGCGTCGGCGATCTTTGCCGAGGACGCGGTGACGATCAGCGGCGAGACCCATGACTATGCGGGGCGACATTTCTGCCCGCGCTGTGGTTCGTCGGTGTTCGGCCGCAGTGGCGATGAAGTGGAGGTGAATCTGGGGGCGCTGGATGCACCGGATCAATTCCAGCCCACCTACGAGCTGTGGACCCTGCGTCGCGAGTCGTGGTTACCGGCTTTTCCATTGGCCAGACACTACGTGCGCGATCGCGAGAGAACGGGGCGAACCGAAGAATAGCCGGGGTCAGGCAGGGCGCCTGACCCCGGCCACTATCAGCCGCGAATGAACGCCAGCAGATCCGCGTTGATCGTCGGCGCCTCGGTGGTCGGCATCCCGTGGGGGAAGCCCGGATAAATCTTCAGCGTGCTGTTTTTCAGCAGTTTCGCCGACAGCACGCCGGCGTTTTCATAGGGCACGATCTGGTCATCGTCGCCGTGCATCACCAGCACCGGGATCGAGATGCTTTTGAGGTCAGCGGTGAAGTCGGTCTGGGAAAAGGCAACGATCCCGTCGTAGTGCGCCTTGGCGCTGCCGATCATGCCTTGGCGCCACCAGTTCGCAATGATCCCTTCCGATGGCTTGGCGCCAGGGCGGTTGTAGCCGTAGAACGGCCCACTGGGCACGTCGCGATAGAACTGCGCGCGATTGGCTGCCAGTTGCGCCTGAAGATCGTCGAACACCGATTTGGGCAAGCCACCGGGGCTGCTCTCGGTTTTCACCATCAGCGGCGGCACGGCACTGATGATCGCGGCTTTCGACACCCGATCCTCGCCATGCCGGGCGATGTAATGAATCACCTCGCCGCCACCGGTGGAGTGGCCGACATGCACGGCTTTCTGCGTCCCCAGATGGTTGACCACCGCCGCCACGTCGTCGGCGTAGTGATCCATGTCGTGGCCGTCCCAGACCTGGCTCGAACGCCCGTGACCTCGCCGGTCGTGGGCCACGACCCGGAAGCCCTGGGCGAGGAAGAACAGCATCTGCGCATCCCAATCGTCCGCGCTGAGCGGCCAGCCGTGGTGGAAGTGGATCACCGGGGCGTCTTTCGGGCCCCAGTCCTTGTAGAAGATTTCGACGCCGTCTTTCGTTGTGACAAATCCCATGTTCGCGACTCCTGGAAAATGTGAGAAGGCAGGTCTTGCGGTGATAACCGGAATCAACTGTAGGAGCAAAGTCGACACTTTGATCGAAGAATTCCCGAACGGTGCTGCATGACCGGTGGTCGCGGCGGCTGGTCGTCGGGGCAAAATGCGCTTAGCTGAAAGGGATAAGCCGAGGCGCGCACCGCCAACGATGGCCGTAGCAGCGCCCTTCAGAACACTGTGAGTCTGAGGAAGTCCCCGATGCTGACCTTGAATATCAATGGCAAGGATCAGGAGCTCGATGTCCCTGCGGACATGCCGTTGCTCTGGGTCCTGCGCGATGTCGCGCACCTGACCGGTACCAAATTCGGTTGCGGCATGGCCCAGTGCGGTGCCTGCACCGTGCACGTCGATGGCGCGCCGTTGCGCTCGTGTATCACGCCGGCCACGGCCGTCGCCCATGGCCAGAAAATCCTCACCATCGAAGGTTTGTCCAGTGACGGCTCGCACCCGGTGCAGCAGGCCTGGGCCGAGCTGGACGTGGTGCAGTGCGGTTACTGCCAGTCCGGGCAAATCATGTCCGCCGCCGCGTTGCTGGCGAAAATCCCCAAACCCACCGACAGCGATATCGATCAGGCGCTCTCCGGCAACATCTGCCGTTGCGGCACGTATCCAAGAATCCGCGCGGCGGTCAAACGCGCCGCCGACATCGGCTGAGCGAGGGGAGGTGAGTGATGAACAGTCCTGTATCCCGTCGCGGATTTCTCAAGGGCAGCGCCGTGCTGGGCGGTGGTCTGGTGGTGGCGTTCGTGGTGCCCGGCGGCAACCGCTTTGCCATGGCGGCCGAGAATGAAGGCAAGGTGTTTGCGCCGAACGCGTTCCTGCGGATTGCGGCGGACAACAGCGTCACCGTGCTGCTCGGCCATTCGGAAATGGGCCAGGGCATCTGGACCGGCCTGACCATGTTGATCGCCGAAGAGCTGGACGCCGACTGGTCGAAGATCCGCGTCGAGCATTCCCCGGCTTCGGCCGCCGATTACGGCATGCCGGCGTTTGGCGGGATGCAGATTACGGGCGGCTCCACTTCAACCTGGATGGAGTTCGACCGCTACCGACTCGCCGGCGCCACGGCGCGGCAGATGCTGATCGAAGCGGCGGCCAAGCGTTTCAACGTGGCGCCGTCGACGATCCGCACTGAGTCCGGCGTAGTGATTGCCGGTGACAACCGCGCCACCTACGGCGAACTGGCGGACGCCGCCGGGCAACTGCCAGTGCCGGATCCGAAGTCGATTACCTTCAAGGAAGCCAAGGACTGGAAAGTCATCGGCAAACCCACCAAACGCCTCGACACCCCGGAAAAAATCACCGGTCGCGCCAAGTTCGGCATGGACGTGCAGTTCGACGGACTGATGACCGCGATGGTGGCGCGGGCGCCGGCGTTCGGCGCCACGGTGAAATCCTTCGAAGGCGCAGAAGCCCTGGCGATTCCCGGCGTGCACAAAGTGGTGCAGGTGCCGACCGGTGTCGCGGTGGTCGCCGAGCATTACTGGGCGGCGAAACTCGGTCGCGATGCGCTGAAGGTCGATTGGGACCTGGGGCCGAACGCTGATCTGAGCAGTGAAAAGCTGTTGGCGAGTTTCCGCAAACTGGCGGCCACCCCGGGCACCTCGGCGGCGCAGGCCGGCGATGCCAAGGGCAACTTCGGCAAGGCAGCGAAGAAAATCGATGTCGAATACAGTGTGCCGTACCTGGCCCACGCGCCGATGGAGCCGCTCAACTGCACGGTGAAGATCAGCGCCGACAAGTGCGAGATCTGGACCGGCACCCAGTTCCAGACCCTGGATCAGATGGTTGCCGGCAAGATCACCGGGCTCAAGCCGGAACAGGTCGAGATTCACACCGAATTCCTTGGCGGCGGGTTTGGTCGGCGGGCCAACCCGACCTCGGATTTTGTCGCCGAAGCGGTGCAAGTGGCCAAGGCTGCCGCGATGCCGGTGAAAACCGTGTGGTCGCGCGAAGACGATATTCGCGGTGGTTATTACCGCTCGATGTTCCTGCATCAGGCGAAGATCGGCCTCGGCGCCGACGGCCTGCCGCTGGCATGGCAGCATGTGCTGGTCGGGCAATCGATCATGGCCGGCACCATGCTCGAGAAAACCATGGTCAAGAACGGCGTCGACCAGACCTCGGTCGAGGGCGTTTCGGACAGCCCGTACATCAAGGGCCTGGCCCATCATCAGGTCGATCTGCACTCGCCGAGCACCGGGATCAACGTGCTGTGGCTACGCTCGGTGGGCCATAGCCACACCGCGTTTGTCATGGAGTCGCTGATCGATGAAATGGCCACGGCGGCGGGCCAGGATCCGGTGGAGTACCGACGAACGCTGCTCAAGGAGCATGCCCGGCATCTCGGCGTGTTGAACCTGGCGGTGGAGAAGGCTAACTGGAAAGCCCCGCTGCCGGACGGCCATGCGCTGGGCGTGGCGGTGCACGAATCGTTCGGCAGTTACGTGGCGCAGGTGGCCGAGGTGTCCCAGGACAATCTGGCGATCCGCGTGCATCGCGTGGTGTGCGCGGTGGACTGCGGAGTGGCGGTGAACCCGCAGAGCATCGCGGCGCAGATGGAGTCGTGTATCACCTTCGGCCTGGGCATGGCGCTGCACAGCAAACTGACCCTCAAGGACGGCCATGTCGTGCAGTCCAACTATCACGACTATCAGGTGTTGCGGCTCAATGAAATGCCGCTGGTCGAGGTGCACATCGTGCCCAGCAGCGAGAAACCCGGCGGCATCGGCGAGGCCGGTGTGCCGCCCACGGCGCCGGCGGTGGCCAACGCGGTGTTCGCCCTGACCGGGCAACGCCTGCGGGAACTGCCGCTGCAACTGTCGGGGGTGTGAGATGAAACGACATCTGTTGTTGGGCACGGTGATTCTGCTTGGGCTGGGCGGTTACGCGTCGGATCTGTTTGCCGACGATCAGGAAGCCTTGAAAGCTTTCGGCACGGTGCAGAAAGTCTTCCAGAGCCCGCGTTGCCAGAACTGCCACATTCCCGGCGATTCGCCGTTGCAGTTCGACGCCGGCATCCCCCACGCGATGAACGTGGTACGCGGCATGGACGGCAAGGGCGCCGCCGGTTTGCCTTGCGCCACTTGCCACGCCGAAAGCAATCCGCCGGCCAGTTACGGCCCCCATGCGCCACCGGGCGCGCCGCACTGGAGCCTGCCGCCGGCCGCCCACAAAATGGCCTGGATCGGTCTGCCGCCGGATCGCTTGTGCGCGATGATCAAGGACCGCGCCAGCAACGGTGACCGCGATTTCGCCGCGCTGATCAAGCACGTCAGCGAGGACAAACTGGTGCTCTGGGGCTGGAGTCCCGGGGCAGGGCGCGCGCCGGTGCCGGTGCCGCACGATATCTTCGTGACCCAGTTCAAACTGTGGGCCGATGCGGGCGGGCCGTGTCCGGTGGCCGGCGGATGAGAGGTTGAGTCATCGCTGATTCGGGCTAAGCTCAAAGGCATCGACGACAAAGGAGTGTGTGATGCTGGTACCCGGCAAACCTGCCAATGAAGCTGTCCGTATTCAAGCGTTGCAGGATCTGAAGCTGCTCGACACCGCACCGGAGGAGCGCTTCGACCGGCTGACGCGACTGGCCAAGCGTCTGTTCAACGTGCCGATCGCACTGGTCACGCTGGTGGATAAGGAGCGGCAATGGTTCAAGTCCTGCGTGGGTCTGGACACGACCGAAACGCCACGCTCTGTTTCATTCTGTGGCCATGCGATTCTCAGGGACGAGCTCATGCTGGTACCTGACGCCCGAGAGGACGAGCGTTTCCACGACAACCCTTTGGTTACCGGGGAGCCGAACATCCGGTTCTACGCCGGTTATCCGCTGACCGTACCCAGCGGCAACAAGATGGGCACCTTGTGCCTGATCGACACCAAACCCCGCGATCTCGACGACGAGGAGCGCGCCCTGCTGCGCGATCTGGCCGGCATGGCCGAGCAGGAACTGATGGCCGTGCAGATGGCGAGCATGGACGAGCTGACGCTGCTGTCCAATCGTCGCGGCTTCAAGATGCTGGCCCAGCATGCGCTGGACGCCTGCGCACGGCTGGAAAAACCGGCGACGCTGCTGTTTTTTGACCTCAATGATTTCAAGCAGATCAACGATCTTTATGGGCACGCCGAGGGCGACAGCGCGCTCAAGACCTTCGCCGATGTGCTGCGCATCGCCTTTCGCGAAAGCGATGTGGTGGGACGGCTGGGCGGTGATGAGTTCGTGGCGTTGCTGACCGGCTCAAGCCACGTCGAAACCACGGCGATCATGGCGCGACTCAAGGAAATCCTCGAAGAACGCAATGCCACGTTGCACCGGGGTTACGCGATTCGCTTCAGCGTCGGCCAGATCGAATACAACCCGCAGCGCCATGACTCCGTGGATAAGCTGCTGGCGGATGCGGATGCAGCGATGTATGAGCACAAGCAGGCGTTGAAGCGTTGTTAGTGCGAACCCATCGCCAGCAGGCTGGCTCCCACAGAAAAAGACGATGTTAACGAAATCGCAGGCATGAAAAAGCCCGCCTGAATAGGCGGGCTTTTTATCGGCAGCGCGAAGATTACTCTTCGATGTTGCCCATGGCGGTGGTGTTGAAGCCGCCGTCCACGTACATGATTTCACCGCTGATGCCCGACGCCAGGTCGGAGCACAGGAAGGCGCCGGCGTTGCCGACTTCTTCGATGGTGACGTTGCGGCGCAGCGGGGTTTGCGCTTCGTTGGCGGCCAGCATCTTGCGGAAGTTCTTGATGCCGGAAGCTGCCAGGGTGCGGATCGGGCCAGCCGATACGCAGTTGACGCGAGTACCGTCCGGGCCCAGGGAGCCGGCCAGGTAACGCACGCCGGCTTCCAGCGAAGCCTTGGCCATGCCCATCACGTTGTAATTCGGCATGGTGCGCTCGGCGCCCAGGTACGACAGGGTCAGCAGGCTGCCGTTGCGGCCTTTCATCATTTCACGGCCAGCTTTGGCCAGGGCCACGAAGCTGTAGGCGCTGATGTCGTGAGCGATGCGGAAGCCTTCACGGGTGGTGGCTTCGGTGAAGTCGCCGTCCAGTTGGTCGCCCGGGGCGAAGCCGACGGAGTGCACGATGCAGTCCAGGCCGTCCCACTTCTTGCTCAGTTCTTCGAAGACCTTGGCGATTTCTTCATCGCTGGCCACGTCGCACGGGAAGCACAGCTCAGGGCTCGAACCCCAGCCCTGTGCGAACTCTTCTACGCGACCTTTCAGTTTGTCGTTCTGATAAGTGAAGGCAAGCTCAGCGCCCTCGCGATGCATGGCGGCAGCGATGCCGGATGCGATGGACAGCTTGCTGGCGACACCGACGATCAGTACGCGCTTACCGGCGAGAAAACCCATGTGTTGCTCCTCTTTCAGGTTATTGCGCAGTGGCTGGTGCCAGGAAAGCGGCCTCCAGCAACTGCTGTGTATACGGATGTTGGGGGGCGGCAAAGATACTTTGCGCGTCTCCCTGTTCGACCACTTGGCCATGCTTGACCACCATCAGCTGGTGGCTCAGCGCTTTGACGACAGCCAGGTCATGGCTGATGAACAAATACGTCAGGTTGTACTTGGCTTGCAGTGAACGCAACAGCTCCACCACTTGCCGCTGCACCGTCCGGTCGAGGGCCGAAGTCGGCTCGTCCAGCAGGATCAGCGCCGGTTTGAGCACCAGGGCCCGGGCGATGGCAATTCGCTGCCGTTGCCCACCGGAAAATTCGTGGGGGTAGCGGTGCCGGGTTTCCGGATCCAGACCTACCTCCTTCAATGCCGCAATAATTGCCGCTTCCTGCTCGGCGGCGGTGCCCATCCTGTGGATCCGCAGACCTTCGCCAACGATGTCATTCACGCACATTCGCGGGCTCAGGCTGCCAAACGGATCCTGAAACACCACCTGCATCTCCCGGCGCAACGGCCGGACTTCGCTTTGCGTCAGGCAGTCTAGCTGCTTGCCTTCAAAACGGATCGCACCTTTGCTGCCGATCAACCGCAGGATCGCCAGTCCGAGGGTGGATTTGCCGGAACCGCTTTCCCCCACAATCCCCAGGGTCTGACCCTGAGGCAGGCTGAAATTGATGCCGTCCACTGCCTTGACGTGATCCACCGTGCGCTTGAGCAGGCCTTTCTTGATCGGGAACCAGACTTTCAGATCCTCGACTTCAAGCAGCGGCGCCCCGATTTTATTGCTCGCCGGGCCTCCGCTGGGCTCCGCGCCAAGCAGTTCCCGAGTGTACGGATGCTGCGGCGAACGGAACAGCTCTTCGCACGATGCCTGTTCGACGATGCAACCGCGCTGCATGACACATACACGATGCGCAATTCTTCGCACGAGGTTCAAATCGTGACTGATCAGTAACAGCGCCATGCCTAATCGGGCCTGCAATTCCTTGAGCAGGTCGAGGATTTTCAGCTGAACGGTCACGTCCAGCGCAGTGGTCGGTTCGTCGGCGATCAGCAGTTCCGGCTCGTTGGCCAAGGCCATGGCGATCATCACCCGCTGACGCTGGCCGCCGGACAATTCGTGGGGCAGGGCCTTGAGGCGCTTGTGCGGCTCGGGGATGCCGACCATCTCCAGCAACTCCAGCGTACGCTTGGTCGCGACTTTGCCGGTCAGGCCCTTGTGGATGCCCAGCACCTCGTTGATCTGCTTCTCGATCGAGTGCAGCGGGTTGAGCGAGGTCATCGGCTCCTGAAAGATCATTGCGATCCGGTTGCCGCGAATGTGACGGATGGTCTTTTCGCCCAGTTCCAGCAGGTTCTGCCCGGAGTAATTGATGCTGCCGGCCGGATGCCGCGCCAGCGGGTAGGGCAGCAAGCGCAGGATCGAGTGCGCGGTCACCGATTTGCCCGAGCCGGATTCGCCGACCAACGCGAGGGTTTCACCGCGCTTGATGTCGAAACTCACGCCTTCCACGACCCGGTGCACACGCTCGCCGAAACCGAATTCGACGGCGAGGTCGCGCACTTCGATCAGATTGTCCTGATTCATTTCACTTCCTCGGGTCGAAGGCATCGCGAGCGGACTCGCCGATGAACACCAGCAGACTCAACATCAGCGCCAGCACCGCAAACGCACTCATGCCCAGCCACGGCGCTTGCAGGTTGGATTTGCCCTGGGCCACCAGTTCACCCAGCGACGGACTGCCGGCCGGCAAGCCGAAACCGAGGAAGTCCAGCGCGGTGAGGGTGCCGATGGCGCCGGTCAGGATGAATGGCATGAAGGTCATGGTCGAAACCATGGCGTTGGGCAGGATGTGGCGGAACATGATCGCGCCATTCTGCATGCCCAGCGCCCGGGCTGCGCGCACGTATTCGAGGTTGCGCCCGCGCAGGAACTCGGCGCGCACCACGTCCACCAGGCTCATCCACGAGAACAACAGCATGATGCCCAGCAGCCACCAGAAGTTCGGCTGGACGAAACTGGCGAGGATGATCAGCAGGTACAGCACCGGCAAGCCCGACCAGATCTCCAGAAAACGCTGGCCGGCCAGATCGACCCAGCCGCCGTAGAAGCCCTGCAAGGCACCGGCGATCACGCCGATGATCGAGCTGAGCACGGTCAGGGTCAGGGCGAACAGCACCGACACCCGGAAGCCGTAGATGACCCGCGCCAGCACATCGCGGCCCTGATCGTCGGTGCCCAACAGGTTGACCGCCGACGGCGGGGCGGGAGCCGGGACTTTCAGGTCGTAGTTGATGCTCTGGTAGCTGAACGGAATCGGCGCCCACAGTACCCATGCGTCCTTGGCCTTGAGCAGTTCGCGGATGTACGGGCTCTTGTAATTGGCTTCCAGCGGGAATTCGCCGCCGAAGGTGGTTTCCGGGTAGCGCTTGATCGCCGGGAAATACCAGTTGTTGTCGTAATGCACCACCAGCGGCTTGTCGTTGGCGATCAGCTCGGCACCGAGGCTCAGGCCGAACAGGATCAAAAACAGCCACAACGACCACCAGCCACGCTTGTTGGCCTTGAACAGTTCGAAGCGCCGGCGGTTGAGAGGGGACAGGTTCATCTCAATGCTCCCGGCTGGCAAAGTCGATGCGCGGATCGACCAGGGTGTAGGTGAGGTCGCCGATCAGTTTCACCACCAGCCCCAGCAGGGTGAAGATGAACAGGGTGCCGAACACCACCGGGTAATCGCGGTTGATCGCCGCTTCGAAACTCATCAGGCCGAGGCCGTCGAGGGAGAAGATCACTTCCACCAGCAACGATCCGGTGAAGAAGATGCCGATAAACGCCGACGGGAAACCGGCGATCACCAGCAGCATCGCATTGCGGAACACATGGCCGTAGAGCACGCGGTGGCGGGTCAGGCCCTTGGCCTTGGCGGTGACCACGTACTGCTTGTTGATTTCGTCGAGGAAGCTGTTTTTGGTCAGCAGGGTCATGGTCGCGAAGTTGCCGATTACCAGCGCCGTCACCGGCAGCGCCAGGTGCCAGAAGTAATCGAGGATCTTGCCGCCCAGGCTCAGCTCATCGAAGTTGTTCGAGGTCAGTCCGCGTAAAGGAAACCAGTCCAGGTAACTGCCGCCGGCAAACACCACGATCAGCAAAATCGCAAACAGGAATGCCGGGATCGCATAACCGACGATGATCGCCGAACTGGTCCAGACGTCGAAATGGCTGCCGTGCCGCGTGGCCTTGGCGATCCCCAGCGGGATCGACACCAGGTACATGATCAGCGTGCTCCACAGCCCGAGGGAGATCGACACCGGCATCTTCTCCTTGATCAGGTCGATGACCTTGGCGTCGCGGAAGAAGCTGTCGCCGAAATCCAGCCGGGCGTAGTTCTTGACCATGATCCACAGGCGTTCCGGGGCCGACTTGTCGAACCCGTACATCTTCTCGATTTCCTTGATCAGCGCCGGGTCAAGGCCCTGCGCGCCGCGATAGGAGGAGCCGGCCACCGACACCTCGGCACCGCCGCCGGCGATGCGGCTGGTGGCGCCTTCGAAGCCTTCGAGCTTGGCGATCATCTGTTCCACCGGCCCGCCGGGCGCGGCCTGGATGATCACGAAGTTGATCAGCAGAATGCCGAACAGGGTCGGGATGATCAGCAGCAGTCGCCGAAAAATGTACGCCAGCATCTGATTACTCCGTGCCCACAGGGTCGGCTTGCAGTTGGGTTTCGACTTCTACCGCAGGTTTCGCATCGGGTTTGACCCACCAGGTGTTAATGCCGATGTCGTACTTGGGGGAGACTTTCGGGTGGCCGATGTGGTTCCAGTACGCCACGCGCCAGGTCTTGATGTGCCAGTTGGGGATCACGTAGTAGCCCCATTGCAGCACACGGTCCAGAGCGCGGGCGTGGGCCACCAGGCTTTTGCGCGAATCGGCGTTGATCAGGTTTTCCACCAGATGGTCGACCACCGGGTCCTTGAGGCCCATTGAATTGCGGCTGCTGGACTTGTCGGCGGCGGCGCTCATCCAGAACTCACGCTGTTCGTTACCCGGCGAGTTGGACTGCGGGAAGCTGCCGACGATCATGTCGAAATCCCGCGAACGCACGCGATTGACGTATTGCGATACGTCCACGCGGCGGATCACCAGATCGATGCCGAGGTCGCTGAGGTTGCGCTTGAACGGCAACAGCACGCGCTCGAATTCGGTTTGCGCCAGCAGGAATTCGATGACCACCGGTTTGCCGGTGGCGTCGACCATTTTGTCGTCGACGATTTTCCAGCCGGCCTCTTGCAGCAACTGATACGCCTCACGCTGTTGTGCGCGGATCATGCCACTGGCGTCGGTTTTCGGATTCTCGAAGGCTTCGCTGAACACCTGCGCCGGCAGCTGGCTGCGGAATGGATCGAGGATTGCTACCTGCTCTGCATCAGGCAGGCCGGTGGCGGCCATTTCCGAGTTTTCGAAGTAACTGCGGGTGCGCGCATAAGCGCCGTTGAACAATTGCTTGTTGGTCCATTCGAAGTCGAACAGCAGGCCGAGGGCCTGGCGTACCCGCACGTCCTGAAACACCGGCCGGCGCAAGTTGAAGACGAAGCCCTGCATGCCGGTCGGGTTGCTGTTGGCAATCTGTTCCTTGATCAGTCGCCCCTCGGTCACTGCCGGCACGTTGTAGGCGTTGGCCCAGTTTTTCGCGGCCATTTCCAGCCAGTAATCGAATTGCCCGGCTTTCAACGCTTCCAGCGCGACGGTGTTGTCGCGGTAATAGTCGGTGGTCATCACGTCGAAGTTGTAGAAGCCGCGATTGACCGGCAGGTCCTTGCCCCAGTAGTCCTTGACCCGCTCATAACGCACCGAGCGTCCGGCCTTCACTTGGGTGACCTTGTACGGGCCGCTGCCCAAGGGGATTTCCAGGTTGCCCTTGTTGAAATCACGCTCGGCCCACCAGTGCTTCGGCAGCACCGGCAACTGACCGAGGATCAGCGGCAACTCGCGGTTGTTGGTGTGCTTGAACTTGAACAGCACCTTGAGCGGGTCTTCGGCGATCACTTCTTCAACGTCGGCATAGTAGCCGCGATACATCGGCGCGCCTTCTTTGGTCAGGGTCTGGAAGCTGAATACCACGTCGTCGGCACGTACCGGGTGACCGTCGTGGAATTTCGCTTCGGGCCGCAGATAGAAGCGTACCCAGCTGTTGTCGGGGGCCTTTTCGATCTGGCTGGCGATCAGACCGTATTCGGTGAACGGCTCGTCCAGCCCCTGTTTGGCCAGGGTGTCGTAGATCAGGCCGATATCGTCCGCCGGCACACCTTTGCTGATGAACGGGTTGAGGCTGTCGAAACCGCCGAAGCCGGCCTGGCGGAAGATCCCGCCCTTGGGCGCGTCGGGGTTCACGTAATCGAAGTGCTTGAAGTCGGCGGGGTATTTCGGCGGCTCGTTGTACAGGGTCACGGCGTGTTGCGGGGCGGCACAGGCCAGCCCGGCGAACAGCAGACCGCTGGCCTGCACAAGCAGGGCGCGGATAGGCTTCATCGATCTTTCTCCGAAGATTTCAGCCACCACGCGCTCAGGCCCAGGGTGTAGGGCGGCGTAGTGACGAAGGCGAACCGGTTGCGGTACGCCAGACGGTGATAATTGAGGTACCAGTTGGGAATGCTGTAGTGCTGCCAGAGCAGCACGCGGTCGAGCGCCTTGCCGGCGGCGACCTGTTCATCGCGGGTGCGGGCGGCGAGCAGTTGCTCGAGCAGATGATCGACCACCGGGTTGGCGATGCCCGCGTAATTCTTGCTGCCCTTGACCCCGACCTGGCTGGAGTGGAAGTACTGCCATTGTTCCAGCCCCGGGCTGAGAGTCTGGTTGAGGGTCATCAGGATCATGTCGAAATCGAACTGGTCCAGACGCTGTTTGTACTGGGCGCGATCCACCGTGCGCAGGCGCGCGTCGACGCCGATGCTGTTGAGGTTCTCGATGTACGGCTGAAGGATTCGTTCAAGGTTCGGATTGACCAGCAGCAGCTCGAACCGCAGCGGCTGGCCGGCGGCGTTCTGCAGGCGCTGGCCGTTGAGCTTCCAGCCGGCCTCGGCCAGCAGCGCCAGGGCTTTGCGCATGGTTTCCCGGGGAATGCCGCGCCCGTCTGTCTGCGGCAGCGTGAACGGCTCGGTGAACAGGCGCGCCGGCAGTTGATCCTTGTACGGCTTGAGCATCAGCCATTCATGGCCGACCGGCAGGCCGACGGCGCTGAACTCGCTGTTGGGGTAGTAGCTGGTGGTGCGCTTGTAGGCGTCGCTGAACAGCGCGCGATTGGTCCATTCGAAGTCGAACATCAGGCCCAGCGCTTCGCGCACTTTGATATCGGCAAAGGCCGGGCGCCGGGTGTTCATGAACAGGCCCTGGCTCTGGGTCGGGATCTGGTGCGGGATCTGCGCCTTGATCACGTCGCCGCGACGGATCGCCGGGAAGTTGTAGCCGTTGGCCCAGTTCTTGGCCTGATGCTCGATATAGATGTCGAACTCGCCGGCCTTGAACGCTTCGAAGGCCACATCGCTGTCGCGGTAGAACTCGACTTCCATGCGGTCGACGTTGTACTTGCCGCGATTGACCGGCAGGTCCTTGCCCCAGTAGTCCTTGACCCGCTCGAAAATCAACTGCCGCCCCGGCGTGACCGAGGTAATGCGATACGGCCCGCTGCCCAGCGGCGGCTCGAAGGTGGTGGCCTTGAAGTCGCGGCCCTTCCAGTAATGCTGGGGCAGCACCGGCAATTCGCCCAGACGCAGGATCAGCAACGGATTGCCGCTGCGCTTGAGCACAAACCGGATGCGCTGCGGATTGAGGATATCGACCCGCAGCACTTCCTGAAGGGCGGTGCGATACAGCGGGTGACCTTCCTTGAGCAGCAGGCGATAGGAAAACGCCACGTCGTACGCGGTGATCGGTGTGCCGTCGTGGAAATGCGCTTGCGGGCGCAGATTGAACACCACCCAACTGCGATCTTCGCTGTACTCCACCGATTGGGCGATCAAGCCGTAACTGGATGCTGGTTCGTCCCCGGACGGCGCGTATTGCCCGGTGCCGACCATCAGTGGCTCGTTGAGCTCGTTGATGCCGTACTGCAGGAAATTGGGGGTGGTAACCGGGCTGGTGCCCTTGAAGGTGTAGGGGTTGAGCGTATCGAAGGTGCCAAACGCCATCACCCGCAAGGTGCCGCCCTTGGGCGCTTGCGGGTTGACCCAGTCGAAGTGGGTAAATCTGG
>Ga0207713_1001249_pt1 | contig 21049 bp, 19 predicted proteins | sample KBSS64metaG_FD_184404 | JGI IMG/M metagenome (GOLD analysis project Ga0207713, IMG submission 184404) | Switchgrass rhizosphere microbial communities from Kellogg Biological Station, Michigan, USA - KBS S6-4 metaG (SPAdes) (version 2) | ecosystem: Host-associated > Plants > Roots > Rhizosphere >... | reverse complement strand
CGCATGAACGACTCGGGATCGACCCAGCCCAGGCGCCCCATCTGCTCGCTCCAGAGGGTGGCGCAGTCGCCGTGGATCAGGGTTTCGTCCAGATCAAAAATTGCCAGGGCCATCAGTTCAGTTCCCTTTTGGGTGTCAGCAAAGTCATCAGGCTACCTCACACAGGGCGGTGGGATCGATGGAAAGTGACAGGCGCTGACCGTCGGGATGCAGATCCGCCGCCGAGCGGTTGAGCACATCCACCACCAGTTCCACGCCCCGGGCTTCGACGCGGTAGCGAATCACGTTGCCCAGCAGGCTGTGGCTGCGAATCTGCGCATCGGGCTCGCCGCTGAGGCTCAATTCGATGGCCTCCGGGCGGATCGCGATGCGGTGGTTGATCGGCCGCTGCAACAGTTTCGACGCACTCTCCGCATCCAGCAGGTTGTAGTTGCCGATGAAGCCGGCGGCGAATACGTCGACCGGGGCGGTGTAGAGGGTTTCGGCGTCGCCGCTTTGTACGATCTTTCCCTGATTCATCAGGAAAATCCGGTCAGACATGGTCAGGGCTTCTTCCTGATCGTGAGTGACGAAAATCGTGGTCAGGCCGAGTTCGCGCTGGATCTGACGGATCTGTTCGCGCAAGTGTTTGCGAATCCGTGCATCGAGGGCCGACAGCGGTTCATCCAGCAGCAACAGGCGCGGACGGGTCACCAGCGAGCGGGCGAGGGCGACACGCTGGCACTGACCGCCGGACAGCTGATGCGGATAGCGGCTGGCGAAATCGTTGAGTTCAACCAATTTCAACACCTCGGCAACCCGCTTGTGGCTGTCGTCGGCATTGACCTTTTGCATGCGCAAACCGAAGGCGACGTTCTGTTCGACGGTCATGTTGGGGAACAGCGCATAGCTCTGGAACACCATGCCGATCCCGCGTTTCTGCGGGGTGAGCGGCACGATGTCGACACCATCGAGCAGAATCTTGCCGCCATCCACCGGCGTCAGGCCGGCAATGCAGCGCAGCAGGGTGGATTTTCCGCAACCGGACGGGCCGAGCAGGGTGACGAATTCGCCCTTCTGGATTTCGCAGTTGATGTCGCTGAACACGGTGGTGCCGGCGTAGTTTTTCTGAAGGTGTTGGACGCTGACATAGCTCATTCGCTTTTGTCCTTGTTCAAGATGTTGGCGACCCAGGTCAGGACCAGCACGAAAAAGAAGTAGGAAATCACCAGCGCACTGGTGAAGTGGCCGCTGCTGTTGCGCATGTTGTTGAGGTAGACCTGCAGGGTTTCGTAGCGGGTGCCGACCAGGATGTTGGCGAACACGAACTCACCGAACAGGAACGAGAACGACAACAGCAATGCGATCATCAGGCCCTTGCGCAGGTTCGGCAGCACCACCAGGAAAGCTGCCTGAAAGGTGCTGGCGCCGAGCAGTTGGGCGGCGTCCATCAGGTCGCGCAGGTTGATCGCCTGCAGGTTGTTGGTGATCGCCCGGTACATGAACGGCAGTGCCACGGTGAAGTAGCAACCGATCAGGATCCACGGCGTGCCGACCATCGCGAACGGCCCGGAACCGTAGAGCTGCAACAGGCCCACCGACGACACCACCGGCGGCACCGCGAAGGGCAGCAGGATCAGGATGTTCATCAGCGCATCGAGTTTCGGGAAGTGGTAATGCACCACGAACAGCAGCGGCAGGATCAGCACCACCGACAGGATCAGCGCGCCGACGCACACCAGCAGCGACTGGCCGAAGGCGTGCAGGAAGCGCGGATCGCTCCACAACTGGATGTACCACTTGAAGGTGAAACCGCTGGGCAACACGGTCGCCGACCAACTGCTGGCGATCGAGTAGATCAAGGTGCCCAGCAACGGCAGCAGCAGGATGGCGAACAGCAGGTAGACCACGACGCGGTGGTAGACGCCGGCCGGGCCGGATTCAGCGCGAGACATGGTAGCTCCTCTTCAACAGCAGTTGATGCACGACAGTCACCAGGGTCATCAGCGCCACCAGCACCACGGCCAAGGCACTGGCCAGGTTTGGATCGAGAGAAATGTCGCCAGAGACCATCGCCGCAATCCGGATCGGCAATACGTTGAAGTTGCCGGTGGTCAGGGCGTAGACCGTGGCGTAGGCGCCGAGGGCGTTGGCCAGCAGGATCACGAAGGTGCCGAGCAGGGCCGGGGTCAGTACCGGCAGGCCGATGTGGCGCCAGAACTGCCAGCTGTCGGCGCCGAGCAGTGCCGCGGATTCGCGCCAGTCTTCACGCAGGGCGTCGAATGCCGGGTACAGCAGCAACACGCCGAGGGGAATCTGGAAGTAGGTGTAGAGGATGATCAACCCGGTTTTCGAATACAGGTTGAAGTCCTCGATGATCCCGGCCTGCTTCAGCATGATGGTGATGCTGCCGTTGAAGCCGAGCAGGATGATGAACGCAAACGCCAGGGGCACGCCGGCGAAGTTGCTGGTCATGTTGGCGAAGGCGTTGACGAAGTTGCGCAGCTTCGAATCGACCCGGCGCAGGGAGTAGGCGCCCAGCACCGCGATAATGATGCCGAACACACTCGACCAGAAACTGATTTCGAGGCTGTACTGGATCGCCTGCAGATAGAACTTCGAATTGAAGATCTTGCTGAAGTTGGCAAAGCCCCAACCGAATTCTTCCGATTGCAGGCTGTTGATCATCACCCAGATCAGCGGGGCGATTTCGAACACGATAAAGAACAGTGCGAAAGGCACCAGGCACAGGGCGGCCAGCCATTTGCCGCGAGTCATTGAGTTCACTTGAGCAACTCCCGGCACACAGGTTTGTCGTGGGGCACGCCGAGCAGCTCGCAGACGGTGCCGCAGATGTCGGTCTGCTTCGGTGCGGCATCGGCTTTCAGGCTGAAGGCGTCGCCGAGTACGAACAGCGGAACCTGGCGTTCTTCCGGCAGCAGGCCGTTGTGCGAGCGGTCGTTGTTCATGCCGTGGTCGGCGGTCACCAGCACCTGGCAACCGGCGTCGAGCCAGCCTTGCAGGTAGTCGGCGAGGATGATGTCGGCGCTGCGTGCGCTGTTGCGGTATTGCGGGGTGTCGAGGCCGTGCTTGTGCCCGGCGTCGTCGATGTTCATCGGGTGGATCAGCAGAAAATCCGGGGCATGGCGCAGACGCAGGTTTTCGGCGTCGGCGAACAGGTGCGAGTCCGGGTAGTGATCGTTCCAGTAGAAGTGGCCATGCTGGATCGGTAGCGTCGGGTCATCGGTATGACGATCTCTGGCGGCTACGAACGGCGAGCGGTTGTAGAGCTCACTGACCCAGTGGTACGCCGCAGCGGCGGTTTTCAGACCGGCATCGCGGGCGTAGTGATAGATGCTGCGCTGACTGGACAGGCGCGAGACGTTGTTGTGGACGATGCCGCTGTCGATCGGCGGTACGCCCGTTAGGATGCATTCGTAAAGCGGTCGTGACAGGGCCGGCAGCTCGCACTCCAACTGGTAGAGCGCGGCGCGTCCTGCGCCAACGTAAGCCTGCAGATGCCCCATGGCGTGACGCGCGACTTCGTAGTTGAGGCCGTCGAGCACGACAAGGATGACGGTGTGCTTCATAGGGGCAAAAACTCCGCGAAACAATAAATCGGAAAACTCGAAATCAACACGGATCCTGTGGGAGCGGGCTTGCCCGCGAAGGCGTCATGCAATTCAACACATTTGTTGAATGTGAAATTGCCATCGCGGGCAAGCCCGCTCCCACAGAGTTTTGCGTCAAACCCTGTTGGGTTTACGGGCTTACTTCATTTCTACGATGACTTCTTCGTTCCACTTCTGCGGCAGGGCCTTGGAGGTTTTTTCCCAGGCATCGGCGTCCTTGATCGGCGTGACCTTCTTGTACTGCTCGTTCGGCAGCAGCTTGGCTTTCACGTCTTCCGGCAGTTGCAGGTGCTCGGCGCGGATCGGGCGAGCGTTGCCGCGGGCGAGGTTGGTCTGGCCGGCATCGCTGAAGATGTATTCGCGGGTCAGCTTGGCGGCGTTCGGGTTCTTCGCGTATTTGTTGATGATGGTGGTGTAGCCGGAAATCACCGAACCGTCGGACGGGATCAGCACCACGTAGTCATCCGGGTTGGCCATCTTGGCCTTGTAGCTCAGGCCGTTGAAGTCCCAGACCACGCCGACTTCGATCTCGCCTTTTTCCATGGTGGCGATGGTCGGGTTGGCCATCGACAGGCGCCCCTGCTTGGCGATGTCTGCGAACAGCAGCAAGGCCGGCTGGAGGTTTTTCTCGTCGCCGCCGTTGGCCAGTGCTGCGGCGAGTACGCCGTTGGCAGCCTGGGCCGCGGTGCTCACGTCACCGATGGAAACCTTGTATTTGCCGCCCTTGAGGTCAGCCCATTTGGTCGGTACTTCGGAGCCGTGCAGCAGCTTCTTGTTGACGATGAAGGCGATGGTGCCGGTGTAGGCCAGTGCCCAGTTGCCGTCCTTGTCCTTGGCCCAGTCCGGCACTTGATCCCAGGTGCTCGGCTTGTACGGTTGCACCACGCCTTGCTTGACCGCGATCGGGCCAAAGGCCGCGCCGACATCGCCGATGTCGGCGGTGGCGTTGTCTTTCTCGGCGGCAAACTTGGCGATTTCCTGGGCCGAGCTCATGTCGGTGTCGATGTGTTTCAGGCCGTAGTTCTTGGCCAGGTCTTCCCAAGTGCCTTTCCAGTTGGCCCAGTCATCGGGCATGCCGACGCTGTTGACGGCACCTTCCGCTTTCGCAGCGGCTTCGAGGGTTTTCAGATCATCAGCCGCCATGGCGGCGGTGCACATGGCAATGGTCGAGCCTAACAGTGTTGCCAGGAAAAGCTGTTTCATTCCGAAGCTCCTTGGTCGTGTTCAACGCTGCGATTGCGGTTTGTGTTGGTCTAGGTCAGCAATACCTGAGCCAATTTAAGGTGGCCGGATGACACTTTGATGTCGGCGATGGGTCGCCCAGCCTTTTCTTTCTCCGGTATCGACGAGTGCCCGGTAAGCGTAGACCACCCGCAAAGTCCCGGTGGGCAAGGGACTTGGCCGATGTATTGCAAGTTGTCAGGGCGACCGTTCGGTAGTTTTGTCATCTCTCGGTCATCTGCACTGCCTAGGCTTGCAACACGACCAAGCGGCGCTATCGCTGTGCGGTTTTTGCCCCGAAACAGTGCTGGTCTAGTCCAGATAGGTAACGTTGATGCGCGATGAGGCAACAAAAGCGGTGACAGCCATTGGCCAGATTCTTCAGGAACAACTCGACCATGGGTTGCTCGCAGCGGGGAGCAAACTGCCAGCGGAGCGCAAGCTCAGCGAGTTGTTCGGCACGACCCGGATTACGGTGCGTGAAGCCTTGTTGCAGCTGGAGGCGCAAGGGCAGATTTATCGCGAGGAGCGTCGGGGCTGGTTCGTGTCGCCGCCGCGTCTGGCCTACAACCTGATGCAGCGCAGTCACTTTCACGCGATGGTCAGTGCGCAGGGGCGGGTGCCGTCGACCGAGGTGATTTCGGCGCGGTTGCAGCCGGCTTCAGCGGCGGTCTGTGCGTGGTTGCAGTTGCCGGCGTTGTCGAGCGTGATTCAGATTTGCCGGTCGCGGCGGATCGATGGGCGGCTGGTGTTGTATGTGGAGCATTATCTGAATCCGCAGTTTTTTCCGGGGATTCTCGAGTTTGATCTGAATCAGTCGATTACCGAGCTGTATGCGCGGCATTACGATTTGCACTATGGGCGGGTGCGGTTCGAGATTGTGCCTACGTCTTTATCGGTCGATGCGGCGGCGGCGTTGCGGGTGTCGGTGGGGAGTCCGGGGTTGAGGATTGCTCGGGTTAATTATGATCAGTTTGGGCGGTTGATTGATTGTGATCTGGAGTTTTGGCGGCATGATGCGATTCACGTGGGGGTTGATGTGGTTTGACCTTGGCGGCCTCTGGGCCGACCAGGTTTTGGGTTGTTTTGGGTGAATATCCGTTGCTTCGGGTGCTGCCGCTGACGGTTTCGCCCTTACGGCGAGTCACTTTGGCAAACGCCCCAAAGTAACCAAAACGCTGGGCCCCTGCGTTCGGCACCTCGCTGAGGCTCGGTGTTCCTTCGTTCCGGGATTCATCCGGGGGCATCGCCTACGGTTTGCTTCGCTGCACCTCCTCTCGATGCATGCGGCTGCGCCGCACGGTCGCTGCGCTCCCACCCCCGCTGCGCTCCCACCCCCGCTGCGCTCCCCCCCCGGATGAATCCCTCCACTCAGCCGGCCGATGGGGCCGGCACGTCAAGAGCGGTACTCGAGCTAACGCTCATCGTGGTGAGTGGTGGGAGCTGGCTTGCCAGCGATGAGGGCCTTGAAGTTGGCCCGATTCTTCGGGTCTATTCTTGAGTTTGGCCACCACCGCCTGCGGTGATCACTTGCACATTCATCCTTGGCGTCGCCAAGTCCAGTCCGGCCTCGTCCAGATGCCGTTTCAGCGACAGGTTGAATGCCCGTGAAACTTCCCATTGTTTGATCGGTGCGGTCTTGAATCTTGCACGCAATATCGCGTTGCCGGACTCGAAACTTTCCACGCCCTGAAATTCCAGCGGTGACCAGATGTTGCGCCGCTGCAGTGGATCTGTGCGCATTTTCTGGCCGACGTCGCGCATCAGTTTGATGGCTTCGTCGATGCTCATGTTGAACGGCACGGCGACGCGGAAGATGGCGTAGCCGAATTCGCGGGAGTAGTTTTTTATGCTTTTGATTTCGCTGAACGGGATGGTGTGGACGATGCCGTCGATGTCCCGCAGGCGTACGGTGCGGATGGTCAGGCCTTCGACGGTGCCCAGGTGCCCGCCGACGTCGACGTAGTCGTCGATGGCCAAAGAGTCTTCGATGATGATGAACAGGCCGGTGATCAGGTCGGCCACCAGCGATTGCGCACCGAAGCCGATCGCCAGGCCGATCACGCCGGCACCGGCCAGCAGGGGCGTGACGTTCATGCCCATGTTCGCCAGGGCGACGATCAGGGCGATGATGAAGATCGCCACGAACAGTACGTTGCGGATCAGCGGCATCATGGTTTGCGCGCGGGCGTTGGCCAGGCCTTTGCGAGAACGGGTGAGGGCGTGGTGCACGGCGGTGTCGCTGAGGATCCAGACCAGCCACGCGAAGATCAGCGTGCCGATCAAACTGAACAGTTTGACGCTGACGTCGTGGCCTTCGCCTTCGGTGAAGCCGATCAGTGACATGCCCCACACCCGCAGGCCGAGTTCGATGAAGGCCAGCCACACCAGCAAATGGGCGAGGGTGTAAAAGAAGCTTTTCAGGCGCTCGGAATATAGCGCGTGGCGTTTCGGCCCGCGTTGGGGTTTGAGGGCGTGGCGGCGGACGAGGCCGTTGATGACCATGCACAACACCAGCAGCACGGTGCAGATCAGCGACTGGCGCAAGGCGGTGCTGGTGTCGCCGGCGGAGACGAAGGTGGCGAACAGCGAAATACCCACCAGCACCAGCGCCGGGACGTACCAGAAGGTGCCGAGGATTTCGATGGTGTCGCTCAGGGCGCGGCGGGTCAGGCGGCGGGACAGTGGCTGGTTGCGGATCAGGTGGGCGATCGGTCGGCGGAAGCGCAGGATGAACAGGCCGGTCGACAGCGCCGCGAGGACATTGGCGACGGTGGCGGCGGTGTGGGCCAGGTGCACGCCGAGACCGGCCACCAGTCGCGGATCGCTCAGGGCTTCACCGAACGCGGCGAAGCTGCCGATCAGCCACAGCGGCCGAAAGGCCTGGTGACGCAGGATGTACAGCGCGCGATGACGGTGCGGACCGTCGAGTACGGAGAAGGCGATCACGCAGATGGCCGAGAAACAGGTGCCGACCACCAGCGCATAAGCCAGTACCATCGCCAGGCTTTTGCCCAGCGACGAGGGCAGTGCGTAACTCATGTACACCGTGATGACCAGGGCGATCATCCACGGCCCGAGCTTGCGCAGGGCGAAGCGCAGCATGTCGAGGGCTCGGGGATGTTGCGGCAGTTCTTCGGTCAGGCCGAAGCGCATGCGTACCCGGTGACCGAGCCAGATCAGTGCGGCGGCGAGCAGGCTCCAGACCGCGAGGATCACGGCGAAGGCGAAGATGATCGGCAGCCATTCGCTGGCCGGCAGCATCAGGCCTTTCAGTTCGTCCTGGGCCATGTCGAATTCAGCGGACCAGCGATTGAGCGGACTGTCGGCGCCAGAGAATTGTTTTTCGAAAGTGGCGAGGGTGCCGCCGATCAGTCCCAGTACCCCTTCTTCCGGGGTGGCCTGGGCTTTTTTCGTGGCATCGCGCAGTTTTTTCAGGTCGGTCAGCAACTGGGCACGTTGCTTGTCGTTTTCCAGCGACTTGATGACCTCGTCCAGCGACTGGCCGAGCGGTTCCTGAGCTTCGGGCTGAGCCTTGCCGCTACCCGTGAGCAGTCCCGGCAGACCGGCGGCGTCGGCAGGTGCCGGCGACGTCAGGGTCATCAGGCAGACGAGAAACAGGCAGGGCAGGGCAAAAAGACGAGCGAACACTAGGCGGTCAACCTCGCAAGGGGCGGATCGGGCGAGTGTACGAGCCCGCCAGATTCAATGCGAGCCGGGCGCGGATTTATTCGTTGAGTTTGGCCAGGATCTTGTAGACCACGGTGGCCAGGATCATCAGCATGCCGATCCACATGGCGAACACACCGGCGTTCTTGTCACGGAAGTTGAAGCCGATGGCCAGCAGAATCATTCCGCACAGGATGGGAATGAGCATGGAGTGGAACGCAGACATCGAGATCATGGCGACAGCCTTGTCGAAAGGGATTGTTCAAGTCTAGGTGGGTTTTCGATGGACGGTGCTGATGTGTATCAGAAATGAGCCGGTTTTACGGGCCGGGGGACCGCAGCTCGAGGCTGCGATCCCGGCTGTGTTCTACGGAAGTTCGCGGCTGGCGTAGAACGCGCTCAGCACTTTGACCAGGTGGGCCAGGTCATGGCTGCCGCACAGTTCGCGGATCGAGTGCATGGCGAAGGTCGGCAGGCCGATGTCGACCGTGCGCACGCCGAGGTTGCTGGCGGTGATCGGGCCGATGGTCGAGCCGCAACCCATGTCGCTGCGCACCACGAAGCTTTGCACCGGCACTTCTTCGGCCATGCACAGATGGCGGAAGAAACCGGCGGTTTCGCTGTTGGTGGCGTAGCGCTGGTTGCTGTTGACCTTGATCACCGGGCCGGCGTTGAGTTTCGGGCCGTGGTTGGCGTCGTGCTTCTCGGCGTAGTTCGGGTGCACGCCGTGGGCGTTGTCGGCAGAAACCAGCAGGGACTTCTGGATGGTGCGTACGAATTCATCACCTTCCGGCAGCAGACGGCGCAGGGTCTGTTCGAGCATCGGGCCGTCGGCGCCGCATGCCGAGCAGGAGCCGACTTCTTCGTGGTCGTTGCACACCAGCACGCAGGTTTCTTCGGTGTCGGCGTTCAGCAAGGCTTGCAGGCCGGCGTAGCACGACAGCAGGTTGTCCAGTCGCGCGCCGGCGATGAAATCACCGTGCAGGCCGATGACCGCAGCGCTCTGGGTGTCGTAGAAACTCAGCTCGTAATCCAGTACCACGTCGGCGTTGAGGCCGTGTTCGCGGGCCAGTTGATCGGTGAGCACCGCGCGGAAGTCCACGCGCTCGTCACCGGCGAACTGCGCGAGAATCGGTGGCAGTTCGGTCTGGGCGTTGATGGCCCAGCCCTGGTTGGCTTCACGGTTGAGGTGGATGGCCAGGTTGGGAATGATCGCGATCGGGGCCTTGAAGTCGATCAGCTGGCTTTCGACTTTGCCGTCGCGGCGGAAAGTGACGCGGCCGGCCAGCGACAGGTCGCGGTCGAACCATGGCGCCAGCAGCGCACCGCCGTAGACTTCGACGCCGAGCTGCCAGAAGCCCTGGCGTTGCAATTCAGGTTGTGGCTTGACCCGCAGGCACGGGCTGTCGGTGTGGGCGCCGACCAGGCGGATGCCGTCGTGCAGCGGCGAGTTGCGGCCCATCTTGATCGCGACGATCGAGGAATCGTTACGGGTGACGTAGTAACGACCATTGGCTTCGGTGTGCCAGGTTTCGCGCTCGTCGAGGCGCACATAACCGGCGGCCTCCAGGCGTTGAACAAGGCTGGCGGTGGCGTGGAACGGGGTAGGGGAGGCCTTGAGGAAGTCGATCAGGCCTTGGTTCAACTCTTCGCGCATAAGAAGCTCCAGACAGCAATGGGCGGGAGTTTAACGCATCGGCCTGATGCTTGGGACATGGCATGTGCCGCTCGCGTCAACGAGCGGCGGCCACGCGTTTTTTCAAGTAGTTCATGATCGCTTTTTCGTCTTCAGGCTTGTCCGGGCGAGGCAGTTGCTTTGGCCAGCGGCTCTGTTCCAGAAGCTTTTTCTGGCGGCTCTCGTCCCAGCGCAGGATCTCCCGCGAGGCGCATTCCCACCACTCATGGCGACAGGCGCTGTAGTACGGATGATCCGGCGCGGCGCTGCCGTACAACAGGTCCCGGCCGACCTTGCGCATGGCACCGCTCTGGTTGCGCAGCTTCCATTTGATCTTCAGGCGCTGCCAGGCGGACGGAAAGGGTTTGACGCGCGGCACATCGGCACACAGGTCCACCAGTCGCTGGCTGAATTTCTCGCCGTGCTGGGCGAAGAAAAACGCCTGCATCGCGTGGAAGAAGCGTTTTTCCGCGAAGTAGTGGTAGATGTGTTTGCGCGCTTCCACCACCGGCCGTTCGCGCATCGCGTAGGACAGGGCGATTTGCTCGATGGTGTGAATCTCGAACCCGTCGGCCGTCCACTCGTCGATCAGCCTGATCGACTCTTCGAACAATGCCGAGTCGCGGTCGGTGATACCGCACAGGCCGCTGTTGTAGAGCTTGAAACCGTTCTGCGGGGAAACACCGTGGACACTGAGGTCGCGAGCGAGCTTCAGGTAGTCCGGCCGTTCGAAAACGTCTTCCCAGTCGTATTCGAAGCGATCCATCACCGACTGATTCGCATCGATGTATTGGAACAGGCTGCTCGGGTGGCTGGTGAACAGGGTGTCGGTGTCGACGAACAGGGTTTTCTCGGCCAGTTGCAAGCCGGCGGCAATCGCGCAGGCCTTGCGCCGGTGGTGGTAACCGTTCTGTCCTTGCCAGCGGGTCAGGGTCGCGTCGTCGAGCAACACGGTGTCGACCGGCCAGCCTGCGTAGTCTTGCGGTCGGTCAGTCAGAATCCTGATCGCCGGGCGCTTGCCGTTTCTGGCGTGGGACAAGCCGGTCAGGATGCTGAACTTGGCTTCGCGCCGGTAGGCATCCTGATTGCCGTAAATCAGATAAAGCAGTTGATGACGGGTCTTCTTGACGGGGGTTGCCAGGGAATCAGTACAACTCATCCGGAACAAAATCCTATAAATCGGGCAGCTGTCGGTCCGACAGTGCTTAAAACGGTGCCGGGCATTCGAAACGCAAGCGTTCGCCGGACTGGGGATGGGTGAAGCTGAGCATGCTCGCGTGCAGGCACAGACGAGGCCAGGCGGCCAGGGCTTGTTCGTGGGCATACAGCCCGTCACCAAGCAGCGGATGACCGATCGACAGCATGTGCACGCGCAACTGGTGCGAGCGGCCGGTGATCGGTGTGAGCTCGACGCGGCACCAGTCGCCGCAACGCTCCAGCACACGCCAGAAGGTCAGGGCGTGCTTGCCGTGTTCGTGATCGACCACGTGGCGCGGTTTGGTCGGCGGATCGTAGCGCAGGGGCAGATCGATGCTGCCGCTGTCCAGTTCCGGCTGACCCCAGCAGAGCGCAGTGTAGGCTTTCTCTGTTTCACGATCGTGAAACTGGCGCGACAGTTCACGGTGGGTGTCGGCATCACGGGCGAGCAGAATGATCCCCGATGTTTCCCAGTCCAGACGATGGACGATACGTGCTTCGGGGTAGCCGTTTTCCTGCAGGCGGGTGATCAGGCAGTCCTTGTTGTCGTCGGCCCGGCCAGGGACGGAGAGCAACAGGGTCGGTTTGTTCACCACCAGAACGGCGGCGTCCTGATGAATGATTTGGACGTTGGACAACGGCATTAAAACAGCCTCGTAACAAATGCCAACGGCGGCTCAGGGCCCCTCCGGTATCGGAAGGGCCCTGAGCCGCCGTCGTTCCTGCCGGATCGACTCAGCGGTCTGGCAGGGTGATGTTGAGTTCCAGAATCGAGCAACTGCCCTGGCTTTCCAGTGCCACGTGCACGTCGTCGTTGCCGATGTTGACGTACTTGCGGATCACTTCCACCAGTTCCTTCTGCAAGGATGGCAGGTAGTCCGGGGTGCTGCGCTGGCCGCGTTCATGCGCCACGATGATCTGTAGACGCTCTTTCGCGACCGAGGCGGTACTTGGCTTTTTGTTGGCACGAAAGAAGTCAAAAAGGTTCATTACCTACCTCCAAACAGACGCTCGAAGAATCCCTTCTTCTCGACATTCAGGAACCGGTGTTCTTTTTCCTTGCCCAGCAGGCGATCAACGGTATCGCTGTAGGCCTGGCCGGCGTCGCTCTGATCATCGAGGATCACAGGTACGCCCTGGTTGGAGGCCTTGAGCACGGCCTGGGATTCCGGAATGACGCCCAGCAGGCGTACGGCGAGGATTTCCTTGACGTCTTCGACGCCGAGCATTTCGCCTTTTTCGACGCGCTCCGGGTGATAGCGGGTGATCAGCAGGTGTTCCTGGATCGGCTCTTCACCGCGCTCGGCGCGACGGGACTTGCTGGCCAGCAGGCCGAGCATGCGGTCCGAGTCACGTACCGAGGACACTTCCGGGTTGGTCACGACGATCGCTTCGTCAGCGAAGTACATGGCCAGGTGCGCGCCTTTTTCGATACCCGCCGGGGAGTCGCAGACGACGAACTCGAATTGTTCCTTGAGCTCCATCAGGACTTTTTCCACGCCTTCCTGGGTCAGCGCGTCTTTGTCGCGGGTCTGGCTGGCAGCCAGCACGTAGAGGTTTTCCAGGCGCTTGTCTTTGATCAGGGCCTGTTGCAGGTTGGCTTCGCCGTTCACCACATTGACGAAGTCATACACCACGCGGCGCTCGCAACCCATGATCAGGTCAAGGTTACGCAAGCCCACGTCGAAGTCGACGATCACTGTTTTGTGGCCGCGCAGAGCGAGGCCGGTACCGATAGCGGCGCTGGTGGTGGTCTTACCCACACCACCCTTGCCGGATGTAACCACGAGAATCTTGGCCAAGGTGTTTCACCCCTAAGGAAGAAGGACTGTTCAGCCCCTGAAAAACATCTCTAGAAAACTACTGCAGTCGGACAGCCTTGGCTGGAATCCGGCTTTTGGCCTTTTTCCTACTTCGTTTGAGCCGTTTTCGCTACGTTTTAGAGATGCTTGGAAAATGCGGCAGTATCCGTTAAAGCCGAATGATGTTCAACACGTCGCCCGACAGGCTGACCTGTACGCCCGAACCCCACATCGGATCGCGACGCAGGTCCTCGGAAACCTTGTAATGGCCTGCGATGGAGATCAGTTCAGCGCTCAGTTGCTGACAGAAAATCCGCGCCTTGGTGTCGCCCTTGACCCCGGCCAGCGCACGGCCGCGCATCGGGCCGTATACATGGATGTTGCCATCGGCGAGAAGTTCCGCCCCCGGACTGACCGAGGACACCACCACCAGATCGCCACCCTGTGCATATATCTGTTGGCCGCCACGTACTGGCGTGGTGATGACTCGGGTCGGTTTGACGGCCGGCTCCGGCGGTTTTTCCGGCTTCTTCGGTGCAACGGGTTCAGCGCTTTCCAGCGGTCGCTCGCGGGCGCCGGACGGCGGCAGTACCGGGATGTCGATGGCGATGGCGGCGGCGATGTCTTCGATGCGGCTGGCGCGGATCGCCAGGGTGCGCAGGCCGTGCTGACGGCACACGCGCATCAGGCCCGGCAAATCGACGGCGCCTTCGCTTGGCGGCAGTTTGTCCAGCGCCAGAACCAGAGGCGCGTTGCTGAAGAAATTCGGTGCCTGGGCGACTTTGGCGGCCAATTGCCGATCGAGGCTGTCCAGGTCGTTGCGGGACAGCTCCAGCACTGTAATGGCGAGCATGCTGCCCTTCAGCTGGAACACGGGATCTTGGTCTTTCGGTTCGGTTTGGCTCATGTCGGCATACAACGGCTTGTCACTAAAAGTGCCGAGACTTATAACGAGAACGCCCGCAGGCCGCAAGCCGGGTCGAACGATGTAGAATGCGCGGCCACTGTATTTACGGAAGCTTTAATGGATCGCCCGCGTTTTCGAAAAGCATTTCTTGCCCCACGCTTCTGGCCGCTCTGGTGCGGTCTCGGGCTGTTGTGGCTGATTGTGCAGCTGCCGTATCCGGCATTGCTCGCCATCGGCCGTTTTCTCGGTGCCCTGATGTATCGCTTCGCCGGCGACCGGCGGCGCATTGCCAAGCGCAATCTGGAACTGTGTTTCCCGGAAAAGTCCGCCGCCGAGCGCAAGCGCCTGCTCAAGGAAAACTTTGCCTCCACCGGCATCGCCTTCTTTGAAATGGCGATGAGCTGGTGGTGGTCGCGTCAGCGGCTGGCGAAACTGGCTCACGTCGAAGGCCTGGAGCATTTGCAAAAGGCCCAGCTTGAAGGCAAGGGCGTGATTCTGATGGCGGTGCATTTCACCACCCTGGAAATCGGCGCGGCGCTGCTTGGCCAGCAACACACCATCGACGGCATGTACCGCGAGCACAAGAACCCGCTGTTCGACTTCGTCCAGCGTCAGGGCCGCGAGCGGCACAATCTCGACTCGCTGGCGGTGGAACGTGACGACGTGCGCGGCATGCTCAAGTTGCTGCGCGCAGGCCGGGCAATCTGGTACGCACCGGATCAGGACTACGGCGCCAAGCAAAGCATCTTCGTGCCGCTATTCGGCATTCAGGCCGCGACAGTCACCGCCACCAGCAAGTTCGCCCGGCTGGGCAAGGCGCTGGTGGTGCCGTTCACCCAGGAACGTCTGGCTGACGGCAGCGGTTATCGTCTGGTGATCCATCCGCCGCTGGAAGGTTTCCCGGGCGAGACCGAAGAAGAAGATTGCATCCGCATCAATCAGTGGGTCGAAGGTGTGTTGCGTGAGTGCCCCGAGCAATACCTGTGGGCACACCGGCGCTTCAAGAGCCGGCCACCGGGCGAGCCGAAGCTGTACGCCAAACGCGGTTGATTGACCCATCCCCACAAGCACCACGGAGCGTTGCGATGAGCCCAGCTGAACCGGTCACAGGTTTGATTCTTTCCGGCGGCGGGGCTCGGGCGGCGTATCAGGTGGGGGTACTGGCGGCAATTGCTGAATTGCTGCCGCTGGGGGCGGACAATCCGTTTCCGGTGATCGTCGGCACTTCGGCCGGGGCGATCAACGCGGTCAGCCTCGCCAGCGGTGCTACGGACTTTCGCGCCGCCATCGAACGTCTGACGCTGTTCTGGCAAGGCTTTCGCAGCCATCGCGTGTTGCGCAGCGACTGGCCGGGAGTGATCCACCAGGCCAGTCGTTTTGTCACCCATAGCCTGTTGGGCATGGGCCGGCAAATGCCGGTGGCGCTGCTCAACAGTTCGCCGCTACGCCATCTGCTCAATGAAAAACTGCACATGCCCGGCATCGCCGAGTCCATCGCGGGCAAGCAATTGCACGCAGTGGCGGTCACGGCGTTCGGCTACGAGTCGGGACAGGCGGTGACCTTCTATCAGGGCGGCGGCACCATCGATTCCTGGCTGCGTCACCGGCGCATCGGTGTGCCGACGCAGTTGTCGGTGGAGCACTTGCTGGCCAGTTCGGCGATCCCGCTGTTGTTCGCGCCAGTGAAGATCGGCGATGAATATTTCGGCGATGGCGCGGTGCGGCAATCGGCGCCGATCAGCCCGGCGCTGCATCTGGGCGCGAGCCGGGTGCTGGTGGTGGGTGTCAGCGGCAACCCGCGCGGTTTCGATCCGGCGCAACCGCTGGAGCGCGCCTATACCGGGCAGCAACCGACGCTGGCACAGATCGGCGGGCATATGCTCAACAGCACCTTCATTGATAGCCTGGAGAGCGATATCGAGCTGCTTCAGCGTCTGAACCAGTTCAGCCGTCTGATGCCTGAAGGCACGCCGACCCGCGCGTTGGGTGTGGCGCCGGTGGACGTTCTGGTGATTTCACCCAGCCAGCCGATCGATGAAATTGCGGCGCGGCACCGCCAGGAATTGCCCGCGGCGTTGCGGTTGTTTCTGCGTGGGCCGGGGGCGACCAAAACGAGCGGGGCAGGGGTGTTGAGTTACTTGCTGTTCGAGGCGGGGTATTGCAGCGAATTGATCGACCTTGGGCGGCGCGATGCCTTGGCCAAGCGCGATGAGTTGTGCCGGTTTCTCGGGATTGGTGAGGCGCTGGCTCCCGCTTGAGATGTGTTGCGCCGCCATTCGCGAGCAAGCCCGCTCCCACATTGGTTTTGTGAACGACACAAAACCAATGTGGGAGCGGGCTTGCTCGCGAAGGCGTCCTTTCAGACGCCACTGACACCAGGATCAGAAGTGGAACTTCACCAGGAAGCTCGTGGTGCTCTGATCGGTTTTGAAATACTGGCTGTCCTTGATCCCGTACTTGTCCGACCAGTAGTCGTACTCGACACCCACATACAACTGCTTCTCGCCAATGCTCAGCGCTTTGCCCAGGTCGTATTTGATTTGTGGATTGAAGTGCAGGTTGGCGTGGTAATCGCCTTTGGAGTTGGAGTCGTTGTCGACCACCCAGTCCATGAAACCGTCGATCAGGATGTTCGAGTCACCGACCGGAATCGTGTAGGACCAGACCGGGGTGATCTGCCAGACGTTGTCACCGGCGCGGGAACCTTCAGTGTGGCGTTGGTAGAAGTTCAGCTGGAAGTAGTCGAAGCCCGGGATTGCCAGGTCGAAGCCCGGACCGATCAGGTACGACTCGGTATCGCCTTCACCGAACTCGTAAGTCATGGCCAGCAGCACGTCGGTGACCGGACCGAAAGCCAGTTTCTGATCGAAGATCTTGCCGAACGACAGACGCGGGCTGATTTCGCCGTAGTAGGTGTTCGAACCCACACCGCCGTCATCCTTGCCGTTGTAGAAGATCTTGTCGACGAACAGGAAATTGTCGCCGTACTTCCAGGCATCGGCGTGCTCGAAGGTGACGGTCTGCTGAATGCGCGGGTTGACCTGGAAGTCCTTGCCATAGAGGTAGGTCAGGCTGTTGTTCTGCCATTGCAGCAGGCCGTCGGCCATGGCCTGACCCCCTGCCAGCAGCGATCCCGCAAGCATCAGGCTGGTGCACATACGTTTCATTCGGTTGCTCCCAAAGTAGGTGTTCCACGTTTGTTTTTTTGAGTCGGCGCTCTGGTGTGGCGCCTTTTTTCGTTACTGCGAAAGTCATCCATCCGGTCAGCTTTCATGCTGTTAGCAAGAGCTGAGCCAAGGCTTTTCGAAAAGCAAAAAAACGCCCGTCGGCTGCTGAAAAACAGTCGATTGAGCGTGTTTTCGGGATGCCTCGGTACTGACCGAAGCCTGGATAAGTTGGCTTTTCGGTCAGGAATTAAATTCGGGCTTTTTTTTAGACCGAATTCAGGAGGCCGCGGAGAATACTGACTCAACGGCCAGGCCTCAAGTGCCCCGCAACAGAGCACCGACGACAGGTAGCGGGCACGGTTGCGGGTCATCTTAGAAGTGCACCTTCACCAGCAGGCTGGCGGTGTTCTGGTTGGTGTCGAAACTGTGGGTGCTTTCGACCCCGTATTTGTTTTTCCAGTAGCTGTATTCGGTGCCGACGTACACCTGCTTTTCACCCCAGCCGAGCGCTTTGCCCAGGTCGTATTTGATCTGCGGGTTGATGTGCAGGTTGGCGTGATAGGTGCCACGGGAGTTCTGGTCGTTGTCGACCACCCAGTCCAGATAGCCGTCGATCAGCAGGTCAGAGTTGCCCACGGGAATGCTGTAGGACCAGCCGGGAGTGATCTGCCAGACGCCGTCGCCGGGGCGTGGGCCTTCGGTCTGGCGGCGATAGAAGTTCAGGGTGAAATAGTTGAAACCCGGCACCTTGAGGTCGAAGCCGGGGCCGATCAGATAGGCCTCGCTGTCGCCTTCGCCGTACTCGTAGGTCATGGCCAGCAGCACGTCCTTGATCGGGCCGAACTCCAGCTTCCTGTCGAAGATCTTGCCGAACGACAGGCGCGGGCTGAATTCGCCGTAGAACGCGTGGGGGCCTTTGTTGCGGTCTTCCTGGCCGTTGTAGAAGATCTTGTCGACGAACAGGAAGTTGTCGCCGTACTTCCACTTGTCGGCGTGCTCGAACGTCACCGTCTGCTGGATCGACGGGTTGATCGCGAAGTTCTTGCCGTACAGGTAGCTCAGGCTGTTGGTCTGCCACAGCAATAAATCGCCGGCCATGGCTTGCGATGCGGCCAGCAGGCCGCCGCTCAACAACACGTTGGTTTGAGTCCGGATCATCTGTTGCTCCCTCTTGTTTTTATTGTTTGAGGCAAAGCTGTCGCGAGGGGGCAGGCTTGGGCGAGCCCCCTTTTTTACTCTTCGGATCAGTGCGGGTGTGCGTGGCAGTCGTTGATCGCTGCGCGTTCGGCGCCGCCGAGGATGTTGAACAACAGGTTCAGCGTCAGCGCGCTGAGGGTGGCCATGGCGATCCCGCTGTGGGTGATCGGGCTCATCCACAACGGCAGGTGGGCGAAGAATTCCGGACGCACCACCGGGATCAGGCCCATGCCGATGCTCACGGCTACCAGCAATTGGTTGCGACGGTCGCCGATGTCGGCCTCTTGCAGGATCTTGATGCCGGTGGCGGCCACCATGCCGAACATCGCAATCGCTGCGCCGCCGAGCACCGCCGGTGGAATCGATGCCACCAGGAACGCCGCTTTCGGCAGCAGGCTCAGGACGATCAGCAAACCACCGGCAACGATGGTCACCGAACGGCAGCGCACGCCGGTCATCTGCACCAGACCGATGTTCTGCGCGAAGGAGGAGTGGGTGAAGGTGTTGAAGAAGCCGGCGAAGAACGATGCGCCGGCATCACACAGCAGGCCGCGACGCAGCATGCGCGGGCAGACTTCCTGGCCGGTGATTTTGCCCAGTGCGAGGAACATACCGGTGGACTCGACGAAGATGATCACCACCACCAGGCACATCGACAGGATCGGTGCCAGTTCGAACTTCGGCATGCCGAAATGCAGCGGGGTGACGAACTGAACCCACGGCGCGTTGGCCATGCCGCTCAGGTCGACCATGCCGATGGCGCCGCAGAGCACGTAGCCCAGGCACATGCCGATCAGTACGGAAATGTTGACCCAGAAACCACGCATGAAGCGGTGGATCAACAGAATGGTGGCCAGCACCAGTGCGGCGATGGCCAGGTAAATCGGTGAACCGAATTGTGCGGCGCCAGCGCCGCCACCGGCCCAGTTTACGGCCACGGGGAACAACGACAAACCGATCGAGGTGATGACCGTGCCGGTCACCAGGGGAGGGAAGAAGCGCACGACCTTGGACATGAACGGCGCGATGATCATGCCGAAGAACCCGGCGGCGATGGTGGCGCCGAAGATTCCCTGCAGACCGATGCCGGGCATGCCGGCCATGGCGACCATGCTGCCGACGGCGGCGAAACTGGCGCCCATCATCACCGGCATGCGTATGCCCATCGGGCCGATCCCCAGGGACTGCACGATGGTGGCGATGCCGGCGACCAGCAGGTCGGCGTTGATCAGGAAGGCGATTTCTTCACGACTCAGGCCAGCGGCCTGTCCAATGATCAACGGTACCGCGATGGCGCCGCCGTACATCAGCAGTACATGTTGCAAACCGACCAGGATCAGTTGCAAAAGGGGCAAGCGCTGAATGGCGGGTGCGTCGGGGATGCGCGCTTTGGACAGCTCGGACATGCAACACCTCGGATCTTTTTTATTCTTGTGATGAACAGCGGCCGGGTTGCTTGCCGCTGCCCTCTTTGCATCAGGCAGACCGCTTATGCGGCCAATCGCAGGCAAGCCGGCGCCCACAGGATCCGGATGATCCGTGTGGGCGCGAGCCTGCTCGCGAGGTTTTTACGGCTTAGTTGGTCTGGGCTCCCTGGGCGATCCATGCACCGATCAGGTCACGTTCCTGCTGGGTCATCTGAGTGATGTTGCCCAGTGGCATGATCTGCGTGGTGATGGCTTGCGCCTGGATCCGTGCCGCGTTCTGGCGGATCTGCTCGGGGGTGTCGAACATCACACCGGCCGGGGCAGCGCTGAACAGCGGGCTGGTCGGTTTGGCCGAGTGGCAGACCGCGCAGCGTTCCTGGATCACGTTGTGCACCTTGTCGAACGCAGGGCCGGCGTTGGACGCCTGGGCCGGAGCGGCGGCCGGTGCAGCAGGGGCGGCTGGTTGTGCTGCTTCAGCCGGTTTCGCGCCACCACCCAGCGCCGTTTCCGGCAGTGGCTGGTACTCGATTTTTGCAGGCGCCTTGGCCACGTCCGGCGCGTTCGACATCGGCGCCGGGCCGGTGACGTACGCCAGACTGATCATGCCCACCGCTGCCACCGGCAGGGTCCAGGCAAACTTGTGGCTGTCGTGACGGGTGTTGAAGTAGTGACGCACCAACACCGCCAACACCGCAATCCCGGCCAGGATCAGCCAGTTGTACTGGCTGCCGTAGGTGCTCGGGAAGTGGTTGCTGATCATGATGAACAGCACCGGCAGGGTGAAGTAGTTGTTGTGACGCGAACGCAGCAGGCCTTTGGCCGGCAGGGCCGGATCCGGCGTGCGGTTCTCGGCGATCGCGGCGACCAGTGCGCGCTGCGCCGGCATGATGATGCGGAACACGTTGCCGACCATGATGGTGCCGATGATCGCGCCGACGTGCAGGTATGCACCACGACCGCTGAACACCTTGCTGAAGCCATACGCCGCGCCGATGATCAGCACGAACAGGATGAAGCCGAGCAGGGCAGGTTTTTTGCCCAGAGGCGAATCGCAGAGGAAGTCGTAGATGAACCAGCCGGCGATCAGCGAACCGATGCCGATGGCCACGCCTTCAGGGCCGGTCAGGCCGCTGCCGGGTGCCACGAGGTAGAGCACGGGGTTGGAGTAGAACACCA
>Ga0207713_1001245_pt1 | contig 21110 bp, 20 predicted proteins | sample KBSS64metaG_FD_184404 | JGI IMG/M metagenome (GOLD analysis project Ga0207713, IMG submission 184404) | Switchgrass rhizosphere microbial communities from Kellogg Biological Station, Michigan, USA - KBS S6-4 metaG (SPAdes) (version 2) | ecosystem: Host-associated > Plants > Roots > Rhizosphere >... | reverse complement strand
GAAATTAGAGGAGTTCACTCAGAGAAATACCTCGGTGTTTGCCTAGAAACACAAGGTTTACCGGACGCTATTCATCATAAGCATTTTCCTTCTTGTGTATTAAAGCCCGGTGAGAAGTATGAAGCATCTACTAAATATTTATTTACTAATAACAATATCTAAATAAAAAAGTGCTCTCATTGAGAAGAGCACTTTTTTATTGACGTTAAGAAGTTATAAAAATGATGAATATCCAAAGCCGATGCCAAGATCTTCGATAAACGAATGGTAAAAATAAAAAGACTTAGGGACAAAGGGCTTTTCAAGCTAATGGAGAATCCTTATATAGATTAATTAAATTGTTCCAGCTTTACATATTTCGGGCTTAAACAGGATAACAAGGAGGTTTCACTTTGAAAAAAACAGTAATGCTAGCTGGTCACGCCAAGCTTCCGCAAGGGATGGCAGCCAGTGATATCCATCAGACTTTAACAGTTACATTAGAAACAGATTTAAAGTATTGGGTCATATTAAATGCGTCCTGTACGCTTGCCACTGAGCATGCACAAAAGTTTTTGGACCAACTACTAAAAGGACACAGTTTGTTAGATGGTCTAGAAGCTATTATAAAAGAAATTGAAGAACATTATTATGGCAAGGCTCAATCTGCATTAGTTGCTGCAGTAAAAGATGCTTACAAACAGTATAATCAAATTAATTTAAATGAAAAATTAGAATTTTCAAAAATAAAATTGACAAATAAGCGCTAACTTTGTAAACTAGAATTATCAAATTACTCTTAGAAAGGTTACCCTTTCATGGTCAGTAATTTATTATTCTACTAACATCTCAAATTAACTGTTAAGTCTATCGGACTTCATACCAGAAGCCATCAGTAGACCATAGCCAGTAATATTATTTCTCTATGCATTCATTTTATGCGCAGAGATGATATTACTGGCTATTTTTATTGCTTTGATTAAAAAGGAGGAGAAAACATGAATGTGACTCAAGAGGGAACAAAGTCTTTCATAGGAAAATACGATAAATTTGAGGTAAAAGAACACCGCCACCACCAGCGCCTGTATTCAATTGAAATGAATAACGAAGTAATAGGTGCATTTTTAGAAGAGAACCAAGATGTAAATGCACAGCAGTTAGAGTATGTACCCTATATGAGATTAGTACTAGCTGAGCGCTTGCAAAACGTAGCGGGCAAAACGTTTGTTGAGAAGATACGCGCTATTTTACATGATCGAACATCCGGAGGTTTTACAATTGGTATGCAGAATCAAACTACGAGTGATCAAGATTACGTCAAATTTTCTACAGCGCTTACTCATTTAGTAGGAGGAGTTAATTTTGATGCTATGTCTAACACCTACTACGCAAGATTTACTGTAAAAGATACGGATAGCAGTGATTCATATTTACGGCAGGCTTATCGTTTATTTACATTGCATACAGATGGTACATTTGTCGATGAGCCAACGGACTGGTTATTAATGATGAAATTTGCCGAAGAAAATGCAGTGGGTGGAGAATCAAGATTACTTCACTTAGATGATTGGGAAGACCTAGAGAAATTTGCAAACCACCCATTAGCCACTTGTCGTATAGAATACAGAGCGCCTTCAAGTAAAAATGTCAGTCAAAATGTTTATAACCAAACATTCTATGAACAGAATGGGGAACCTTGTATTTGTTTCATTGACCAATTTGCTTATCCGGCTACGTTAGAACAAGCAGCGTATTTAAAAGATCTTTCTGATTCAATGGAAAACAGCTCGGCTACCATTGCCTTGCCCCTTCCAGTAGGGGACGTAGTGATGATTAACAATCGTTTTTGGCTCCATGGAAGAGCACCATTTAAAAAAAATTCAAATCTACATCGTGAGCTGTTAAGACAAAGAGGTTATTTTGCAAAAGTCTAAAATAGATTCATATATGAGGAGGGAAAGGATGAAAGACATTGTTATTATTGGAGCGGGAATCGTGGGGTTATCAACGGCTTTCTCGCTAAGTAAACGTTTCCCTCACGCTCGCCTTGCAGTGCTGGAAAAGGAAAGTAGTTGGGCTAAACATCAAACCGGAAATAACAGCGGCGTTATCCATTCAGGAATTTATTATAAACCCGGGAGCCTAAAGGCGAAATTTGCAAGAGAAGGTAGCCGTCAAATCATTCAGTTTTGTCAAGAGCATGGAGTGAGTTACGATCAATGTGGAAAAGTAATTGTGGCGACTAAACAATCGGAGTTGCCACTACTAGAAAATTTGTTTCAGCGCGGCTTAGCAAATGGACTTAACATTTCAACTATAGGAAAAGAACAAATACAGGAAGAAGAACCGTATGTTAAAGGGATAAAAGCAATAAAGGTACCACAAGCTGGGATTGTTGATTATAAACAAGTTTGTGAGAGGATGGTAGATTATTTAAAAACACGCGGAGCAGAGCTGAATTTAAAGACAGAAGTTAAAAAAGTGCTGGAGCATGATGATAACGTTGAGATTATAACAGAAAATAAAACATTTACTGCAAGCTATGTAGTGAATTGTACAGGACTGCATAGTGATCGAGTAACAAAAAAAGCTGGAGTCGAAATAGATTTGAAGATTATTCCATTCCGCGGGGAATATTACGAATTGAAGCCTGAAAAGCACCATCTTGTCAAAAACCTTATATATCCGGTTCCTAACCCAGATTTCCCATTTCTAGGCGTCCATTTTACAAGAATGATTGGAGGCGGAGTAGAAGCTGGTCCGAACGCTGTGCTAAGCTTCAAAAGAGAAGGGTACAAAAAGACGGATATTAATATGAAGGACTTTTCTGAAGTTATGAAATATAAAGGATTTTGGAAACTTGCCTCTAAGTATTGGAAAGAAGGCGCCAAGGAAATGTGGCGTTCTTATAGTAAAAAAGCATTTGTCAAAAGCCTTCAAGAGCTTATTCCGTCTATTCAAGGAGAAGATCTTGTGCCTGCTTCTGCAGGTGTAAGAGCGCAGGCACTTAAGTCCGATGGAACGTTAGTGGATGATTTTTATATTGTCTCAAGTAAACGCAGTATTCATGTATGCAATGCGCCATCTCCAGCAGCTACAGCGTGCCTTCCAATTGGAAAAGCCATTGCTAATAAAGTACCAGAAATTGAAATCAATCCACAAATCTTTATTCCTTCATAGTATTTGTCTCAATAACGTAGAGCTCAGGTTTTAACAATGGGCTTTGCGTTATTTATGTTTAGTAGAGACACCTCTAAACTGTATTACATAATGAGGAAAGCGTATTTTAAAAAATAATAAGTTCACTTCGAACCAAAGGTGTTAGGCAAGTTTGTAGAAGAAGAGGAGCTCTTTACTGCAGGAATTTGAAAACTTTTGGAGAAATAAGGAGAAATACTAATAAGTTTGTCGAAACTTTGTTGCTAATAAAAAGGGTGGGATTTGCATGAGCACCGAGTTATCAAAATTAGAACAAGTCACGCAAGAACTGAAAAAGTTAAAAACACTAAACCGTGAATTAGAAGCAATTATTGAGAGCTCGTACGACGTTATCTATATCACTGATAAAAATGGAGTTACCTTAAAGACAAACTCTGCAATTGAAAGGATTACAGGTATTCCAAAAGAATATTATGTAGGTAAAAACGTAGATGCTCTTATGAAGAGAGGAATTTTAAAAAGTTCGGTTACACATAAAGTGTTGAAACAAAAGCGGTCTGTTTCTACCATTCAATACAATTATTCAGGAAAAGAAACTCTTATTACTGGTAATCCAGTCATGAATGATGAGGGGGAAATAGAAAAAGTAGTCACAAATATTAGAGATCTGTCTGAATTAAATGAGCTGCAAACAGCTTTAAAAAAAGCAAATGAGCTAAACAATAGTTATAAACAAGAGATTGAAAAATTAAAGAGTTCAACAAAGAAAGAAGAAGATGTTATTGTTACAAACCATCAAATGAAGCTCATTTATGAAATGGCTGAGCGTATTGCAGATGTAGATGCCACAGTATTGATTCTAGGTGAGACAGGTGTAGGAAAAGATGTATTGGCTAAATTTATTTATAGTAAAAGTACGAGAGCGAAGCAAGGGAATTTTATTAAGCTTAACTGCGGAGCTATTCCGTCTAACCTGTTAGAATCAGAATTATTTGGGTATGAAAGCGGAGCATTTACAGGAGCGAATGCTAAAGGGAAACCAGGGATGTTTGAGCTGGCAGATAACGGCATACTTTTTCTCGATGAAGTAGGAGAATTATCATTTGAATTGCAGGTTAAGCTCTTAAGAACACTGCAAGAAAAAGAAATACGCCGAGTCGGGGCAACTAAAACGAAAAAAGTGAACGTACGTATTATAGCGGCGACGAATAGAAACTTAAAAGAAATGGTGCTCAACGGTGAGTTTCGTGAAGATTTGTATTATCGATTAAACGTCATTCCTATATCTATTCCCTCTTTAAAAGAAAGAAGAGATGACATCTTGCCTCTCATTCAGTTATTTTTAAATCAGATAAATCACAGATATAAAAAAGATAAAAGAATTGATGTCAAACTAAACGATTTTTTTTATCGCTACAATTGGCCGGGAAATGTTAGAGAGCTCTCTAACCTTATTGAAAGACTCGTGCTTACTACTCAAGAACAAGAAATAAAAATACAAGATCTTCCTTTAGAATATAGAGAATCCAAAAATTCGAGCTTAGCGTTTACTGAATTAATGACATTAAAAGAAGCAGTAGAGCTAGCTGAGGAAAAAGTTCTGTCGCTTGCGGTGCAAGCATGTAAAACAACATATGAAATAGCCGACGCATTAGACACTAGTCAGCCTACTATCGTCAGGAAGCTTAAAAAATATCATTTAAAAATAAAAGAGTAAAAACAAAAAATAAAGGTAATAAGGGAAGTGGCGTATATAATCCACCTTGAAATGAAAGCGCATTCAACTAAAGGGAATAGGGTATAAATAACAAAAATGTGCTAAATCCGGAGAATTCAAAGATACTTATTAGTTCTTTGGATTCTTTTTTAATACAAAAAATCAGCTGATTCAAAAATAAATCAATTGATACATAGTTGAATCGAAAAAACAGCTATTTACCTCTTCAGCACGTAGTTCTGATTCAAATTTGAATGTTCCTATTTTTTTATTTGTTAAAAAGTCTTATTAACTAGAGCTTGTGGTAGTTGGCATACTTCTTGCAGATAATATAAGTGAAACTTTTTTAGAGAGGAAGATGATCAATGACTGTAGCGTTAACAAAAGAAATGCAGCAAATGAAAAGCATGATTCGAAACTTTGTAGAAAAAGAAGTGGAACCATTTGCACAGCAAATTGAAGAGGAAGACGCAATTCCGGAACATTTAGTAGAAAAAGCTAAAGATTTAGGACTGTTTGGAATTAGTATACCAGAACAATATGGTGGAATTGGATTAAACACAGTAGAAAAAGCCACTGTACTAGAACAATTAGGAAGAACACATAACGGGTTTGTTTCATTAATCAGTGCTCATACAGGGATTGGAAGCACGGGTCTTGTAAAATTGGCATCAGAGTATTTAAAAAATAAGTATTTACCTGACATGGCAGCTGGCAATAAAATTGGAGCTTTTGCCTTATCAGAACCCGGTGCTGGATCTGATGCAACTAATTTAGCAACAAGAGCAGAGAAAAAAGGTAACTATTGGGTCATGAATGGCACAAAACATTTTATTACAAATGGTCCAATTGCCGATGTGTTTACAGTATTTGCATTAACCGATAGAGAAAAGGGAGCAAAAGGTGGAATTACAGCTTTTTTAGTAGAAAAAGATTTTCCTGGGTTAATTATTGGCAAGAAAGATAAAAAGATGGGTCTAAGAGGCTCTTACACATCTCAAATTATTTTTGAAGAATGTATTATTCCAGAGGAAAATGTAATTGGCGAAGTAGGAATGGGATATATGTCTGCTCTTAAAATATTAGGAGAAGGGCGTGTAGGCTTAGCAGCTAGAGCAGTTGGATCATGTGATAAATTAATTGAATTATCGGCGAGTTACGCAAAAGAACGTATTCAGTTTGGTAAGCCTATTGCTGATAATCAAGCAATTCAATGGATGCTAGCCGATATGGCAACGGAAACAGAAGCAGCAAGAACATTGACTATGATGGCAGCACAAAAAATTGATGAAGGCAAAAAAGTGGTTAAGGAAGCTTCAATGGCAAAATTATTTGCATCTGATGTGTTTAATAGAGTAGCAGATAAAGCTGTTCAAATTCACGGTGGAATGGGATATGTGTCAGACTATCCGGTCGAGCGCTTTTACAGAGATGCCCGCATTACAAAAATTTATGAAGGGACAAATGAAGTTCAACGTTTAATTATTGCTAGAAATGTTTTACAGGAGTGTTAAAAAAGAATACATCTACATGTATTAAGTATTAAGCTCAAACATAGAGGAAGGTGAAAGCTTTTTGCGCAATCTAATAACGCGGCCCTGGTCTACATTTTATGTAAAGGAAAAAGAACTGAGAGTTCCAGAAATTTCGTTGTACGCTATTTTAGAGAAAACAGCCAACCAATACGGGAAGCAAACGGCAATTATTTATGAACATAAGAGAATTACGTATAGTGAATTAAAGAACCAAGTAGATTGTTTAGCCGCCTCTTGGAGAGGTATGGGCGCTTGCAAAGGGCAGCGAATAGGCTTAATGCTGTCTAATCATCCCGATTACATTATTTCTTATTATGCCGCCCAAGCGCTTGGGCTTATTGTTGTACAAGTAAATCCAATGTATACGCCAAGAGAACTTTTTCAAATTGTAAACGATTCCAAAATGTCTTATCTTGTGGCAGATTCAGGTGCATTAAACGCAGTTTGCGAAGTATGCGAAAGCTATAAATTTAAACATATTTTTGTCTCCCAAGACCAGAAGAATACTCAGGCTTATTTGTTCCATAGCCTAGAAGAATTAAAGCGTTCTGGTCATCCCTTAGATAAACCTGTTGCTGTGTCTGTACATCAAGACGTAGCTGTTATTCAGTACACAGGAGGAACAACAGGACAAATGAAAGGCGCGATGCTGACACACTACAATTTGGTTGCAAACGTAGTCCAAAGTTATTGTATGTACGGAGAAAAAATGCTCTTAGGACAAGAAGTTATTTTAACTGCAACTCCCCTATATCATGTATATGCCATGACCAGTGCGATGAACCTAGGGATATATATTGGAGGAACGCTGCTACTATTTAAAAAATTTGAAGTAGATAACGTTTTGGAGTGTATAAAAACATATCGTCCAACTTTTTTCCCAGGTGTTCCTAAAATGTATAATGCTTTTGTGAATCATCCCGAAGTAGAAAGTTACGGACTGGAGTGCTTAAAACTGTGTTCCTGTGGATCAGCACCTCTTCCAATTGAAATTATTAAACGTTTTGAGTATTTAACAGGAGCGATAATTGGAGAAGGTTTCGGACTTTCTGAAGCATCTCCATCTACGCATCGAAATCCTACCAATGGCGTAAGAAAGATTGGAAGTATTGGAATTCCAATGCCTGGAACAGATTGTATGATTATTGACGATAATGCGCAAGAATTACCGCCTAGATGTGTTGGAGAATTACTCATAAAAGGACCCCAAGTCATGAAAGGTTATTGGAATAATGAAAAGGAAACGCTTCGCTCTTTGCAGGATGGATGGCTTTTAACGGGAGATTTAGCCACTATGGATGAAGAAGGTTACTTTTACATAGTTGGAAGAAAAAAAGAAATGGTTATTGTAGGGGGATTTAATATTTACCCTCAGGAAGTAGAGAGTATTTTGTACGAACATCCGGCTGTAAAAGAGGCAGCTGTAGTTGGTATTCCTGACCAATCGAACGGAGAGGTTATAAAGGCATATATTGTTCCAAAGGATGAGTGTCAAGTAGATTTAGAAGAATTAAAAGGACATTGTTATATGAAACTAACTCGTTATAAAGTTCCAAAGGAGTTTGAAATAAGGGAGTCTCTTCCTCGAAATGCGGTTGGCAAGTTATTAAAAAGACTATTGGTGCAAGAGGAACAAGAGAAGGAGGAACATAAAAATGCAAATTAAAGATATTAAACAAATAGGGGTCGTTGGATCTGGCGCAATGGGATCACAGATTGCTATGGTATGTGCCTTAGGTGGATACTCTGTTATTTTGCACGACGTTAGTGAAGAAAGTCTTACAAAGGCAAAAGAGTCTTTGCGTGGCCATATGAATAAAAAAATAAGCAAAGGTAGATTAATAGAAGAAGAAGTAAATAATGCATTCGGCAGATTGATATTTTCTTCTTCATTGGAGGAGCTGAATCACACAGACTTGGTTATTGAAGCTATCGTAGAACGGTTAGATGCTAAGCGTGAGCTCTTTGCAAAGTTAGATAAAATAGTCCCGGAGCACGCAATCTTAGCAACAAATAGTTCAACTATTGTTAGTTCAAAAATTGCTGATGTAACAAGCAGGCCAGAAAAAGTGTGTAACGTTCACTTTTTTAATCCAGCACTGGTGATGGAACTTGTAGAGGTAGTGCGTGGACCTCATACGTCAAAAGAAACAGCTCAATTGGCAGTAGAATTTGTAAGAAATATTGGAAAAACACCGGTTCTTTTGAAAAAAGAAATTTCAGGTTTTATTGCCAATCGTATCTTAGGCAAGTTAATGGATGAAGCTGTTTACTTACTAGAAAATGGATATGCTGATCACGAAGAAATTGATCTGGTTTGTACAAAAGCTCTAAATCACCCTATTGGTCCTTTCTCACTTATGGATTTAACAGGAATTGATGTAAATTATTTTGTTCGGATGCAGCGATATCAAGAAAGTGGTAATGAAGCTGATAAGCCCGCACAAATTGTGCAAGACAAAGTGCATAAAGGAGAACTGGGCCGGAAAACTGGAAAAGGATTTTACACTTACAATCAAGCAAAGGTTCAAGCATAAGAAAGCTCACGAAAAAGAACTGTCTTAAGACAAAGAAAGGAGGATATCAATGGTTCAACACGTAAGTGTCATTGGCGCTGGAACGATGGGACGAGGGATTGCTTACACGTGTGCGGCAGCCGGACTTTCAATTGCTGTACATGATATTGATCCTCATATGCTAAAGACCTGTAAAGAATATATAGCTGGACAATTTCAAAAAGCTTCAGAAAAAGAGCTCCTAACTGTTGAACAGGCAAACGCTTATTCTGAAAATATTTTATATACTACAAGTCTCGAAGAAGCAACTGAGCAAGCAGATTTAGTAATTGAAGCTGTTCTTGAAATTATGGAATTAAAGATTAAGATCTTTAAACAACTTGATAAATTTGCTCCTAAGCATGCTATTCTGGCGACAAATACTTCTACAATGAGTCCAACAGAAATTGGAGCACAAACAAGCAGACCATCTCAATGTATTGCTCTTCACTTTTTTAACCCCGTTCCCAAAATGAAATTAATTGAAGTTATCTGCGGATTAGAAACATCGGAGGACACGGTAGCTAAAAGCTTTCAATTTGGAGAGAAAATTAAAAAAGAATGTGTCAGGATTAACGAGTTCCCAGGCTTCGCAGTCAGCAGAATGAATTGTTTAATAGGAAATGAAGCAATGAAAATGGTAATGGAAGGTGTTGGAAGTATTAATGATATTGATAAAGCTATGAAGCTAGGTTTAAATCATCCAATGGGTCCTTTAGAGCTAGCAGACTTAGTCGGGTTAGATACGAGGCTGCGTAATATGGAATATCTCTATAAAACACTAGGTGAGACATATCGTCCTTGTCCTATTCTTACTAAGTATGTAAAAGCTGGAAGGTTAGGTAAGAAAACTGGAAGAGGATTTTATGAATATGATCATGAAAAGTAGCGAATTAGAAAATAGAAAGAAGGGTTGAGAATGGACTTTCGTCTAAGTGAAGACATTCAGTTTTTGAAAAAAAATGTGCGGGACTTTGTACAAACAGAAGTAGAAGCAGTAGCGATGCAGATAGAACAAGAGGATAAAATTCCGCAGCGAATTATCGACATGTCGAAAGATTTAGGCTTATTTGGACTAAGTATTCCAGAGCAGTACGAAGGGCTTGGAATTGGAATGGTTGGAAAGTGTGCACTATACGAGGAGATCGGAGCTACGCACAATGGATATACAACGTTAATTGGAGCACATACAGGAATTGGTACAGTAGGTATTGTAGAAATGGGCAACGACGAACAAAAACAAAGATATTTGCCCGCTATGGCTCGAGGTGAAAAAATTGGGGCGTTTGCGTTAACAGAGCCTAGTGCTGGTTCAAACGCTACGAATTTAAAAACAACTGCTGTGAAAAAAGGAGACAAATATATTTTAAATGGGACAAAGCACTACATTACAAATGCTACAGAAGCTGATGTGTTTACAGTAATGGCCATAACAGATCCAGATAAAGGGGCAAAAGGCATTACATCTTTTATTATAGAAAAAGATTTTCCCGGTTTTCATGTTGGAGCTGTAGAGAGGAAGATGGGGCTTAGAGGCTCACATTCAGCTGAAATTATTTTAGAAGATTGTGAAGTACCCGTTGAAAATGTATTGGGAGCAGAAGGTCAAGGATACGTTAACGCTCTAAAAATTTTAGCAAATGGACGTGCTGGATTAGCAGCACGCAATCTTGGTTCCTGCCAGAAGCTGCTTGATCTAAGTGCAGCGTATGCACAAGAACGAATTCAATTTGATGTTCCAATTATTGAACATCAAGCCGTATCACATATGCTTGCTGAAATGGCTGTAGACGTTGAGTCGTTACGATCATTTACATACCGCGTAGCATGGATGGTTGATGAAGGAATGAAAGTAATCAAAGAAGCGGCTATGCTAAAACTATTTGGTTCAGAAGCATACAATCGCGTTGCAGATAAAGCTGTACAAGTTCATGGAGGCATTGGCTATATTGCTGACTATCCAATTGAACGCTTTTTCCGAGATGCTAGAATCACCAGAATATATGAAGGAACATCTGAGATTCAGAAAAATATTATAGCTGGACAATTAAAAAAAGAATATAGTTAACGGTTAGTAAAGGAGGAGAAAAAATGCAAGAAGAAATCGTTATTGTAAGCGCTACCAGAACACCTATTGGGCGTTATGGAGGTGCTTTGAAAGAAGTCAGCTCCGGTCATCTAGCAAGTCTTGTTATCGAAGAGTCTGTAAAAAGGGCTAATATCGCGGCGGAACAAGTGAGTGAAGTTATTTTCGGAGAAGTAAGACAATCAACAGAAGCATCGAATGTTGCCAGAGTAGCGGCTCTAAGAGCAGGGATACCCGATACTGCACCAGCTTTTACCATCAATCGATTATGTGCATCAGGTATGCAGGCAATCGCCTCAGCTGTTCAGCAGCTACACTCAAATCAAGCAACAGTTGTGGTGGCAGGCGGAACAGAAAGTATGAGTCGTGCACCTCTTTATTTAAGAAATACACGTTTTGGAGGAGACAGATCTACTTTAGTAGATTCAAATACAGAAAATGGTCAGCAGCCTCAGGAGATATATGGTCAGCATCTAGGTATGGGAGTTACAGCGGAAAATGTAGCTGAAAGGTACCATATTTCAAAAGAAGATCAGGATGGTTTTGCAGTAGAAAGTCAACAAAAAGCTGCCAAAGCTATAAAAAATGGGGCCTTTAAAGATGAAATCATTCCAGTTAAGATCCAACAAAGAAAAGCCACTGTTACAGTTGATCGAGACGAACACCCTCGCCCTCAAACGACAATTGAACAGCTATCGAATTTAAAGCCTGCTTTTAAAGAAAATGGAACTGTTACAGCTGGTAATACTTGTGGACGAAATGACGGAGCTTCTGCATTAGTTTTAATGAAAAGAAGAGAAGCTGAGCGCTTAGAGCTTAAACCTCTAGTAAGAATTGTCGATTGGGCGGCAGCTGGAGTTTCTCCAGAAGTTATGGGAATTGGTCCTGTTCCAGCTGTAAAAAAATTATTACAAAGGACTGGAAAAAAAGTAGAAGACATTGGGCTTTTTGAGCTGAATGAAGCATTTGCTTCTCAAGCTTTAGCTGTTATTCGAGAGCTTAATTTAGACGTAAATAAAGTGAACGTCAACGGAGGGGCAATTGCTCTTGGTCATCCTGTTGGAGCAACAGGCGCTCGTATAGTAACCACTTTACTTCATGAGATGATCCGGAGACAGGAGAGATATGGAATTGCTACTCTTTGTGTAGGTGGAGGACAAGGTATGGCAATCATGATTGAAACCATTCTTTAAATGTTAATAAGGAGAGGATTTTATGAAACAGCCTGTTATCGTATCAGCGGTTCGAACCGCCATTGCAAAACAAGGAGGAACTCTTGCTAATATAGATCCCTCCGTTTACGGCGCTGCTGTCATGAAAGAAGCAATCAAACGTGCTTGTATTCAATCAACAGATATTGATGATGTCATCTTTGGAAATTGTCTGGCTGGAGGAGGAAATATGGCAAGGTTAACATTACTCGAAGCCGGTTTGCCTCTAGCAATTCCTGGTATGACCATTGATCGTCAATGCGGTTCAGGAATTAACAGTATAGGTCTTGCCGCTGATCAAATTCGAGCAGGAAATGGAGAGATCTTTCTTGCGGGTGGAACAGAAAGTATGTCACGTTCACCATACTTACTTGCACCACAAAGCAGACCTTACGATCGAATGCCACCTCAATTTATAAAGCGAAAACTTTCTCCGAATCATATTGGAGATCCTTCTATGGGGATTACTGCGGAAAACTTGGCTGAAAAGTACGAAGTAACGAGAGCAGAACAAGATTTATTTGCTTTAGAAAGTCAGCAAAAAATGACCAACGCGATAAACAGCGGATACTTTAAAGAACAAATTGTACCTATTAATATTACGAATAGAAAAGGAGAATCTTATTTATTTAATCATGACGAACACGTTCGTCCGAGTACGACCATAGAAGATTTATCAAAACTTTCTCCCGCCTTTAAAAAAGAAGGAAGTGTAACGGCAGGAAACTCCTCTGGTGTTAATGATGGAGCGTCAGCAGTTGTACTTATGCCCGAAAATCGTGCAAACGAAGAGGGCATAGAAGTATTAGCGAAAGTAAAAGAGTGGGCCGTTGCAGGAGTAGATCCAAATATGATGGGGATTGGACCAGTGCCAGCTGTTCAAAAAGTGCTTCAAAAAGCAGGCTTGTCTCTTGAAGATTTCGATTTAATTGAATTTAATGAGGCGTTTGCTGCTCAGGTACTTGCTTGTAATCGAGAGCTATCTATGAATATGAAAAAAGTAAATGTAAATGGAGGAGCAATTGCTCATGGTCACCCTATTGCAGCAACTGGGGCTATGTTAATTACAAAACTGGTGTATGAAATGAAAAGACGGGATGCAAAACGCGCACTCGTAGCAGCCTGCATCGGCGGAGGGCAGGGCATTGCTTTAGTACTTGAACGATAAAAACATCAATAGTGGAGGTAAGATAAATATGATTACATTTGCAAATATAGACGTGCTGAAAAAAGGACAGCTTGCTTATATCGTAATTAATCGTCCTAAGCAGAGAAATGCATTGACGAAAGAAACATTAGAAGAAATAACAGAAGCTTTAGAAGAGATAATGAAAGATGAAACGGTAGCTTGTTTAGTTTTTACGGGGCAAGGAGATAAATCGTTTGCAGCGGGAGCTGATATTGGTCAGCTGCGTGAAAAAACAGTGCTTGATGCGTTAAGCCAAAGCGGTATGCAGCATGTGTACAATCTTATAGAAGGTTTTGAGAAGCCAACTATTGCTATGATTAATGGTTATGCTTTGGGAGGAGGCTGTGAATTAGCCATGTCCTGTGATATACGAGTCGCTTCTACAAGTGCCAAGCTTGGTTTACCAGAACTAAATTTATCAATTATTCCAAGTGCTGGAGGAACCCAGCGCCTAGTCAGAATTGTAGGGAAAGGAAAAGCACTGGAGCTAATTTTAATGGGGAAAATGGTTGATGCCGATGAGGCCCTTCGAATCGGCCTTGTATCAGAAGTTGCTAAGCCGGAAGAACTTGAAGCAAAAGTAGAAGAAGTCGCCAATCAAATTCTGTCAAAAGGCCCGTTAGCTGTGAAGTTAGCTAAGATTGCTGTAAATTTAGGGTCCGACGTGGACATGAAAACGGGGTTAATGATTGAAAAGCTTTCTCAAGCTATTCTCTTTTCATCAGAAGATAAAAGAGAAGGAACAACAGCGTTTCTAGAAAAACGAAAACCTGAGTATCAAGGAAAATAAGAAAGGAGGAAGCGTGAGTTGCCAATTACAGTAGAGGATATCCGCGAAAAATTTGAAGAGAACCCGTTCTTTATGCATATAGGGTTTGAGATTGTTAGATTTGAAGAAGGAAATGTGAATATAAAGTTAGATATTAAAGAACATTTACTTAATATAAATGGAACCCTTCATGGCGGTGTTCATGCGACAATGCTCGATTATATCCTTGGCATGGTTACCCGATCTGTAACAAAAGCAAAGGTAGTGACAACAAATTTAACTGTTCATTACCTTTCGAGCATATCTCAAGGAGAAATCTTTGCGGAAGCTAAAGTGCTGCAGGAAGGATATAAACTTGCTTTTACTGAAGGAGAAATTAAGGATGGTCAAGGAAATATTCTTGCAAAAGGGATTGGTACTTTCAAGCTGATTCGAGATAAATGAAAAGAGGAGAATAACAGTGGGTCAATTAAAAGAGAACGTAGCGTATATCACTGGGGGAAGTAAAGGAATTGGCAAGGCAATCGCCAAGACGTTTTCTCGTGAAGGAGCAAAAGTTTGTATTGTAGATCTTAATGAACAGGAACTCTATCAAACGATAGAGGAATTTCAAATGGAAGGACTGGACGTAACAGGTTTGGTCTGTGATGTAACGAAACGAGAGCAAGTAGAGAGCAGTATGGAAGAAATAGTCCGTACATTAGGAAGCATTGACATCCTTGTTAATAATGCAGGATTAACGAGAGATAATTCTTTTCATAAAATGACTGAAGATGATTGGGATCTTATTATGAATGTTCATTTAAAAGGAACCTATTTTTGTAGCCAAACTGCTCAAAAATATATGGTCCAGCGGCAATTTGGGAGGATTATAAATATTTCTTCAGTGTCTGCGTTAGGAAACAAGGGACAAGCTAATTATGCAACTGCCAAAGCTGGCATACAGGGGTTTACTAAAACTTTGGCAATAGAGCTTGGCAAATTTGGTATTACTGTCAATGCAATTGCCCCTGGATTCATTGAAACTGATATGACTAAAGCTACCGCAGAACGACTAGGCCTTAAATTTGAAGAGTTAATCGAAGAAAAGAAAAAGGTGATTCCCATGCAACGTACTGGAAAACCCGAAGATATTGCAAATACGGCACTCTTTTTTTCATTAAAAGAATCCTCCTTTGTCAACGGTCAAACCTTATACGTAGCCGGAGGGCCAAAATTTTAATAATAGTAGTGTAAGAGCAAATGATTGGTGAGTTGTTAATACCAATCGTTTTTTTATAAGATTTATAAAAGAACGTTTGATTTAAATATGAATTATGATTTTTCTTTGAATCACCGGCTTGTTTCAATAGATAAAGGAACGGGTCACATACTTAATGCATTACTGAATTTTTTATAAATATTTCTCTTATAAGAGTGGGGAGATTAAGGCTTTTGGAATGGCATAAAACTTGCATTTATTTATGGCAAGCTGAAGGAATACTGCAAATCCTTTTTCAAAAAAAGAAAAAAACGTACCACTGAACCATTTGATAAACGTTTTAGCTGAAAGTTCAAAAATAAAAATGAAGAAAAGAGGGATTCATATGCGATGGTTTGTTCTTCTAATGCTATTTTTCGGCGCAGTTATTAACTTTGCAGATAAATCAATTATAGGGCTTGCAGCTGTTCCTATCATGAAAGAAATGAACTTATCTTATGCCGAGTGGGGGCTTGTAGGGAGTAGTTATTACTGGCTTTACCCCATAACAGGTATTTTCGGAGCAGCATGGGCCGATCGGATTGGAGCTAAAAAAGTCCTTGGCTTTTTAATGTTAACATGGGCTTTTTTACAATTTGGTGTCTTAGCTATTGCTGCTTTACCACTACTAGTTATTTACCGAATTTTATTAGGGGCATTTGAAGGCCCATTTAGTCCAGTTGCCTATAACCATGCAGATAAATGGTTTCCACCAAAGCAAAGAGGATTTGCTAATTCTATCGTAGTTGCTGGCGGAACTGTAGGAGCTATGATTGCCGCACCGCTTCTTGTTTCTCTAATTACTCTATTAGGATGGAAGGCTGCTTTTGCTTGTCTTGGACTAGCGAGTATTGTGTGGTTTTTCTTGTTTCAATTCTTTACCAAAGAGAGTCCAGTGAAAAGGTATCAAAAAGTGCAAAAGAAAAAGAAAGCACAGCTAGAAAAAATAAATGTAAAAGATTTTTTAAAACTCCTTGGGTCTCCTTCAGCTTTATTTACAACGCTAGCCTATTTTTCAACATATATTTTAGTTGTTTGGTTTTCAGTTTGGCTACCTATTTATCTAGTAGAAGCAATAAAAATGTCTCCTGGCGAAATGGGGTATAGCGTCGCGATTATTGGAATTGTTTCTGTACTCATTTATACAGGAGTTTCGATGCTGTCTGATTATTTGTTTAAGAAAAACGAAAGCTGGCAGATATCAAGGATATTTGTAGTAGCGGGAGCTATGATAGCAGGAGCTTTACTATTAGCGTCTATTACAGTCTTTCAAAATCCGCTATGGGTGGTTATCGCTATGTGTCTAGCCAAAGGTTTAACCTACGCTATTTTGCCAATTGGACCAACTATTATGATTAATGAGTGGCCTGAACGCGGTGCATTAATGACAAGTATTTTAACTTCTTCAGGTAATATCGCAGGAATTATCGCTCCCATTTTAACTGGTTATATCGTTGGGCTAGCTGGAGCAAACAAAATTGCAGGTTACAACTTATCAATTATCTCAATGGCAATTCTCGTTTTGGTTTTTGGGATACTATTTGCGTTTTTTGTCAAACCATCTGGAGCAAAAAAGAAAGCTTTAGATCATGATGATTTATCTGAAAATTCAAATATAAAATATTCATAACCTAAAACAATCGATTATTGCACAAGACAAACCCTCGCGACTAAGGATGGCATAGTCTTATGAGGCGACGCCATTTTAATCAACTAATTATTTTCTCATAAAGACGTTGAATATACCTAATATAAATGGCTATAAAAAGGAGGGTAAAAGATGAAAACCCGTATTACAGAGTTGCTAAATATTCAATATCCGGTTATTTGCGGAGGTTTATTTAGAATTGGACGAGCTCCTTTAGCTGCTGCTGTTTCAGAAGCTGGCGGGCTCGGTATTATTACATCGGCCACTTTTGAAACAGCAAAAGAGCTGCGGCACGAAATCCGAAAAGTAAGAGAATTAACGGATAAGCCAATTGGCATTAATATTAACTTATTTCCAAGTGTGAAGCGTATGCCAAACGAAGCCTATATAGATGTATTACTGGAAGAAGGTATACGTATTGTAGAGACCTCCGGCAGAAGCCCTGAGCCATATATGAAAGTATTAAAAGACAATAACGTAGTCGTTATTCATAAAGTTGCCGGAGTGAAATATGCAAAAACGGCTGAACGAGTAGGATGTGACGCTGTAACTGTAGTGGGATTTGAAGCGGGAGGTCACCCTGGAATGGAAGATGTGGGAAATATAGTTTTAGTCCCTCAAACAGTTGATGCACTAACTATCCCCGTTCTTGCCGGTGGTGGAATTGCGGATGGACGGGGATTGGCTGCCATGCTAGCTCTCGGAGCAGAAGGTATTGTTATGGGCACACGATTCCTAGCTTCTCAAGAGGCACTAGTCCACGACAACGTGAAAAAATGGATGGTACAAGCTTCAGAAGGAGATACGGCATTAATTCAAAAAACAATTGGTTCAACTTCAAGAGTCGCTCGAAATGCGATGGCTTTACAAGTGATGGATGCTGAAAGTAGAGGGGCTTCACTAGAAGAACTGTTGCCACTAATTTCAGGGAAAAAGGCTGTGCGGGTATATAACGAAGGAGATATCGATGCAGGAATCTTTTCATGCGGTCAATCTGTGGCCAGAATTCAAGAGATAAAAACGGTACAAGAAATCATTTTAGGAGTAGTAAATGAGGCAAAAGCCACTGTGGAAAGAATGGGAAACAGGTGGAGCAAAGTTAATGAATTAAAATAGTTAAGGGGTGAGAATAGTGAACTGGATTGGGAATAGGAAGTACCCTGAATCTCTGTCTCAGGAAATTGAAATTCCTTCATTAACGCTATATGACTTGTTGGAGCATTCAGCTCATCGTTACCCGTTACGAGTAGCGGTGATAGAAAGAGAAAAGGAGCTAACTTATGTTGAATTAAAGACAGCCTGTGAGCGTCTTGCAGCAGCTTTACATCAAAAAGGATTTTGTAAAGGAGATCGAGTCGCTGTAATGTTACCAAATTGTACGGAATATATTATCTCCTACTATGCAGTTCAACGCTTAGGAGGAATTATTGTACAGGTAAACCCCATGTATCAAACGGCTGAACTAGATTATATTTTACAGGATTCTGAAGCCGTATGGTTTATTAGCCGTGAAGACCAAAGGACAAAAATAGATCAAATAAACTTGAAGACTCCACTCAATTTTATTTCAACTAACAACAAGCAAAATGAAGAAGATAACCTTTATTTTTTGATTAAAAAAGGAGAGAAAGAACTTCCAAAGCTTAAAATTGAACCCAAGGAAGACTTAGCGGTTTTGCAATATACAGGAGGAACAACAGGTAAGTCTAAAGGAGTCATGCTGACTCATTCTAACTTGTTCTCCAATGTCTATCAAGATCTTTCCTGTACATTAAACGTTCTTCCACATCAAGAATCACCTGAACGAATGCTAGGTTTAGCGCCGTTATTTCATGTATATGGCATGGCTCGTATGAATTGTTCTATCTTTTCTGCTTCAACGTACATTGCTGTAGAAAGGTTTGAGATAAATGAAGTCATAAATTTAATTCGAAAGCACCGACCAACCATTTTTCCGGGTGTACCAACTATGTATGTAGCGCTACTTAACCATCCAGATTTAACAGCTGAGGATTTATCATGCTTTAAATATTGCAGTAGTGGTTCAGCGTCTCTCCCTATAGAGATCCTTCAAAGATTTGACCAAAAGTTTAATCTACCCATTTTCGAAGGGTATGGTATGACGGAAACGTCACCGACCACTCATAGAAATCCAGTTGTAGGAAAAAGAAAACAAGGAAGTATTGGTCTTCCCTACCCAAATACAGATGCTAAAATTGTAGATATTGAAAAAGGCATTACAGAATTGATGCCTGGTGAAGCGGGAGAGTTAATTATTAAAGGCCCCCAAGTAATGAAAGGTTACTGGAGGAAAGAGAATGAAACAGCAGCGGTAATACGACATGACTGGCTATATACAGGAGATATTGCTACTATGGATGAAGACGGTTATTTCTATATTGTAGGAAGAAAAAAAGATATGATTATTGCTAGTGGATATAACGTTTATCCAGTGGAGATAGAAGATATTATTTATCAGCATCCAGCTGTAAAAGAAGTATGTGTGTTTGGAGTACCAGATTTTTATCGAGGGGAAACCGTTAAAGCTGCGATTGTTTTAAAAACTGATGCATCTGCTACAGAACAGGAATTAGAAGAATGGTGCAATTTAAGGTTAGCTAAGTACAAGGTCCCTCGCTTGATTGAGTTTAGAAATAAGCTGCCTAAGTCCACGGTAGGAAAAATTTTGCGCCGCACATTAGTGAAAGAGGAAGAAGAGAAAAGAAAGAAAGAAACAGATTAGGATTTCACTAAAAAAAGGATTGCAACCGAGCCTCTGCCGATTGTAATCCTTTTTTATTCTTACTTTTTCTTTTGGCTTTTTGCACGATTAGCGTCAAGCTCAGCTGCATATTCTTCTTGAGACTTTCCTTGCTTTTGACTCTCAGACTGAATCTTTTTAAATTTGTTATCGTTTAAATTTGGCATATTAGCACCTCCTTGCAGACAGGGTTATTTTGTACAAACATTAAGGATTTATATGCTAAAAAATTTTAATGAACTTGATTAGAAATTTCGCTCAATGCTGCACCGGCTTCATCAACATATACGTTCACGGTCGCAAGGTCGCCGATTGCACAGATTCCAACCATATTATTATTCTCCACTACAATAATGCGGCGAATTTGATGATCGGCCATCATACGTGCACATTCATGAATATCCGTATCCGGAGAACATGTAATCACATCTTTAGTCATACAATCATGGCAATGCACAGTGTTGCAATCTTTTCCATCCGCCACGCAGTTTAACACGATATCACGGTCTGTGATCATTCCCATTACTCGATTTTCTTGACATACCGGCACAGAGCCACAATTAATATCACGCATTAATTTTGCAGCAGCTGTTACTGGGTCGTGCGGTGCACAAGCTTTCACATCTTTAGTCATAACTTCACGTACTGTAGTCATTTTTAATTCCTCCTTTTAAACATTCACCTCCGTATTTTCTCCATGCACATGCAGAATATGAGAATCAATAATTTCCTGAAAGCAAAAAATCTTGTAATAAAAGGGGAATAAAAAAACTAACGCAGTGTAATAAGCACATAAAAAAGAGCCTATTACACAAACTAAAGAGGATATGATCTAGCTTACATTTTCGTAACGGCAGGAGTTGGGTACATAATGAAAGGAAAGTTAACGCTTTTGGCAGTACTTTTATTGCCTTGGCTGTCTATAGTAAAAGTTGATAAATTTGTCTTCAAAAGATACCTACCTGTTTTAACATTTAGTTCATTAGTTATTGCTTTTATAAGTGAGTTATCTAAAAGCTTTACTTGGTGGAAAGTGAGAAAACCTCTTTTTCCTAAACTTTCAAGCGACATTTCTTTTATCTTTGGACCTTTTTTTATAGCTAATTTTTGGGTATTCAAGCTGACCTATGGAAATTTCAAAAAATATTTGCTGATTAACGTTCTATTTGATTATCTATTTGCTTATCCTTTGACGAGTCTGGCAGAAAAACTAAAGGTATACAAAATGGTCAACATGACGCGTTTTCAACTTTTTGTCATC
>Ga0207713_1001240_pt1 | contig 21149 bp, 16 predicted proteins | sample KBSS64metaG_FD_184404 | JGI IMG/M metagenome (GOLD analysis project Ga0207713, IMG submission 184404) | Switchgrass rhizosphere microbial communities from Kellogg Biological Station, Michigan, USA - KBS S6-4 metaG (SPAdes) (version 2) | ecosystem: Host-associated > Plants > Roots > Rhizosphere >... | reverse complement strand
CCTGGTCGTCACGCCTGCATCCCGAGGACAGCCAGCGCGCTATAGGCGCCTTCGTCGCACACGTCGATGATCGCAGCGGTAAGACTCCCTTCGACGTCGACTACCGGCTCAGGCACAAGAACGGTGAATACCGTTGGTTCCGCGGCCGCGGCCAGACCCGGCGTGCGGCTGACGGTTCGCCGTTGCGAGTCGTAGGCGCGATCACCGATATCCACGCGAGTCACGAGGAGGGTCAGTTGCGCGAGACCCAGGAACGACAGCACCAGGCCATGCAGGAAAACCTCACCAAACTGACGCAGATCGTTGCCGCCATTCAGGGCATCGCCAACCAGACCAACCTGTTGGCACTTAACGCAGCGATCGAGGCCGCCCGCGCAGGCGAGGCCGGACGCGGCTTCGCCGTGGTTGCCGACGAAGTTCGCAAACTCGCCACTCGCACCAGCCAGGCGACTCAACAGGCTGCCGACATGATAGAGGGCTACTGACCCGCCACCGTGAATGAAGCACCCCATCGGTTGCGTAATTCGGTGGCGCCGTCCCGAACTCGCGGAGTGCGAGTTCGAGCCCCATGACAGGTTCAGTAATGGGTGCTGGAAAAACTACTCAATCAATTTGTAATGGAAATGCTCAGGGATAGGCCGATTAGTACCGATAGGTTGCCTGCACTGAAACTCCATTAGCACTATTGTCGTAACTTGCACTGTATTCCGGTTGAAGACCGGAGTTGTTCGCCTGCTTTACCGAGACTTTGGAATCCCAGAGATAACCATAAGCAAAGTCTATCGTCAGGTCGGCATTCGGCGAATAAGCACCGCCCAAAGTCACGGCTTGGCGATTCCCAACCGGAATGCGCACGCTGCGATCGGCATTTCTAACGGGCGATGGATCATAGGCGTAGCCTGCGCGCAGCAGCCATTGTTGGTTCACTTGATAGGAGGCGCCCACTGCGGTGCTCCAAGTGTCGCGCCAGTTCATTTCTTCGGTCACACTTCCAAGGCCAGCCGCCTGGCCCACGGGGGAAAGACCGCTGTTGACTGCCTCGACCTTCTGGATCCGGCTCCAACGTTTCCAGGTGGTCCCCAGGTAACCCGTCCAGCGACTATTGAAATGATGGGTGATAGAGGTGTCCACGGATTCGGGCATCGTGAGGTCTATCTTGTTGTCATACGTTCCGTCCAGCGGGATAACGCTCGGGGAGCCAGAAACCTCAGTATGCCCTTCGAGTTCATAGTCCACCTTCGAGTGATAGTTAATCCCCCAACGGGTTGCCTCAGTAAAGTCGACCAGGATGCCTACGTTGTAGCCAAGTGCAGTGTCATCGCCTTTGATGGTGACCAGTGTGTCCTCGCCATTGTTCAGGACGCCGGTGGCCAGGTAATTCTTAAGCTTTGCATTAAAACGGTTTATGGTCGGTCCACCACCAATGGACACGTAATCATTGATCCGATAGGCAATGGTGGGCTGCAGGGTTATTTCCTTGGTCGTGCTATAGGAACCATGGTAACGGCCCTGAAAGCTGCTCTCATAATCATTGATCAAACCACTCGGAGCATAGAGGCCCAGACCAATCGAAAAGCGATCATCAAGTGGCGTCGACATATAAGCGAAGGGCACGACGCCCAAAGGCACCGAGTCCCCTTTATTGGTGCCCGGGACATTGCTTTGCGCATCACTGATGTCGTCGCTCACCGAGACGACCGCGGCCCCGCCGGAAATCTCACTACGCTTCAACTTGGTCAAGCCTGCTGGATTTCCAAAGATGGTGCTGGCGTCCAGCGCGGATGACGACCTTCCCGCATAAGCAGTTCCCGCACTGCTTGCACTTTGTTCGTTCAGGGCAATGCCATTGGCGCCCGCAGTTGTTGAAGCGCCGAGTATGGCTACGGCGCCGGTTAACTTGATCCAGGAAGCAAATGCTTGCTGAACAGAGAAACACGGGGTCGCACGGTTATTCACTTTCATTGTCCACCTCTTATTCTTTTTGTTGGTTGCACGCAGGCAAGGCTTGGCCTTCCCGTGCACATGTCAGTGCCGGTTGGAGTTGATCGAAGTTGTGAAAAAGGCCCTGGCTGATGAGTACCAGGGCATGTTTGTTTAACTTATGAAGGCGAACTCACACTCATTTAAGCCACTCCACTTGAAAGCTATAGCGCCCTAGAAGAAGGGCCAGCGACTCTTGGTTTCCTCCCGCCCGGATGCATGCGACTAGCCCGCGTCGTCCATCCTGTACCACCTCTACCTCAACTTCCTGCAGACACATACGCTCCACTTCCTGTTGGACTACTCTGGCAATTTCCCGCTGCTGCAAGGCGGGCTTGAATATCTTGCCCACGGCAGTCAGTGGCAACGCTTCGAGGATTTCAATGCGCTTGGGAACGGCTGCCCGCTCGCTGATATTGAGATGCGCGAACGCCTCAAGTTCTTCCGCGTTGCAAACTTGCCCGGGGCGCAGTTGAACGTAGGCGATCGGCACCTCGCCTGAGTAGGCATCGGGGCTGCCGATTGCAGCGGCCAAGGCGACAGCAGGATGCGCCTGAAGAGCCTCCTCGATTTGCTTGGGATCGATGTTGTGACCGCCACGGATAATCAACTCCTTCTTGCGTCCGGTCAGCCAGAAATAACCCTGCGCATCCTGGCGACCCAAATCACCCGTATTCAGCCAGCGCTGACCGTCGATATCGATCCAGAGGCCCTGGTTATGACGCTCCTCCAGATAGCCATTGAAGAGATTCGGACCACTGATCGTGATGAGGCCAATCTCATCCACGTGGGCGTCGCGCAGGTACTCTCCCGAATCGTTGAGCAAGACCGCGCGCATATTCTGGTAGGCGATCCGTATCCCGATGGAGCCGATATGGCGCTCGCCATGGGGCGGATTGATCGAGGAGACGCAGGCGCCCTCGGTGAGGCCATAACCTTCAAGGATCTTTACCCCGGTCCGGCGCTCGAACTCTCGGAAAAGCTCAGCCGGCATGGGTGCGGCGCCACACATGGCAAAGCGAAGACTGGATAGGTCGCGGCCCTGCCATTCATTTTGCAGAAGTGCAGCATAAACAGTAGGCACGCCGGAAAAGAGGTTGATACCGAAGTGCTCGACCATCTCCCAGAATCGTGAAATCACCCCCTCGCCACGATACCCCTGAGGCGTCCCGAGGATCACATGGTCGCCTTGAGTCCAAGGCATCAGTCCAGTCACCAGCTGGCCATTGACATGAAACAGCGGCAGGCCACAAAAGATAACCTGGCCACCACTGCGTGGCTGTAAGTGAGCAGTCACGGCCCATGCGTTGAAGACTTCCGAGCCATGGGTACGCGCCGCGATCTTGGGCAGCCCGGTGGTGCCGCCCGTACAGATGTAGGAGGAGCACTCCTCCTGACGGATTTGCCGACCGCTCTTGAGGTGTGTGTGCGGCTGAGTCTTCATCAGCGATTGCAGATCGTGAATCGCAATACCGTTGTGTAAGTCTCGCTCCTTCAGTGCCGCGACTTTGAGAGCCTCACGCACAGGTTCGGCGACATAGGGTTCCATGCTGACCCAAACGACAGACCTGACCGTGGGTAACTGATCCAGCTGCGAAGCCAGTTTGGGCCACAGATCGCTGCCGGGAGTCGGCGCGAGTGTCACCACCACAGATGCCTTCGCGGCATTCAGCAAGCCAGCCATCTGCTTGGCCTCGAGCAGAGGATTGATCGCCATGACGATCCCCGCCGCCTCCCCGCCCCAGATAGTGAAATGGGTTTCCGGCAGGTTGGGCAGGATGAAGGCCAGCACCTCACCCGGTTTTATACCCAGGTCATGGAAGGCATTGGCCGCTCGGGTGATCTCCGCAAAGAGCTGGGAGTAGTTCCACTCGCAGGTGCGCTTGAAATCGGCGGCATCGGCAAAGAAACTCAGCGCTGGTGCCTCGGGGGTACGCTCGGCCCCCTGACGCAGCGCTTCATAAGTGCTGCAAGCCAGGCCACGCTCCGACAAGGGGACTCGTTCAAGACTTTCGATGTCGTTCAGGGTCTGCACAACCATTCAGGCTTCCCCCACGACGCGGTTGCGTTGCACACCGAGGTCGACCACACCATCGGTGCTGCGAATGCGTGCCTCGACCACGTCACCTGCCTTGAGATACTGCGTCCGGCCTTCCTGCGCCTTGAGGAAAAGCTTCCATTTGGTGGCTTCCGGCATCAGGGCCGCAATGCGCTGTTTCGCAGGCGAAGGGATCGTTAGCGCACAGCCCGCTGGAGTGCCGGTGGCGATGAGGTCTCCAACAGCGAGATCTTGCAAGGCGGAGAGTTCGGTCAGGGTTTCAGCGGGGCCGTAAACCAGGTTGGCCGTGCTGTCGTTCTGTCGCACCTGGTCGTTGACCGTCAGGCGTAGCTGCAGGTCTTTCAGGTAATGAATGTTCGAGGCATCCAGAAGGCAGAGGTACGGGCCGACCGGGCCGAAAGTGCGGTAGCTCTTGCCTTTGTAGAACTGCATCTGGGGAATCTGAATGTCACGCGCCGAGTAGTCATTGACGATGACGACGCCGGCGATGAACTCATGCAGATTGGCGTCAGTGACAGACATTGAACCGGTGATCGCGCGTTTCATCACCAGTCCCAGTTCAATTTCGTAGTCGAGAAAGCGCACGTGGCGCGGCTTGATCAGATCGCTGTCAGCCGCCACCAGGCAACTCGTCGCCTTGGTGAAGATCATGTTGAATTTCTTCGCATCCGGGTCCATGCCCGACTCGATCATGTGCTGACGGTAATTGGCGCCCTGGCAAACGAACTGCTGGTTACGGGTCACCGGCGACAGCAGTTTTACTTCGCCCTCCGCAAGCTCCGGGCCTTTCAGTTGAGCGAGGTCGTCGATACTGTTCTGGCGAACGAAGTCACCGGTGGTTTCAAAAACACCGGGGACAATCGTGATACGGCCCTGGCGAAGCACGCCCCAGTGGATACCGTTCTGAAATTCAAAGCGGACTACGTGTACAGCAGACATTGAAGGTACTCCTGGAGCGGCGTTTGTCCCGCGTTCGGTTGCGCGAGAACTGAGGTGTTGTTCTGAAGGCGGACTGACAACGGTGTAGACCCACGCACCGCCAGCAATCAAAGCGCCGGTTTTAAGCACGTCCCGCCGGCCAAACCGGGTTGAGTTGTCCGACATGGCGGCAGCTCTACCCGAACATCCGCATGAGTGTTATCAGCTTGCGAATGGTCAGGTCCGGGCTGCGTCGCAGGTTGCGGATCAACAGAAGCACGTTGGTCAGGTTCATCTTGGGTTTGGTAAAACTCTTGGGCATGCGCTGCCCCCACTGCGCCATTGCCTCGGGACTCACCGGATGAATGCCCGTAGGCCGAGTGGCCGTGAAAATATCCCCGTCGCAGTAATGCTCGTGCTTATCGCCCCACGGGTCTTGCCAGTAATCGAAGATCTGACTGCCCAGAATGTGCCGGCCGATACCCCATGAGTGCGCCCAACCGCGCTCGCGCAGGACGCGCTGCCCCATACCCACGGCGTCTGCATCGACGACTTCATAGGCGCTATGGCTGTAGGTGGCCATGAACCCTTGCGCAATCGCGAGCGTATGGTGATCGGCGGGAATGTCACCGAGATCAAGGCGCATGAAAGTGACGATAGGCGTGCCGTCGGGGAGTACCTGCACATCGCTGGGAATAAACCCGAAATGCTGCGTATACCAGGCACAGGTCGCTTGGTAGTCGGCCACTTCAATGACGATGTGACCGAGTTTGAGTACTTCAGGGGGAGCAATCGGCGGGCGCTGCGTGGCGTTGATCCGTGGTTGCTCGTGCACTAGGTTCCAGTGGAGAGGAGCTCTATGTGCCAGCGTCTTGCCTGGCGTCTGGTCGCAAACGGCTTCCACAATGAAACCGGACGGATCCGTCAGCCTGACGTAATACCCTTTACCCGGATGTTCCGATTTCTCGACCGATGACGCACCCGGGATTCGAGTGAGCCTTTTCAGATCTTCCAGGGACCGCACTGCAAGTCCGAATCCGATAAAACGTGCATGTTCGGCACGTTGGACACGGTAACAATACGCAGTGGCTTCGGTGGCCCGCAGATAGAGCGTATCGGCCTCCTGCCGACTTACCGTCAGGCCGAAGTCAGTCAGGAAACGCGCCGCCTCATTCAAGTCCGGTCGTTGGAAGATCAGGTGAGTCAGATCCTGGGCCTTCACCGTCGGCTGCGGATGCCGCGCGGGGTGTGGTGTCGCCAACCGATGCAATTCGTTTTTGTTGTTCATTGTTCTTGTTTTCCGGGTTTTTAGGGCAAAGCTGTCCCGAACCCCTGAAAACTCAGGGGTTTATTCAGTCAAATCAATTACGAGTTCAGTCGAGAGATGGAAGTGCCGGCAACTCTTTGGTCGCTAATGCACGAGCCTCTTCTGGCGGCACCCCCAATGCTCGCAGTACCAGCTCGGCGGTATCAGAGCCCGACTCGCGCCACGTCCTGTGACCTTCCAATACCAGGAAAATCGAGCCGAGCACGCTGCTCGATATCAGCGTCAGTACGGAGAGCAATTGCTCCTGCGCAAACGTGTAGCGCCCAGTGGCAAGCCCGCTCAGAAGATCCTTGGTCGCTTGGCTGCTGAACATTTCGCGCAACGCAGAATTGCTCATGGCGAATTTATGGATGAACGCGCCCCACTGGGAGTCTTCGTGGGCTCGGCGAATGAAGAACCGAATGCCATTGGCAAGGCGCTGAGCCGGATCCGCGAGGGAATTGAAGCTCTTGTTGACGCGCTCATGCATCTCCCTCGCGAGATGGCTGGCGACCGCCTCGAACAGGTTTTCCATGCTGTCGATGTTGCTATAAACCGTTCCGCGCGCCACGCCTGCCTCTTGCGCGAGGTCAAGGATGTTCACTTGTGAGGTGCCTCTCTCGGCGAACAGCCGAAAGGCAGCTTGATGAATGCGGCGTTGTGTTGGATTCAGGGATTCCACGGTTCTCTCTCCAGGATTACCTCATGAGCCGATTGAACACTCGTGTTCATTTTACGTCAACCCTATTTTTAAACCTGTAGGTCTTTCTGTCGGAAAACAGGCCTACAACCTAATGATTTGGATGCCGTGATCGATGTCTTCTGGTCAACAAAAGCCCTGCGCATTGACATAACTGAACACGCGCGTTCAGTTATGTTGGCGAATTTTTATTAGCTGAAGGACAGAACATGACCGGCTCAAAGCTCTTCAAACCGCTTCGATTGCCTGACGCACGGTGATTCCAAACCGAATTGCCAAGGCTGCCATGGAGGAGAACCTTGCCAATGAGGATCACGCTCCAGGGGAAGCGCTGGTCAAGCTCTATCGGCGTTGGGCGGAAGGTGGGGCCGGTCTGATCATCACTGGCAACGTCATGGTTGATCGCCACGCCTTGACCGGACCGGCTGGCACTTATGGCATTGATCGGCAATCAGCTGAAGTCTCGCCGCCAGGCAAAGAGCTATCGGCGATGGATTGATCAAGCCTGGCCGATCAAGGATGACATCAGCTCAGGCAGGTAGCGGCTTGCCGGCGATTCTCTTGGCTCTGGCAGGTGTTACGCCCAGAGCCCGGAGAATCATTTCGGCGACCCGCAGATCGTGCTCTGCCACTGCACGTCCCTCGACAACCGAGCGCATTGCTCCGGTTGTGCACGATACAACCATGTCCAGGGCAATGCCTTCGTCCTCGTAAGCGAAAGTGCCCTCGCGCAGACCTTCACGCAGGTCGCCAAGCACATGGGCCGCCAAACGCGAGCGCATGGCCTGATCGAAATGGATGATGCGCAGCAGTGCATTGGCCCATTCGTGATCGTCGGCGGCCCGGCATACAAACATGCGCACGCCAATCGAAAGCCGCTGTGCGCCGCAGTGCACGTCCGTGCTCAGGGCGGAAATGGCATCGGAGAACTCGGCGGCCATGGCGATGCCCACCGCCTCCAGTACTTCGTCGCGAGTTCGAAAATAGTTGTAGATGGTACCGTTGGATACCTCTGCTTCCGCGGCAACCTCGAGCAGCGCGATCTCCCCCACCTCCTTACGTGCGACAAGACGCAATGCCGCGTCCACCAGGCCGCGACGGGTGCGCTCACGCTTCTTGTGGCCTCTCGTGAGAGGTTCTGGCGCAGCTTCTAAAGGAAGAATGGGGGAATGCATTATCAAGCTCGCAATCTAGTGGGCTCATTGATGGTAACGGAAACGCTGTCAGGAGTGGCGTGTTCGCTAACCAGCAGGCCCCGGCAGTCACGAAGGAGACTGTCTGCCTCTGCGCCTGGGGCGTGGTGCATGATGATACGGTCTGGACGAACCACGACCAGCGTTCCTTTAGGGGCCAGCGGCAGGATGTCATGGTTCATGTCTTCGATGAAGTCACAGCTGCCGCCGGAGCGTTGGCCGCGTGTTCTGACCTCTAAGAAATGGCCTCCCATTTTTTCCCAGGAAACGATCTGATCAGTGGTTAGCAGTGACAACGGGTCAACACCCAATCCAACCAGGGTCAGGTTGTCTCCAAGAGCATCGTCGCTCAGCTTGATCTGCTTTTGCATGTTACGAACCCAGGCTTGGGGAAACAGGCTGCCACGTACCAGTTTGTCGCCCCGACGATGCGGCACGAACAGGCCGAGCTTGAAGGTGTTCTTAGGCTTGATGTCCAACTGTTCGAAGTACCTCCTGGTAGCGGGAGTCAACGCCAGCGTGCGCATCAAGCCGTGGATAAAGAAAGCTGCGATCTTGTTTTTGGGCATCACCAGGCGGCCCATGAGTTTCGCTAGATTGATCATCGCCTGGGCATGGGGGCGGCGCTCTACGTCATAGGTATCGAGTATTGCAGGCGCGGCATGGCCGCGAAGGACCCAAGCCAGTTTCCAGGCAAGGTTGGCGCCATCCCGAAGTCCCGCTACGAGGCCCTGCCCGACAAAGGGAGGGGTGATATGCGCTGCGTCGCCAGCGAGGAAGATGCGTCCCTTGCTGAATCTGTTGCAGCAGCGCGCGTGGAATCGATACACCGCCTTGCGCTCGATTTGCAACTCTCGCGGGTTGATCCATGGCGCGATTAGCCGGGCTATGCTTTCCGGGCTTTCCAGCTCTTCGCGCGATTCACCGGGTTGCAGCATGAACTCCCAACGCTCCCTTCCACCGGGTGCGGGCATGTGCGGCGTCGGCCGCCGCGGATTACAGAGAAACTCAATGTGATCAATCGCTGACTTATGCCGGTTCATGACATCGACAATCAGCCAATCCTCCGCATAGGTCTGCCCTTCGAACTCCTGGCCAATCAGTGCCCTGACCCTGGAGCTTGCGCCATCCGCACCGACCAGGTACTGGGCACGAACGGAATGCGATTGCCCATTCTGATCCCGTACGGAGGCGACGACGCCATCCGACTCCTCGACCAGACTTTCAAGCTCGAAGCCACCAAGACTGGTCACTGACTTCAGTCGGGAGACCTGGCTACGCATCGCGTGTTCAAGGTCGGGTTGATAGAACGTCACTAGTTTCGGATGGCCGTCGATGCACCCCTCAGTATTGGCACGACCAAATTGCCCGAGTACCGGGGAGTGCATCCTCACTTCAGGGATAACGATCTTCTCGAACGCGTCTTCCGACAAACCGGCGAGTTGCAGGATGCGCAGCGCCTCGTTGTCCAGAGCAATGGCACGAGGCATCAGTACGACCTCATGGGCCTTGTCCAGTACCAGGGTCGTGACCCCATAGCGGCCGAGCAGCGCCGCGATTGTCGCACCTACCGGACCGTTACCGATGACCAACACGTCGACAGCGGAAGGAGGCAATTCGGAAACTTTCTTGTTGTTGTTCATCTTGAGCCCTTGTTGTGATTGAAGTCGTGAGGCGCGCAGGTCTCATCGTCAGGCACGATGAAGGTATTCAATATTGAGAGATATTTCAATATTGATGTTTTTGTCATTGTTTTTTTGGGATCATGCTCAAGCCGCGATGAGGCCTAGGGGCGAGCCGAAGTGCGCGGTTTGAACCGAGTTTGCGCGAGTGCCAGTTTCCGACCGGCGACGCTTGGCTTCAGAGCCGATCAGCGTTGTCATTGGAACAATGGCTCAAGACTGCCGAGGCTGGAGAGCAGTTGATTCAAAAGGCTGGTCGATAGGACCAGGAAGCCGGACACACCGGTTTTCAGTATCGAACCCTTTGTGAAGCTTCGCGGTGCACAACCCTGTTTTAGTCTTTAGGAATTAACCGTGGCACGTCCGCAGCCCCATCCGAACCCAGTATTGCTCTGCTTCGTCGAATTCGAGCTCGACGAGTCCAACGCCTGCTTGTTACGTAATGGGGAAGCCGTTGCAGTGGCGCCGACGCCTTTCACGTTGTTATGCGTGCTGGCACGCCAGCCAGGGTCGTTGGTGACCAAGGATGCCTTGCTTGATGCCGTGTGGGGGCATCGGTTTGTCAGCGATTCGGTGCTGAAGACGGCCATCAGCGATCTGCGCAAAGTGCTGGGCGACGACCCCAAACGGCCCCGCTATATCGAGACCGTGTCGAGGCGCGGCTATCGCTTCATCGCTCCGCCCTCCTCCGCACCTTCGAGGCCGCCTATATCCGCGACGGTGCCGGCGGCCGGCGCGCACTCGTCACCGCCATTCATCGGTCGCACCGACGAGGTCTCAAGACTGCAACGAGCGTGGGAGCGAGCGGATGGCGGCCAGCGCGCCTTGGTTTGGCTCGCCGGCGAGCCGGGGATCGGCAAGACCACGTTGATCGAACATTTCCTCACTGGCCTTGGCGACATCGCCTGCGCACGCGGCCATTGCGTGGAGCACTACGGCGCCGGCGAGCCGTATCTACCGGTGCTGGAGGCCTTAGCCGATCTGTGCCGCAACGACCCTACCCTGCCGGCCCTGATGCGCGCCGTGGCACCGACCTGGCTGCTGCAACTCCCGTGGCTAAGTACCACGCAGGAGAAAGACGCGTTGCGGCGTGAGCTTGCCGGCATCGGCCCGGACCGCATGCTCCGGGAAATGGGCGAATTGCTGGACCGCTACACCGAGCAGCGACCGCTGTTGCTGGTGACCGAAGACCTGCATTGGAGCGATCGCGCGACGGTCCAGCTCATCAACTATGTGGCGCGGCGACGTGGCCGCACGCGGCTGATGTGGCTGTCAAGCTTCCGCCTCGCCGAGGTGGTTGCGCTCGATCATCCCCTCAGCTCGTTGCGCCACGAACTGCGCCTGCAACGTCTGAGCGAGGAAGTGGTGCTCGACCCGTTCTCGGAAACCGAGGTCGCTGACTATGTTGCGCTGCGTTCGACCTCGCTGGCACGCGATGAAGCCTTCGTGCGCGCCCTGCACGAGCGGACCGATGGTGTGCCGTTGTTTGTTTCGTCAATCACCAGTGAAGTGATGGACCCAAAGGACGACAAAGCCACCATCGAGGCTCGGCTTGCGAATCTGGCGGTTCCCGAAAACCTTGCAGCCATCATTGATCACTACATCGCCAAGCTTGGTCCGGAGCAACGTACACTCCTCTCGGCCGCAGCGGTGTGCGGGGTCGAGTTCCGAATCGAGACGGTTTCACTGACCCTCGAGCGCGACCTCGCTTCGGTGGCCCACGCCTGTGAAGAGCTGATACGCGAACAGGTATGGCTCATACGATCACGGGCCACAGAAGTTGAAGAGACGGAAGAGCTACCCCACTCCTTCCGACATGCGCTCTTCCGCCAGGTGCTGTACGACCGCACGCCGCGCTCATTGCGCACCCAACTCCATCGCCAGGTTGGCGCTGCCCTCGAACGCGAGCGCACGGCCGGCGTGCCGGTTGCTGCCTCGGAGCTGGCGATGCACTTCGACCGCGCTCGGCAGCCGATGATTGCGCTGCGCTACTACGCCGAGGCCGCAGAAGCTGCGCTGCTGCACTTCAGTCCGGACTTGTGCACTGGCCTCACTGAGCGCGCCTTGGTCCTGTTGATGCAGACTCCCGAAGGGACGGAGCGCAATGCCCTCGAAATTACCCTGGCCACGCTGCAGGGGGTTTCGGCTTTCCACATGCTCGGTGTCGGCAGCGAAGCCAAGAGCGCCTTCGAACGTGCATACAGGCTGTTGACGGATGTACCTGAGCACCCCATGCGTGGTCGCCTCCTGCACGGATTCGGCTATCTGCTTGGTCTGCGCGGCGACTATGCGTTGGCGCTCGAAGTGGCGGAGCGTGCCGAAGCCCTCTCCTGCGACGCAAATGATCAAGAGCTCATGCTGGCGGCGTGCATCGTCCAGGGCGAGGTGCATCACCTCCAGGGACGCACGAAAACGACTCGCCGCTGGCTGGAACGTGCCCTCGCGATCGCCGAACCGCTGGACATCGGGACGAACGAGATCTTTGCGGCTGATCCCCAGGTCATGCTGCACGGCATGCTGGCTATAGAACTTGTGCGTTCTGGTCTGGTCGAGCAAGCCCGAATCCACCTGCAGCAGGCACGGGCACGCGCGCAGGCGTTGCGCCAGCCCATGACCTGGCTGGTCGCCGCCTGGCAGGAGGTGTTGATCGAGGTGAGGATGGGAAACCACATGCGTGTGGCTGCGCTGGCCGACGACATGCAGGCGCTGGTCGATGAATATTCGCTCGCACTTGGGCGAACGGCTTGCCGCTGGTGGCGCGGCTGGGCCGACGCGCGCAACGGTGCACCGCGCGACGGCTACCGTCGCATCCGTGAGGCCTATGAAGAACACACCGGGCTTGGAATGCGCTCCGGTGCCAGCGAGATACTCGGCTACGCCACCGAGGCGCTGCTGCTCGCAGGTGATTGCAATGCAGCGCAAGTCGAGCTACAGGAAGCATTTCGGGTGGGCGAAGAACTGGGCGAGCGCGTCTACCTGCCGCAACTATTGCTGCTGGAGGCAGCGATCTCGCGAGCGCAGGGTCAGCCCGACGCCGGCATCGCTGCGGCGCGGCGCGCGATTGAGGAGGCTCGCGCCCAGGAAGCACCGTGGCTGGAGCTGCTCGCGCGGGTCGAACTGTGCGAGCATCATGACGCTACGCCCGAGGACCAACAGGCATTGGCCACGCTCGTTGATCAGTCGCCCGAAACTGACGGAACCGAGCTGGCGAAACGTGCGCGCTCGCTTCTTCAGGCTGCACAGTCGACTTGAAGCGTTAAGGACGAAAACTTGTGGGAGCGAGCCTGCTCGCGATGACGGCGGGACATTCACCGCCGCTATCGCGAGCAAGCTCGCTCCTACAGGGGCTGCGGGTGTTCAACGCCTTAACTTAAGGTGTTGTCCCGACCGAAGTCTGACCTTTCGCTTACGACTCGCCCCAGGGGGCCGCTTACGCTGTCGTCGAACTTTCCTGCCCCCCTGGTCTGCGATGATCCTGAACCCTGAATCCAAATACCCGAGCCGCCGCTCCTACGTAGTGAAGCTGCGCAGCGACGCCGCGCCGGGGGCCCTGGTGGGCCGCCTCGAAAACCTGGTCACCGGACGACAGCGCGAGTTTTCCTCCGCCGAAGAGCTGCTGGAGTCGATTGCCTCGGACCTCGCGTTGTCAGCCGGCGAACACACGGCCGATGCCGGCGATGAGTGACGCCTCCACCACGAATGAGCGCTCGATATGGCGACCGAACGGCGACCCTTCGCTGACGACTTCGCGCACACCGAGCCCTACGCTGATGCCACCTCGAATCTTCACGAGTCCAATCCGATGCCGCGACTTCCAACTTTCCATCTGTTGACCCGCAACGGGCAGACGCCCCTGCACTATGCCGAGCGCGTGGTCAGCATCGTCATGGGGGCAGCGCTCGCCGCGTCTGTTGCCATGGTCTTGACAGGGTGCTCCACGGAGGTGCTCACGCCGTCGGTAGACCTGCCGAGCAACTTCTCCGCGAGCACGGCTTCCGAAATGGAACCCGAGGCGGCATGGTGGGAGGTTTACCACGACCCGGTGCTGACGGATCTGGTGCGCCGAGCAGCGCGCGAGAATCGCGACGTCAAGATTGCCGCCGAGCGCCTGCACGCCGCGCGTGCTGGCGAATCGGTCAGCCGTTCATGGCTGTTCCCGAGTGTCGGCGCATCGGCCTCCGGCAGCGATCGCAGCAGCGGCTACAACTCGGCCACGAAACAGGGTTATCCGGATACCAAGACCACCAGTGCCGGCCTGGACGTCTCGTGGGAGCTCGACCTGAGCGGCCGCCTGCGCGCCGGCGCAGCGGCGGCCGACGCCGATGCGCTGGCCGCCGAACACAGCATGCGTGGAGTGCGCCTGCTGGTGATGAGCGACGTCGTTAGCAACTACTTCACACTGGTCGGTGCGCAACGCCAGGTCGCGACGCTTCGCGCAATCTCGGCGATGCAGGATGAGACGCTGCGTCTGGTCACTGCGCGCCAGCAGGCAGGGCTGGCATCAGCCTTCGACGTCGAACGCGCGCAGACCGACGCCTTGTCGGCGCGGGCGCAGATTCCGCCGCTGGAAACGCAGGTGGCGGTGTCGCGCCATCGTATCGCGGTGCTGATTGCCGACCAGGCCTTCAATACCGCGAACGTCCAGACTTCGATTAGCGATGTGACAGTGGTACCCGAGGCCAAGCCGGGCCAGCCCGCCGAGCTGCTGCAACGCCGACCTGACGTGCTGGCGCTGATGGCGCAACTCGATGCAGCCAATGCGCGCCGCAAGCAAGCCGCGGCCGAGTGGTTTCCGCGGCTGTTCCTCGATGCCTCCTTCGGCCGCCAGGGCTTGAGCCTGAACGGCGCCGATCTCGGCGTTGCACGCTTCACCAACGTGGCGGGCCTGCTGGCGATGCCGCTCTTTAACGCCGGGCGCACGCAAGCAATCAACGATGCTGCCGAAAGCGCTCAAAAAGAGGCGTTGCTGCGCGCCGAAGACGGCATCGTACGGGCGCTCGAGGATGTGGAGAACGCCCTCGTCACGCTAGCGCAGGAGCGGCGCCGCGCCGGGTCGCTGCAATTGGCCGCCGCGTCCGCCGAGGCTGCGCAGAACCGCGCCCAATCGCTCTATAACCGCGGGCAGATCGACCTGTTGCCACTGCTGGATTCGCAGCGGGCGCGCCTGGCGGCACGCCTGAACTCCAATGAAAGCAACACCCGCCTGCTGATCGATAGCGTGCAGCTTTATAAGGCACTGGGCGGGGGCTGGCAGGTGTTCGAACAACCCGTCACCCCCACCGCAGCGACCAAAGCCGACCTGCCACCACTTTCTTAAGAATCTGTCGATTTTCAAAGAGGAACTGTCTTGAAGAATTCCCTTACTACGGCCGGCGTTTTGGCCGTCGCCGCCCTGCTTTGCGCGTGCAGCCCGGATAAGCCGTCCGTGCCGGCGCCACGACCAGTGCGCACCGTTGAAATCAGCTACGACAATGCCCACGAAAGCAGTCGCTACGTGGGAACCGTACAGTCGCGACATGAAGTCGACCAGGCCTTCCGCGTGGGTGGCAAGGTAGCCCAGCGCAAGGTCGATGTAGGCCAGTTTGTGCGTGAAGGCGACATCCTGGCTGTGCTGGATGACAGCGACTACCGCCTCGCTGAGGAAGCGTCACGACAACAGTGGACGGTTGCCGTCGAGCAGACGCGCCAGGCCGACTCGGACCACCAGCGCCTGACCGCTCTGAAGGCTGACGGCTCGGTCAGTGCGGCCGACGCCGAGCGCGCGCAGACCAATGCCCAAACCGCGCATGCGACCGCCGAGGCCGAGGCGCGAAAGCTCGAACTTGCGCGCAACCGGCTCAAGTACACCGTGCTGCGCGCCTCGCGTAGTGGTGTTGTCACAGCTGTGCGCTTTGAGGCGGGCCAGGTCGTGGCGGAGGGCCAGTCGGTTGTCTCGGTTGCGAATCCGGATGAATCCGAGATCGTCATCGATGTGCCCGAGGATCAGCTGTCCGTCTTCAAGGACGCGCGTTTCAAGGCCTCGCTGGCCAGTGCGCCGAACGAGATCTTCGATGTCACGCTGCGCGAGCTGTCGCCGCAGGCTGCGGCGCAGACACGTACCTATCGCGCGCGGCTTAAGCCTGTACAGGCGCTGCCTCTGGGCGCCACCGCCACAGTCATGGCCGAGCGCGAAATGACAAGTGTCTCGGTAGCGGCGGTACCCGCCACGGCACTGACGCAAAGCAGCGGCCAGCCGGCGCTGTGGGTGGTCACGCCCGAGGGCAAAGACCCGGTAGGCATCGTCGAACTGGAGCGTGTGGCCGTTTGGGGCTACCGCAAAGATGAGGTGCTCGTCTCTGGGCCCAAGGCTGGCGTATTGGTCGTCACCGCCGGCGTCCAGAAAATGACTTCCGGACTGAAGGTCGCGCTACCCGTGACGACAATCGTTGACGCGAACACCACGCAGCAGGCCGCCCGATGAACAATTTCAACCTTACCGACTGGGCGCTGCGTCATCGCGCCATCGTCCTGTTCATGCTCCTCCTTGTCGCGGTGGCCGGCGTCTTCAGCTTCGTCAAGTTGGGTCAGCTCGAGGATCCGAACTTTTCCGTGCCCTCCATGACTACCATGGTCATCTGGCCGGGCGCCACCGCCCAGCAGATGCAGGACCAGGTCCTGAACCGCATGGAGAAGAAATTCGAGCAGATCGACAACTTCGAGAAAGTGGTCACTTACGCGCGGCAAGGCTACGCGGGTATGACACTCACCGTGCGCGGCGGCACCTCCAAGGCCGATCAGCGCGAGGCCTGGTATCAGGCACGCAAGAAACTCAATGACCTGAGCCTTGAGCTGCCTGACGGGGTGATCGGCCCGATCGTAAACGACGAATACGGCGACGTGTATGGCCTGATGTACGCGGTTAAGGGCGATGGTATTGACCATGCTGACTTGTCGGATGCCGCCGAGGACATCAAGCGCCGCATGCTGAAGGTGCCGATGGTCAAGAAGATCGATGTGATCGGCAAGCAGGCCAAGCGTGTCTACGTCGAGTTCTCGCACGAGCGCCTGGCAGCGCTGGGCATTACACCGCTGGCCATCGCCGAAAGCCTCAAGAGCCAGAACGCCATGTTGCCCGCAGGCCAGATCGACACCAACGGCGACCGCGTCATGGTGCGCGTGAGCGGCCAGTTCACCAGCGAAGAGGCTATCCGCAACGTTCCCATCGCCGCAGGCGGCCGGCAGATCAAGCTCGGCGACGTTGCGACCGTTACACGTGGCTTTGAGGATCCGCCAACCTACACGGTTCGCCACAACGGCCAGCCAGTGCTGATGCTAGGTATCACGATGACCAGCGACGGCAACATCGTGGACCTCGGCAGCGCGATGGAGACGGCGGTCGACACGATCCAGTCCGAGCTGCCGCACGGCGTGGAGCTGGAACGCGTAGCCGACCAGCCCTCCACTGTGAAAGACGCGATCTGGGACTTCGAGCGGTCACTGATGGAGGCGCTGATCATCGTCATCGCGGTGAGCCTGGCCAGCCTGGGTTGGCGCACTGGCATTGTGGTCGCGACCTCGGTGCCGCTGGTGCTGGGTGGTGTGGCGCTGGTGATGCTGGCGATGGGTTGGAACCTCGAGCGCATCTCGCTCGGCTCCCTGATCATCGCGCTCGGCCTGCTGGTCGATGACGCGATCATCGCTATCGAAATGATGGTGGTGAAGATGGAGGCCGGCATGGACCGCGTGAAGGCGGCCGCCTTCTCCTATCAGTCCACCGCCATGCCGCGCCTGACCGGGGCACTCATCACCGTCGTGGGCTTCCTGCCCATCGGCCTTTCGAAGTCCACCACCGGCGAGTACGCGGGTGGCATTTTCTGGATCGTCGGTGCCGCAGTGCTGTTCTCGTGGATTTGCTCGGGTATCTTCACACCGTACCTGGCGGTCAAGATGCTGCCCAAAGACTTCGGCAAGCACCAGCATGCCGGTGATCCGTATGACACGAAGCCCTACCGCAGGCTGCGTGGCCTGATCGATACCGCCATTGAGCGCCGCTGGGTTGTCATCGGAGCAACGTTTGGAGCCCTGGCACTTGCACTGGCCGGCATGAAGTTTGTGCCGCAGCAATTCTTCCCCAATAGTTCGCGCCCTGAGTTGGTCATCGACCTGCGCTTGAAAGAGGGCTCGTCCATCGCGGCGACCACCGAGCAGGTGAAACGGATGGAGGCGTTGCTGTCGAAGGACGAAGAGGTCAAGTACTTCACCGCCTACACCGGCGCCGGCGCACCGCGCTTCTACCTTTCTCTCAACCCCGAGCTGCCGAATCCGGGCTTTTCCCAGTTCGTTGTGATGACCAAGGACCTGGATGCACGCGAGCGGGTACGTGCACGACTGGTGGCCTCGGCCGACCAACAATTCCCCCAGGCATGGGTGCGTGTAACCCGGCTTGAGCTGGGGCCACCCGTCGGCTACCCAGTGCAATTCCGCGTCGTGGGGCCCGATACCCAGGTTGTACGCCAAATTGCCCGCCAGGTGGAGAAGGTGGTCGGGTCCAACTCGAAGGTGCGTGATCTCCAGCTCGACTGGAACGACCCGGTTCGCACGCTGAAGGTCGAGCTTGATCAGGACAAGGCGAGCGCGCTCGGCCTCACGCCGGCCGACGTGTCGCTGGCGACCCAGACCGTGATGAACGGCGCTACCTTGTCGCAGCTACGTGAGCACGAGGACCTGATCGACATCGTCGCTCGTGCCGTGCCCGCTGAGCGCCTGAGCCTCGACACACTGAAAGACATCAACCTCTATACGCGTCAGGGCACGGTGGTGCCGCTGTCGCAAGTCGCACAGGTGCGCGCTGAACTGGAAGAGCCGGTACTGTGGCGTCGTAATCGCGAAATGGCGATCACTGTGCGTGCCGATGTGAAGGACGGTGAACAGGGTGTATCCGTGACGCAGGAAATCCAGCCATTGCTTAAAGACCTCGAAGCCAAGCTGCCGACCGGTTACCGCATCGATGTGGGCGGAGCGGTTGAGGAAAGTGACAAGGCCAACAAAGCGCTACTCGCGGTGGCCCCGCTGATGCTGGTCACTATCCTTCTGTTGCTTATGCTGCAACTGCAGAACTTTTCCCGCATGTGGATGGTGGTGCTGACCGCACCGCTGGGCTTGATCGGAGTGGTGCCAGCGCTGCTGGTGTTCCAGTCGCCGCTGGGCTTTGTTGCGATCCTGGGGATCATCGCACTGGGTGGCATGATCATGCGCAACGCGGTGATCCTGATCGATCAAGTGCAAATCGAGATCGCTGAAGGGCGCGACCCGTGGAATGCTGTGCTGGATGCCGCCATCCACCGAGCCCGTCCAGTGATGCTGACGGCGCTGGCCACCGTGCTTGCAATGATCCCGTTAACGCGCAGTGTGTTCTGGGGCCCCATGGCAATCGCGATCATGGGCGGCCTTACCGTGGCAACACTGCTGACGATTTTCTTCGTCCCGGCGTTGTACGCAGCATGGTTCAAGGTGGGTCGCCAGGCGGCCGATGACACCCAACAGGTCCGGGGGGACGCCGCGCTCGCATCTGAGTGAGCCGCTATATATCCGTGAATGAAACACCCCATCGGTTGCATCCAGCCTTTGGGGTGCAATTCATCAAGCCATCAAGAGCGCCCTACGGAACCTGTGACCGGAAGATTCCCCAGCAAGTGGAGCCCGGTACTCTTCACGAAAGCGTCATAGTCCATCGGTCTCTCGATACGGGTTTCAGCGTTGGGTAGTACGTAGGCCCAGGCACGCTTGGACGATGCGTCATAAACCAGCTTGAACAGGCGGGTCGGCACCCAGACCTTGTTGTCGCCGATGGTGGTGTGGCCTGAGTCAAAGAGCGGGCCGGTAAAGACAAAAACATTGCCATCGGCGCGCTTGGCAAATTTTCTGACATCCGCCTCGACCTTACTCCAGATCTTCCGGTTGTTGGTGGGGTCTTGCGGCACCATGTTCGACAGCGCAAAGGATTGGGCCATTGCATTGGGGTTCGGTGCATCGGCTGCCGGGGATTGATGGCCACGGTCCACGGCCGGATGTTGGCTACGGTAGTCGCTCAACTCTGCCCGTCCACTCTTGGGGATGCGTGGGTCCGGGTAGAACTGGTTGGTGCGCTCCTCCCCTTTGGCATCCTGCAGCTGGGAGGCATTAAGGCGTTCGACCACTACCAGCGGCGTCTTGCTGGTTTGCGAGTACAGCACCGCAAAGTTGTCAGAGCACAGGGCCAGGGGTTTCATGGTTGCAGGCACAGTGGCCATGTTGATCGGTTTGGCTGCCGGGAACAGATCTGTACAGCCGTCAAACGATGCCTGTTTCTGTTTGTTTGAATAGAGTTCCAGCGCCGCGTTCTGGCTGATCGAGCCCGAGCGGGATACGTGTTCCTGATGCTGGGTGGGCGGCTTGAGGAGATCCAGCAGACTGCGGGCTTCTGCCCCGGTCGAGAGCAAAACAAGGGCCGACAGCCCAACTGCAATTTTGCGTAGGTGCATGCTTTTAATCTTCGAATTGGATTGAGGGGTAAACGTACGGCGAGTCCCGATTCACGGAACCAGGTGGAGGCGGTTGCTGATTATCTTGCGGTGAGCATGCTTTCACTGTCCTTGATCAAAATGCCGATACGGATCCGGTCGGCTCCGAGCAGTACGACCGCTGACGGTCGTGCGGGTTTTATTGACCATGACAAGTCACTTTAGTGCTGAGCAGCGATTACATTCTATTGACTCAAATGAATCAGCAGAAACGTTGCGCGTACTCCTTTGGACTCACCCCCATGCGTCGCACGAAAGCTTTTCTGAGCACGTCGACACTGTGATAACCGCATCGGCGCGCAATCTCCTCCATCGACCGCCTTCCCAACTCTATTTGCCGACAGGCCGCTTCGACCCGGACGTCCTCGACGTACTTCGCAGGCGTTGTCTTGAATTCCCGCTGAAACATGCGAATCACGCAGACCAATGCGAGCACAAGATCGATTCCCGCCCAGATGCCTGCCGAGATGGAAGCCGCGAGCTCAGGTGACGGCGTTTTTGTGCTGGATGGGCAAATGGTCGATGCGCCAGTCATTGGTCGTGCGCACTCCATTCTGGCGCGCGCGATCTAACTCCGACAGCTCATCTGCTGCGTGCACCCGGAAGTAGAAATCAAGCCCCGAAAAAACACGGGGCTTGATGTGAGTCACACCTCATCAGAATTTACGTCCGCTACCAGGGCCTTGTTCACCTCCTTTGCGCCCTGCTTCTGAGGCTTTATCTCTGTCGTCGGCAAAGTTACCGCCGCGACCACTTCCCTGGCCGCCGCTGGT
>Ga0207713_1001239_pt1 | contig 21166 bp, 22 predicted proteins | sample KBSS64metaG_FD_184404 | JGI IMG/M metagenome (GOLD analysis project Ga0207713, IMG submission 184404) | Switchgrass rhizosphere microbial communities from Kellogg Biological Station, Michigan, USA - KBS S6-4 metaG (SPAdes) (version 2) | ecosystem: Host-associated > Plants > Roots > Rhizosphere >... | reverse complement strand
TATAGCAACCACCGGTTGCCTGTTGTTATGCCATGTTTCGGCAGGGGTATTTCACCTATAGCAAGCGTTTGGGAAGGGTTCCAGCGAAGGGGTAAAATCAGTAACCCTATGAAAACAGTGACAACCTGGTGTTAAGCCTTATGGCGTAAGGGCTGATTGAGGGGCAGGCAGAATAGTCCTAAAGACGAGAAGTGAAAGTGACGTTGTCACGAATAGAGGCCGCACCTGTGACGATGCGGCAGAGAATTTACGCTGTTTTGTGGGCTTTTGATTCCCATTCCTGCCAGATGTTTTCAAGACCCTGCCGGTATGAGGTGACGGGGAAGTCGGGAAAATGCCGCTTAAACTTCGTCGAATCAAACAGGTTATCAACGTCGTACCTGGGCAACAGCTCCCGCATTTCGCGAGCGCCCTGCGAAAACAGCGCCGTCGCGGCGAATGCCAGCTTGCCCAGCACGGCGTAGTCCGCCTTCTGGCCGAAGATATCGCAGGCGAGAGTGACAAACTGTTGATACGTCAGCCTTTCGTCGCAGCAGGGCAAATGCCACGTCTGCCCGTAGGCCTCAGGCGTATTGCCCAGCAGGGCAAGCGCGCGACTGGCATCCGGCGTCCAGATGAGGGTGCGAAGCGTATCGTCACGTACCGGAACGCGCGGGCGTTTGTGCTGCTTCAGCCTGTCGATAATGAGCGTATTCGTGAAGCTCTGCGTTCTCTCAGGCCCGTAAAACTCCGGGGCCCGGCCGATGAGGACGGGAATGTCGCCCCGCTGCATTTCGGCAAGCACCCGGTTGGCCATCAGTTCACGCACGTTGCCTTTCCGTCCCCGGGGCGCAAAGCGCGTCTCTTCCGTTTGCGGCACGTCGCTCTGAGGGTACATGTAGGTATTGTCAAAATAGACGAATCTTGCGCCCGCCTTTCGCGTGGCCTCCAGCGCATTTTCCAGCATGGTTGGGAACTGACGCTCCCACAGCGCGGAATCCGGCGGCAGGCCGGCGGTAAAATAGACCGTATCGCTGCCGTTAACCGCCTCCTGCGTCTGCTGCGCATCCAGAAGATTGGCCGCAGCCGTGATATCGCTGGCGTGGACTTTCTGCGGATGGCGGCTGACCAGCCTGATATCGTCGGTATAGGCGCGTTTTAATTCGCGGGTCAGTTCACGGGCGATTTGCCCGCTGGCACCCAGAATAGTTTGCATATGAGCTCCCTGATGAGATGACGATCCGGTTGACCGTATAAAAAGTTTAAGCTTAAAGTTAACTTTAAGGTCAAGACGTAAGAGCGGATGAAATGAAAATTGGCGAGCTGTCGAAAATGACGGGTATTTCCCCGTCGCGCATTCGGTTTTATGAGGCGGAAGGTTTACTGCCGCGACCCGTCAGGCAGGGGAACGGCTACCGAACGTATTCTCAAGAGGCGGCAGCGCTGCTGAACATCATCGACAACGCGCAGCGTACCGGGTTCTCACTCGAGCAAATACGCCGCTTCCTGCCGCAGCCGCAACAGCACTGGGATCATGAGGGACTGATCCAGTCCCTAAAGACGCGTATTGCCGAAATAGAAGCGATGCAGAAGCAGCTTGAGGAAAACCGCAGAGAATTGCTGACGCTGGTCGCGAGTATCACCAACCGTCCGGATGGGATCTCCTGCGACGACAACATGCAGCGCCTGCTGGGGCAGCTGCAACGCTCAGACGGTAGCGCGAACCCGTCGAACCCGCGTCGAGACGGTGATAATTGAAACGATAGCGACCACGGCGAGCATCAAGCCGAGCGCCAGCATGGCGTTAAACCCGATCCATCTGAACAGCAGCAGCCCCGCGATACCGCCCGTTATAAACGAGAAAAGGGTGGTTAAGTGGGTTTTCAGCTGACTTTTTTGTGCCGCCGTATCTTTGGAGTAATCCCTGCGCAGCATCGCCACCAGTACGGAGGCCAGGGATATCCCCGCGTCCGTCAGCGTCCCGGTAATATGCGTCGATCTCACCCGTCCGCCGGAAAGCTGCGTGGAGGTGGAATTATGAATGCCCATCAGAAAGCAGAGAAAAAGAATAATCTCGCGGTTGCTGGTGAGGGCATGAAAATACATCTCGTAGAACGAGACGCCGGTCAGCAATATCCCCTCGACAAACAGGATCTGGCAAAAAACCAGTCTGACGTTATGGATAATGCCCCATATTACAATCATGCGGGCAAGAATAGCGCCTGCGACAAAGGAGAGAATAATCGAGCCGAAGAAAATAATATCGCTCAGGTCGGTGGAAGAGACTTCGCTGGATAACTGTGAGGTGTTGCCGGTCATGTGTGAGGGGAAAAAACCAAATGCGCCAAGGGCGATGGCATTCAGCAAACCTGCCGAGGTCGCCAGCCAGAGAGCAAGCCGGCGATCCTCCTTATGCGTTCGTTCTTTCTTGAGTCTAATCAGCAAGAATACCTCCGGGTTGAGCTTTGCCTGAATAGTCAGGCTAGCAAAGCGGTGCAGCGGGCTGTCCAGGATATGGCTTAATTATTATTCCCTCTGGCGACTTTCAAGGTTAAGTAATTAAATAAAATATCCTTACTCAAGATAGGGGCGCGAATACTTTACACCATGCCGTTATTGCCGTGACGCAAAAACGCCGGGCGCTGGTTAAGACGTTCAAACCAGGACTCAATTGCCGGCACGTCTGGCTTATCAAACGGCGTCATCTTCCAGCGATTCACCGACAGCCCAAGCACCACGTCCGCAAGGGTAAACGTCTCGCCTGCCGCAAAGGCCCCGGTGCGCTGCAGCTGGTTTTCCAGAATGGTGATGCAGTGGTTCCACTCTTTTATTCCCGCCGCAATGCGCTCAGGGTCGTTAAAGTCCGGGTTTTTACGCCCCAGCGCCGGGAAAACATAGCGCCAGGCGTTATTGAATTCGGTTGCCTGCCAGTCCATCCAGCGCTCGACGTTGGCGCAGGCCTGCGGTTCTGCGGGCAGCAGATCGTGACGCTCGGCCTTGCGAGCCAGATAACGGCAGATGGCGTTAGACTCCCACAGCACGAACTCGTCATCCATCAGCACCGGCACCATGGCATTGGGGTTCAGGGCGCGGAAGGCATCCGTTTCCGTTGACGCAAAACCGCTGCCGTAATCTTCCTGTTGATACGCGAGGCCTGCTTCTTCGCAGGTCCAGAGCACTTTACGCACGTTGATGGAGGTGGTTTTGCCGAGGATTTTAATCATGTCGCCGCTTCTCTTCAGAGTGATGAATCGTTTAAAAACAATACACCAGCGGTGAAGAAAAGCGTCAACAAATCATCCGGCGAGTGGTTTGTGAAGACGCGAAAGCAGAAGCGTCAGCACTACCGCGCACAGGAGCAATATTCCGCTCATTGCAAACGTGCTCTGCCAGCCAAGATGGTCGAATACCATACCGCCCGCCGTTGAACCCAGCGCAATAGAAAGCTGGATCACGGCGACCATTAACCCGCCACCGGCTTCGGCATCTTGCGGCAGCGTTCGCGCAATCCATGTCCACCATCCCGTGGGTGCCGCCGTCGCCAGCATCCCCCAGAAGCCTAACAGCAGGGCAACAATCCACACGCTGTGGCCGGTCAGTATCAACACGCCTGCAATAACGGCCATCAGCAGGGGTATGGCGATTAACGTCAGGTAAAACGCGGCGTTCAGAACAATGGCAACGAGCAGTGTGCCAACAAAACCCGCAATGCCGATGGTGAGTAAAATCAGCGATAAGCCGGAGGGGGTGACCTGCGTGACGGTTTCGAGAAACGGACGCACATAGGTAAACAGCGAAAACTGTCCCATAAAGAACAGGCCGCAGGCCAGCAGACCAATGTAAACCACCCGTTGGCGGAATAGCCGAAAGACGGATGCGCGTGACGCCGTATTTTTATTGTCGTTCATATCGGGCAGGCTAAAGCGTTGCCAGAGGAACGCCACTATCGCCACGGGAACCAGGCACAGGAAGGCGCCGCGCCAGCCAATGGTGGCGCCGAGATAGCTTCCGAGCGGGGCGGCGACTACCGTCGCCAGCGCGTTCCCTCCGTTGAATATCGCCAGCGCGCGCGAGACCTGATGCTGCGGAACGAGGCGAATGGCCGTTGCGGCAGACATGGACCAGAACCCGCCTATAGCGATACCGATCAGCGCGCGGCCGGTCATGTAAACCAGATAGTTTGGGGCGAAAGCGATAATCGTTCCCGAGAGCGCCATCAGGAGCGTCATGCCCAGCAGAAGGTGTTTGCGGTTCATATTCCCGGCAAGCCGGGAAAGGAAGAGGCTGGTCAGAACCGCCAGCGCGCCGGAAATTGCGATCCCCTGGCCAGCGAGCCCCTCCGTTACGCCCAAATCTCTGGCAAGAGGCGTGAGCAGGCTGACGGGCATAAATTCCGAGGCAATCAGGACAAATACGCACAGGGTCATGGCAAAAATACCGCCCCAGTGCGCGCGTTCCTCATTCTGTGAGGTGGTAGGGTTCAGGGTGGACATAGTCATCTTTCACTGAGGGCCGCCCGCTAAAGACGGGCGGCGGAGAAGTTTATTTCAGGCTGGTTTTGAAGAACTGCTCAAACTGACCGAACGGGATCTTCCCGGCAGCATTGTCGTAGAGATCGACATGGTTTGCGCCCGGAACAATCACCAGTTCCTTCTGCTTGCTGCCGACCGCTTTAAACGCATCTTCTGCAAAGTAGCGTGAGTGCGCTTTTTCACCGGTTACGATAAGCGTCGGGATAGTAATTTCCCCGGCGTAGCTCAGCAGCGGCATATTCATAAAGGATAATGGCGTGGTCGCGGTCCATGCGCCGGTGGAGTTGACGGAACGCGCGTGGAAGCCGCGCGGCATGCGGTAATAGTCATAGAACTCCTTCAGTACCGGGTGCGGGTCTGCTGGCAGCGTCTCTGGCAGAATACGTTCAGCCGCCGCCACCTTGCCGTTCTCATCGACATAAATGTCATGGCCGCCGTGCGCGAAGGTACCGTTCTCTGCATCTTTCCAGCGCTGTGCGTTCAGATACTGCAGAACGGCGCGGCGGTCAGACGTTGAATAGCGATCTTTCCCGTCGCCCACGCCGTGGCCCATCGCCCGGCTCATGTCGTACATCACGCTGGTGGCGACCGCTTTCACGCGGGTGTCCATGGAGGCCGCATTCAGCGCCATACCGCCCCAGCCGCAGATGCCGAGAATACCGATGCGGTTACGATCAACCTCTTTCTGTAACCCCAGGAAATCCACCGCCGCGCTGAAGTCTTCGGTGTTGATATCCGGAGACGCAACGTTGCGCGGCTGGCCACCGCTTTCGCCCGTATAGGACGGATCGAACGCCAGGGTCACAAACCCATTCTCCGCCAGGGTCTGCGCATACAGGCCGCTGGACTGCTCTTTGACCGCGCCAAACGGCCCGCTGACCGCAATCGCCGCTAGCTTTCTGTCACCGCGGTTTTTGGGAAGATACAGATCGCCTACCAGGGTGATCCCGTACCGGTTCTGGAAGGACACCTTACGGTGATCGACTTTGTCACTTTCGGCGAAGGTTTTATCCCATGTGGTCACCATCGAAACGGGTGCGTTTGGGTTGGTAGTTTCTGCATAACTCATTGTTGTCACTCCACTTAATGATGCACACAGCAGCATCGCAACGGACAGTTTTTGGGTGAATGTTTTCATGAAAATAGACCCTGTGGTGTTGTGTTGCGGACATTATAGTTAGCAGAAATAGTGCTGATTAGAGGCCGAAAGCTGCTAGGATTCATATCATATTGTTATAAGTCGGGGGCGTGATGGCGAAGCGGGAAAACTATAATGAACTGTACCTGTTCATGCAGGTGGTGCGGGAGGGAAGCTTCACGGCGGCTGCGCAGCGGCTCGGGCTGGCGCAATCCGGGATCAGCCGCTCGGTTCGCGAGCTGGAGGAGCGGTTGGGCGTTCAGCTTCTGGTCCGCACCACGCGCAAGCTGTCGCTAACCCACGCGGGGGAACAGCTTTACCGGACCGCCGAGTCCGCGTTCGATACGCTCGATACGGGCCTGGCGACCCTGGCACACTATCGTCAGACGCCGTCCGGCACGGTACGCATTAATGCCAGCCAGCACGCTATCGACAAATGTCTGCTGCCCAAGCTCGCCATTTTTAAACAGCGTTACCCGGACATCAGGCTGGAACTGATGAATGAAAGCCGCTTCGTCGACATTATCGCCGAGCGGTTCGATGCGGGTGTCAGACTGGGGCCGGAAGTGGGGCAGGGAATGATTGCAGTGCGTATCACACCTGATATGGAAATGGCCGCAGTGGCTGCCCCGGAACACTTCAGACGCTACGGTTTTCCCCAGACGCCTGCGGATTTAGTGGCGCACCCCTGCATTGCCTATCAGCTTGCCGACGGTAGTGACTATCAGTGGGAGCTGGTGCAGGACGGGAAAAAAATCACCCATCGGCCAGAGGGGCAATGGGCGCTGTCTGACAGCTACATGGAAGCCGAAGCCGCCCGGCTGGGGCTTGGGCTGGCCTATGTCCCGGTGGAGCTGGTGGCTGACGATCTGGAGCGCGGAACGCTGATCCGGGTGTTGCAGCGCTATAGCCTGCGCATGGACGGGTTGTATCTCTATTATCCGCACCGTAACGTGTCGCCTGCGCTTAGAGCGGTGATTGATACGTTGAAAATTTAGGGGCGGCGTTGTCTTTCTGGAAGGCGCCTCGCAAACCGCAAATTAACCGCGTGAAATTCAGGGTTATGTCTTTTCTTCGACCGATCGTGGTCTTAAAGTGCCTGCGTTGCGGCATATCCGCAATCGGGCGTAGGAACCCGCATCTACCATATAGTGACATTGCGTATGTCGCGGCAGCACCGATCCCGCTACAATTGCGGTGGCGCTGGCGGAGCAGCCGTAAGGCTGGCCGTTTTTCTATATGGGCGGTATTCCTACCTCTGTCAGCGCCACCCCCCCGAGCGTAGGAACTCATTGGGTGGTTAAATGAACTGCATATAGAAGGATACCTTGTATGGCTACTATCCCAACCCTGACTTATCTCCCGTCTGATGAAAACGTCATTCTGCAACTTATCTCCCGGCCGCTTCCGGCTGATGCCGATCTGTTTGTCGTCGCCGACAACTGCGCCGCGCTGGTGAGCGTGCTGGTCGAAATCGAGGATGCGAATATGTTTACTGCGTTCTGCGAGCGGCTGCTGCACGCCCTGCGTAAGCTGAGAAAACTCTGCGATGTCGATCTGCCGCCAGACCTGATCGCGCAATTGATCATAGGTGAGAAACTGAACTCCTGCGTGCCGGATTGCTGGCAGGACACCCTGACTCAGGTGGACTATGTTCTGGCACTGACGAAGGCGGTTAGGGGTGGAACGCTGCCCGCTCACGTGGCGAAAGAGCTGACGGGCCTGCTGCACGATATGGTGTGGCTGCTGGCTGAGTTTGTGAAGGAGCCGCGCATCACTACACACTAAGGGCGCTGGCGTGGAGGGGCGGTAGCGCCCCTTTGAAGCTGTGATTAACGTGATGCGTTTACCGAATCCAGAAGCGACGTACCATAGGAGTTGTCGATAGTACAAAGCCAGCGACCGTCGCTTTCCTGCCGAAAAACATAGGTCGCGCGGCGCGACATTTCCGTTATCCCACCCTGACCATCAGGAAAACGCAGAACGGTTTCCATGATAACGAGGGCATTGCCGCCACCTTCGATCACCTGCATCTCCCCTTGTTCGACGATCAGCTGGTCCTGAAAATAATCAGAGATGGCAATAAACGCGCTGCGGATGTTTTCTTTGCCTTTAACGGTCATGCCGGGCTTGACCACCAGAGCGGCGTCTTCGGCGTAATACTCCATCAGGGCGTCATAGTTTTTGTTGGTGATGGCGTGGTCACAGGATTCGATTATCTGGCGTAGCGGATGTGGGGTCATGCGCGATTCCTCGTTGGTGGGGGGAACGCGTATTAACATAACAGGCTGGCGTGTTTGTATAGCTACCAGGTTTTATGGTTGGTGCGCAACTGCATATAATTCTTATACTTTCTGTTTGATGGGTATCACTCACAGTAACTATGATTTTTATTGGTTTTATTAATTTGATAGAGAATGTTAATAATGAACTTTATTCTGTCGAATAACGTGATGTTGTTTTACGTTATTAAACAAAATCTCTTAGCGAGCGTTGATGAAAATGGATATTAGAAAAGCTAACGCGTCAGATGCAGTAAGTATTAGCGACCTGATACATTTGGTGTCATTACAATGTAACTTTTCAGAAGCGGAGCCTTGTCCTCCTTGGTTTGTTGAAAGCATCAAACCTGATGTGCTCAAGACATTGATAGCTTCTGAGGAGTATTCGTGGCTCATTGCCATAGAACGGGGAGAAATAACAGGCGTACTGAGTATTTTTGAGGGAAAACAAGTAAAGTATTTTTTTGTACACCCGCAATTTCATCGCGCAGGGGTGGCGAGAGCGATCTGGCACAAGGTAATTCCGCGTCTTAATTCAGAAGTCTCCGTGCGTTCTTCACTCTTTGCCGTGCCTTTCTATGAAAAATTGGGATTTAAGAAAGCGGGAGATATCACTTTCTTTAAAGGTGTATCCTTCCAGACGATGACTGCTCAGTTCTGAATATTAGAAATGGGAGAGAGAAGCCGACATTGAGTTCTCGTCATCAACTTCTGGCCCTGCGTTGATTCGTGCTCTGAATTGCAAACCAAAAAGTATGTCCACCGCCCCCAGGAATTAAGCAATTAGCAATATTTCTTAGAGGCGTTTTTTTAAGAATAACCAATAAACATATAAGACCCGCAGCAGCTCCATTTCTGATTGCTACTTGTAGTACCGGGGAAATTTCATCGGCTGTGCCTTTAATTGAAATCTGCTGAATTCCCCAAACGATACATAGCGAGGTCATAATCATGGTGGCATATGTATCAACCTGTTTTCGTTGAGCTGTCCATCAGATCGTTAGGTTTAGGCTGCCTTAGCTATTGTGTAGCCGCTCACCGCTGGCAGCATAGATTATGCCTTGAGCTTATAGATGCATGACTTTATTTTCTGCCCGGTAGCGGTAGTTACCTCTACCGGGACGCGTTCATACTCAGTACCTTCGAACTCATCGAGTTCGTGCCAGTGAAGATGTAAATTCTCTGACGTGAAAAGAAAGCCCTGTACATGATTACCTGAATTATCCAATACGATACCCGGATAACCCATCTCTGCACCCCAGCCTTTAGCTACTAAAGAACCCCCAACGTGGCCTTCCTGCCATGTCCCACCGATATTCTCAAGGATATGAGCATTGGGTCGGCCAGGACCGAGCGTGCCGTAAACAAACAAACTTTCCATCACATCTCCGATTATCGCTATAAAAAATAATAACGTTCCTGGCGTTAATTTTGATTTTTGGACTCTGGCCTGACAAATCATTTGTTCTCACAACACGTGTGAATTATTATCACGCGTATGACGTTCGATCGCCTCCCCCCATTGCAGACTCTGCGCGCTTTTGAAGCCACTGCTCGCCTCTCCAGCATGACGCTGGCGGCAGCGGAGCTGCACGTTACGCATGGCGCGATAAGCCGGCAAATCCGGAAGCTCGAAGAGCATCTGGGGGTTAAGCTATTTCTCAGGCTTACTCGACAGATAATATTGACGGAGGAAGGGGCACAATTTCACCATGCGGTTACCCGTTTTCTGAGTGATTTAATGAGGGAGACCGAGCGTCTGCATGAAAGGAGCCAGGTAAAGAGTTTACGTATCAGTACAACGGTTTCATTTGCCAGTAAATGGTTGGCTCCGCGTCTCAGTCTGTTCAGGCAGCGATATCCTGAATTTGATATTCAGCTGGATGTTACCGACGTTAATGTGGATCTAAATGATGGTCAGGTCGATGCTGCAATTCGTTACGGCCCTGGCAATTATCGCGACGTTTTGTCTGAGCGTATCTTCAATGAAACGGTTACCCCTGTTTGTAGCCCTTGTTTCCTTGAGGAACATAATGGTCTGACAGAGATTAAGGAACTTTCAAACTGTGTTCTTCTCCATGAGTACAGAATGCTGGCGAACTGGGAGGCATGGTTTGAAATGGCCGGAGAAAAAAATTTCCGCTGCAATCATGGGCCCCTGTGGACGCTCGGTAGCATGGCGACTGAAGCCGCTATACGTGGCGAAGGTGTAGCTCTGGGACGCAGTATTCTGATTGCAGATGACGTAGCCGCGGGAAGGCTTGTTGTTCCGTTTCCGCAGTACAAACTTCAGGCCGAGCGGGGTTACGATTTAGTCTACCGTTCAGATAATCAGGATTCATTTAAAATACGAATTCTCAGACAATGGCTCTATGAAGAAATAAGCTTGCTTAAAGATTGAATGGCGCTCTAATGAGCGTCCGCTCCATGGCACCAGACGGACGATCTGACTGAGCTGAAGGTCCGCTGTGAGCGATGAGCGGACGTTATGCTTGCAGCAAGTGGTGGCAACAAAGGAATATTTATTGAGGTTATGCCCATGCCTTGTTTTGCATGACCACTCTATATCCGTCGTGGTCAACAAATGTCTTTCCGTTAACATCCCAATAGGGATTGAACGACGTTGACACTCTGAAACCAGCCTCGAGCATTCTTTTGCAGGCACGCATCCATTCATTTTCATCCGAATAATAAAGAACGAGTAAATCTTCTTCAGTGTGCAAGGGTTGAACGGGATGGTTATGGCAAAAGGTGAACTCTATGTGCCATTGTAAGTCTCCCCGTCCTAACATTATTCCATTGAAACCGTCATGATCGTTGAATTCAGCAATTTTATGCAGACCCAGTCCGTGGCTGTACATCTGAAAAGACCTTTCGAGATGAGTGACCGGTTTGGCAATACGCATATGGGTAAACATCTGAGATTCTCCAGGGGTAAATACTGCTTTAACGTTGAAATCCTGGCTGAGTCTACATGTGATTACGCTTTTCATTTGTCCATAAGAGCCACTGCAATCTCCTGCTAAGACCTGATAACAATTACACCCATTGTTGGTATCCCGCTCATGGTTCCAATTCAGTCATCGCCAACTCGGAAACTTTATTGTTGTAGAAGCAGTTTCGTTACTTGAAAGGGACCTGGCGGTTGAAAAGCCGCCGTCCTGAACTGTTGCCACCCACGAATTTTGCAATCCTACAAAATAACCTGTAAGAGATTACTTTCGCATCATGGCATGAACATGTTCCCCGCACAGGAGAAGGGCACCGTGACCCATAAAAAAAGGATCGTCGTCGTAGGTGCTGGGATCACTGGCGTATCCATCGCATGGCATCTCACCCACCGTGAATTTGACGTCACCCTCGTTGAACAGGATATGCCTGCCTCAGGTGCAACCGGTAGCGCGTTTGGCTGGCTGACCGGTGTGGTGAAGGATGATGCGACAGACGTGTTTATCCGGCGCATCGCACTTGCGGACTGGCACAGGCTGGAAGAACACATACCGGAACTTCACATCAAATGGAGCGGTTCGTTAACCTACAGCGCGGCATCCGGGTCCTGCCTGCAGGACGAACGTCTCCTCCACAAGGCTGAGATTGCGCGTCTTGAACCGGCTTTGAACAATCCTCCCTCAGAGGCCCGCTATGCTGCAAAAGATGGTGCCATTGACGCCGCCAGCGCAACGCGACTATTGCTCGACAAAGCCTGTGAGAAGGGCGTCGTCCTAAATACTCAAACAACCGTTACGGGGCTTTACATGACGGAGGGGAAGGTGACAGGCGTCCTGACCTCTCGGGGGAAACTGGATACAGATTGCGTCGTGCTGGCCTGCGGTACAGGTATTCCAGCGCTGACTGAGCGGGTGGATATTCATGTTCCGGTTCTGTCATCACCGGCCATATTGCTGCGCTTTGCGGTTCCCCAGAATGCGGTCAACACGATCGTCTCAGGTGATGATATTGAGGTTCGGCAAGCGCGCAACGGGGATTTATTAGCCGCAGAAGATTACCCGGCAAACGGCAACGTCAGAGAAACAGCGGAGGCTGCACAACGCGCGGTAAGAGGCAGGCTCACGGGCGCAGAGTCGGCTGCTCTCATACAGTACTCAACAGGAGAGCGTCCTGTTATTCAGGATGGGTATCCCGTTCTTGGTTTTGCTGATGAGAGCAGGACGGTTTACGTCGCCTCGATGCACCCAGCCGTTACGTGCGCAGCGACGATTGGCAGACTGGTCTCAGAGGAGTTATGCGACGGCCAGAGCGATGAAATCCCGCAATGTTACCGGCCATCCCGCTTTAAAAATAAATAGCGTTCCTTAATAGCTATTACTACAGACATGAAAGATAGCCAGATGGAACTGTTCAGAGCAATCCTACAGAAGGAGAGACAATAAATGACGCTAGCGCCCGTTCCTGGCACGGTGTTGCGAATCTGATTTTTTCCAACTATAAAAACAGTTCTATAACCAAGCTAATGAGCTTTTTTTTAGGAAATTGTTTTGCAACTTCAATCCTCCCGACTGCACCTTCGCCCCGTAACGACATCTGACCTGGATGATCTTTTCAGAATTTATGGCGACCCGGCTACGAACACATTTAATCCAGCAGGGCCATATCCTGACCTAGAGCATGCACAAACTGTCCTAGCCCGTTGGATCAGCCACTGGGAAACTCACGGCTTTGGAAACTGGGCAATCGCGTTACAGGAAAGTCCTGAAAGAATCATTGGTTTTGGTGGTCTGAGCGTCAGCAGTTATGCGGATATCGTAATTAATAATTTAGGATATCGTTTCGCCACAGAGGCATGGGGAAAAGGTCTGGCAACGGAGTTTTCGAAAAGCTCTATCAGATATGGATTTGGTGAGTTAAAGCTGACTGAGATATCTGCCGTAGTAAGAGGAAATCACGTGGCATCTCAGAAAGTTCTTCAAAAAGCTGGGTTGCAATACATAAAAGAGATTCATGATGTGAAAGATGCACCGCCTAGCCTACTTTTTTCTCTCACACTGAGTGAATGGTTAAGACAATCAATGTGAGCGTATTTACTCTAAGTCATTGATACTAAAAATACATATGCGGCGATTTGAAAAATACCAACGTCCGCCATTCGCACTATGCGGGAAATATCTTGAAGCTTAGGTTCTGCATTAAGCTCGGGCGTGAGTATGAACCGCTCCGTCCAGCTGTTCTGAGTTGCACTCGTCAGGAGGAATGGGCAAGACAGTTTTCTCTCAACTATTGCGTTTTTGAGACAGGTGTTAAAGAGCTAAGACGAGCTTTCTGATCTTTTCAGCCTTTTCAAAATGGTCCAGCTTCATCTCCATAATCCACCAGTGCGCCACTTCCATAAGCAGTTCAGGATCGTCATTTTTATTAGCAAAAAAAGCATAAAAAGAAAGCCCAACATCGCTTCCCTTAGAGGCAATTTTTGAATCACAGATCCGGATGATTTTTTCCTTCATTCCTTGCCGCACGTGATCTCCTTTACGCTTTTCATGTTCGGGCTAAAAAAAGCCGCAAGCAGATGGCTGCTTACGGCTCCAGGGTGGTGATGATTTTTATGACAATCAGGCCGCTTTCACCGCCCTGATTTTTTTCGTGTCAGCCGCGTCGGATTCTGTTTTATCCGTTGCAGCTGGAGCGTTGAGATCGGGAAGCTTGCTGGTACGCAGAATATGCTGCACGGTCTCTTTCTGCTCAGCGAGGTACAGGCCAAGATTTTCAGCCTGCGTTTCATCCATCTGCATTCCGCTTTGCAACAGCCAGTCGGTGAACGCGTCTGCCATATCGAGCAGCTTGTCGTGAGCGTCAGCCTCTTTCTTACTGGCAAATGTCATTTTCTCTTCACCTTTTCTTACGACAACAAATTTTGTTTCAACAGCCATTATGCGCACCTCATACTGTAATTATATACAGTATAACAGTTCCTGGTTTATCTTGCAGCTAAAAATTGCTCACATTTTAGCGAGCAGGGGGCTCATTCGAAAAGCGTGCGCTGATCGCATCACGTTCATAGCCCTGCGGCTGCGTCAGTATCTGGTATAAATCAGGGCGGCGACCGTGGATCCAGCGGCGTCCGGTGCTCATAGCAAGCAGGCTTAAATCGAGTTCAGCGCTCACCATCGCATCTTCAGCCTCCCAGGTTTCGTTCACGATCCTGCCATACGGGTCGAGGATCATGGCATTGCCCGTGCGTACTTCGTCATCATCGGCACCGACACCGTTGCTGAAAAGAAGAAATAAGCCGTTGTCATGCGCGCGGGCAGGCAGCCAGCGCATGAGCCATTCCCGACCGCTTGGCCCTTTAAATGCCGCGATAATTTCTTCCTTGCGCGTTTCCCGTTCCTCCCAGAGCGCCAGCGGAACAGGCTTCATTCCGTGAGGGCTGCGGGAATCGGTACCGCCTGTTTGATGCGGTGCGAGAAGAATATCGGCACCCAGCAGCGCCGTCGCGCGCACGTTTTCGACCAGATTATTGTCCCAGCAAATCAGGATACCGACCTTCACGCCCCACGGCGTATCAAAAACGGTAAAGCTGTCCCCGCTGCTGATGGCCGGATGTTCAAAAGCATGGAGTTTACGATGCGTATGCATTGAGCCGTCCGGCATGCAGGCAACATACGCATTGTAGAGTCGGCCATCGTCGGCGCGTTCAATAAGCCCGGCGCCAATCAGCATTTGATGTTTTATCGCCAGGGAGCGAATGAGCGTCAGGGAAGGGCTGTCTGCAATCGGCTCTGCCAGCGCAGACACCTCCGCTGCGGTGAGCTTGGGGACATGCCAGTAGCCGGTGATGCACATTTCAGGGAAAGTGAGAATGTTCACCTGCTCAAGCGCCGCCTGTTCAATAAATTTCTCCATTATCAGGAGATTGTATTTTTTGTTACTGGCCTGATGCTGAAACTGTACGGTTGCCGCCTTTAAGGATGTCAGTTCGTTCATGTTGCGTCTCCGGTTGTCATCGAGACTGAATTACATAACGATTCCCGATAACTGTATAATCAAATGATTTCCGAATTCGATAACCATCTGGAATGAAAAAATGAACACCCGGTTGCTAAAGGCCTTTTTGATACTGGCTGAAAAAGGAAATTATGCCGATGCGGCGCGGGCGCTATTTATCTCGCAGCCGGCATTGACCAAACAGATTAATCTCCTCGAATCCCTGGTGAATATGTCTCTTTTTTCACGAGGTCGTCACGGCGCAACACTGACGGCTAGCGGCAGGCGTTTGCTGCCAGAGGCTGAGAAGGTGGTCAGGCAGACCCGGCAATTTATGCAGCATGCTGAGCGGGTATCGAAAGGAGTTGAAGGGCATATCGCCGTCGGGTTCGGACTTTCAAGCTTTTATCTGGCGCCACGCTGTATCGCTGACTTTCGTCGAGACTACCCGGAAGTAGAAATGTCATTGACGGATCTGCCTTCCTTCCAGCAGTACGAGCGATTGCAAAACGATGAGCTACAGGTCGGTTTTGTCAGGGTTCCTCCCCCCGTGGCGCTTGAATACCTGCCGTTATTTACCGATCGGCTGGTTCTGGTTGCGCCCGCCGCGTCGCCGACACTGTCTGTTGGAGAGTGGCTGACGAAACGCCCTCTGTTGCGGCTGTATGATGAGCGAGGGCGGGGCTTAAACGCGCAGATTGACCGCTTCCTGCACGACAACGGTCTTTTCGTCTCATCGACTCAGCTGACTGACGATATCCAAACTATCGTCGCGATGGTAGTTGCGGGTATCGGTGTGGCCATTCTGCCCACCAGCGTGACGCATATCGCGCCGCCGGAGCTGGCGATTATTCCGCTCACGGGGGAGTCAATCAGCTGGAAGGTGGGCATCGCCTGGGACGCAGGCAGGGAAGATGTCATCCGTGACAACTTCATTACTAGCGTAGCTGCTGCGTTTCCGGGCCAGCCATGCTCCGCCGCCATGCCCCAGGCGCCTGACCATACTGACGCTTAAAGCTGCGGTTGAAGGACTGCTGTGAGTCAAAGCCCAGCGCGATCGCCACGTTCAGAATCGGTTCATCGCTGCGGGTTAAGCGCTCAACCGATTTTTGCAACTTTTGCGCGCGAATATACCCGGCGAGGGGATAGCCCGTATGCTCTTTGAACAGGCGCTGGAGGTGCCATTTTGAGTAACCGGATCGCCTGGCGACGGACTCAATGTCCAGACGGCTATCCAGGTTGTTGTCGATCCAGTCGAGTAAATCATGCATAAATGCGCCAGTGTTCATCTGGTTACCCCCACGCTGCCTGTCAAAAAGTATCTTTGTCTGTTGCATTAAAAGGTGGCGCGTTTTTGTATTAATTGCAAGTTTTATTGTTGCATTTAAATCCCTGACCGAAACGGGTCTTTTCACATCTGCTCAAATAGCACATAAAGTGCAACAATTATTCTTGCACTTAGTTAAGCGCCTTCCTACAATCGCCGCGATAGTGTATTCGCAACTGTTACAGTTTTGTGGCGATGAACGACACAAATGGCCTTAAGACAGCCACCGGACAAAGGAAGTGGCGCGGTGCCTCCTGCTGCGTCTTGCCCGGCGGCGACAATTACCGGAATAAAAATAATGAGCCTGCAAAAAACCTGGGGTAACTATCATCTGAACGCGCTGGGGGTCATGTTGCTCTCCGTGCTGCTCGTCGGATGCGATAACAGCGTCGCGCAAAACGCCGCGCCGCCTGCGCCCGCCGTCAGCGCTGCTGACGTGGTGGTGAAATCCATTAGCCAGTGGGATAGCTTTAACGGCCGGATTGAAGCGGTGGAGAGCGTTCAGCTCCGTCCGCGCGTTTCCGGCTACATTGATAAAGTGAATTACACCGACGGCCAGGAAGTGAAGAAGGGCGAGGTGCTGTTCACGATTGATGACCGAACCTATCGCGCGGCGCTGGAACAGGCGCAGGCGAACCTGGCGAGAGCCAAAACGCAGGCCAGCCTGGCGCAAAGTGAGGCTAACCGTACCGATAAGCTGGTCAATACCAACGTTGTCTCCCGCGAAGAATGGGAGCAGCGTCGTTCGGCCGCCACTCAGGCGCAGGCCGATATTCGCGCTGCGCAGGCGGCAGTGGACGCCGCGCAGCTCAACCTGGACTTCACCAAAGTCACCGCGCCTATCGACGGTCGCGCCAGCCGGGCGCTGATCACCAGCGGGAACCTGGTGACTGCGGGCGACACCGCCAGCGTCCTCACCACGCTGGTCTCGCAGAAAACCGTTTACGTCTACTTTGACGTGGACGAGTCGACCTACCTTCACTACCAAAATCTGGCCCGCAGCGGGCAGGGGGCGTCCAGCATTCACACGGCGCTTCCGGTTGAAATTGGCCTGACGGGCGAGGAGGGCTATCCCCATCAGGGTAAAGTGGATTTCCTGGATAATCAGCTAACGCCGAGCACCGGCACCATCCGTATGCGCGCGCTGCTGGATAACGCGCAGCGTCAGTTCACGCCGGGACTTTTTGCCCGCGTACGCCTGCCGGGCAGCGCGGAGTTCAAAGCCACGCTTATCGACGACAAAGCGGTGCTGACCGATCAGGATCGTAAGTACGTGTATATCGTCGATAAAGAGGGGAAAGCGCAGCGTCGCGACATCACGCCGGGCCGTCTGGCAGACGGTTTACGCATCGTGCGGCAGGGGCTGAACCCTGGCGATAAAGTCATCGTCGAGGGTTTACAAAAAGTGTTTATGCCGGGAATGCCGGTTAACGCGAAAACCGTTGCCATGACCGCTGCCAGCGCCCTCAACTGATCCCTTGACCTGAGAATCCATCCATGGACTTTTCCCGCTTTTTCATCGACAGGCCGATTTTTGCCGCGGTCCTGTCGATTCTGATTTTTATCACAGGGTTAATCGCCATCCCGCTGCTGCCGGTGAGCGAATACCCTGACGTCGTGCCGCCAAGCGTGCAGGTGCGCGCGGAATACCCGGGCGCCAACCCGAAAGTGATTGCCGAGACCGTGGCGACGCCGCTGGAAGAGGCGATCAACGGCGTTGAGAACATGATGTACATGAAGTCCGTCGCGGGTTCCGATGGCGTGCTGGTAACCACCGTCACCTTCCGTCCGGGAACCGACCCGGATCAGGCTCAGGTTCAGGTGCAAAACCGCGTCGCGCAGGCCGAAGCGCGTCTGCCGGAAGACGTGCGGCGTCTGGGCATTACCACCCAGAAACAGTCCCCGACGCTGACGCTGGTGGTGCACCTGTTTTCGCCCAACGGCAAGTACGACTCCCTGTATATGCGTAACTACGCCACGCTGAAGGTGAAGGACGAGCTGGCGCGCCTGCCCGGCGTCGGCCAGATCCAGATTTTCGGCTCGGGTGAATACGCAATGCGCGTCTGGCTGGATCCAAACAAGGTGGCGGCCCGCGGGCTGACCGCTTCGGACGTGGTCACGGCGATGCAGGAGCAGAACGTGCAGGTGTCCGCCGGGCAGCTTGGCGCCGAGCCGCTGCCGAAAGAGAGCGATTTCCTGATCTCCATTAACGCCCAGGGGCGTCTGCATACCGAAGAAGAGTTTGGCAATATTGTCCTGAAAACGACGCAGGACGGTACGGTCGTCCGCCTGCGAGACGTGGCGCGTATTGAAATGGGCTCCGGCAGCTATGCGCTGCGTTCCCAGCTGAACAATAAAGACGCGGTCGGGATTGGTATCTTCCAGTCTCCGGGGGCGAACGCCATCGATTTGTCTAACGCGGTGCGCGCGAAAATGGACGAACTGTCCACGCGCTTCCCGGCGGACATGAAGTGGGCGGCACCTTACGATCCGACCGTTTTCGTGCGCGACTCCATCCGCGCGGTGGTGCAGACGCTGCTGGAAGCGGTAGTGCTGGTGGTGCTGGTGGTGATCCTGTTCCTGCAAACCTGGCGCGCGTCGATCATTCCCCTGATCGCGGTGCCGGTGTCGGTGGTAGGTACCTTCAGCATTCTCTACCTGCTGGGCTTCTCGCTGAATACCCTGAGCCTGTTCGGGCTGGTGCTGGCCATCGGTATCGTGGTCGATGACGCCATCGTGGTGGTGGAAAACGTCGAGCGAAACATAGAAGAGGGGCTTGCTCCGCTTGCGGCGGCGCATCAGGCGATGCGCGAAGTATCCGGGCCAATCATCGCGATTGCGCTGGTGCTGTGCGCGGTGTTTGTGCCGATGGCGTTTCTCTCGGGCGTTACCGGGCAGTTCTACAAGCAGTTTGCGGTGACGATCGCGATTTCCACGGTCATCTCCGCCATTAACTCGCTGACGCTCTCTCCGGCGCTGGCGGCACTGCTGTTAAAGCCGCACGGCGCGCCGAAAGATTTCCCGACCCGGCTTATCGATCGTCTGTTCGGCTGGATTTTCCGTCCGTTTAACCGCTTTTTCCACCGCAGCTCGAACGGCTATCAGGGGCTGGTGGGCAAAACGCTGGGACGACGCGGCTCGGTATTTGTAGTGTATCTGCTGCTGCTCTGTGCCGCTGGCGTGATGTTTAAAGCGGTGCCCGGCGGGTTTATTCCGACGCAGGATAAGTTGTATCTGATTGGCGGCGTGAAAATGCCGGAAGGTTCGTCGCTGGCGCGCACCGATGCGGTGATCCGCAAAATGAGCGAAATCGGGATGAATACCGAAGGCGTGGACTACGCGGTGGCGTTCCCGGGGCTGAACGCGCTGCAGTTCACCAACACGCCGAACACCGGGACGGTCTTCTTCGGCCTGAAGCCGTTCGACCAGCGTAAACATACTGCGGCGGAAATAAACGCGGAGATTAATGCGAAAATCGCGCAAATTCAGGAAGGCTTTGGCTTCTCCATTCTGCCGCCGCCGATTTTAGGGCTGGGTCAGGGGTCGGGTTATTCCCTGTACATTCAGGATCGCGGTGGTCTGGGTTATGGTGCGCTGCAAAACGCGGTGAACACCATGTCCGGGGCGATTATGCAGACCCCGGGAATGCACTTCCCGATCTCAACCTACCAGGCTAACGTTCCGCAGCTGGACGTGCAGGTAGACCGTGACAAGGCGAAAGCGCAGGGCGTGTTGCTGACCGATCTTTTCGGTACGCTGCAAACCTATCTGGGCTCGTCGTACGTGAACGACTTCAACCAGTTCGGGCGTACATGGCGCGTGATGGCGCAGGCCGACGGGCAGTTCCGCGACAGCGTGGAAGATATTGCGAATCTACGCACCCGTAACAGCCAGGGCGAAATGGTGCCGATTGGCAGCATGGTGAAAATCACGACCACCTACGGGCCTGATCCGGTGATTCGCTACAACGGCTACCCGGCGGCGGATCTGATTGGCGATGCCGACCCGCGCGTGCTTTCGTCTGCGCAGGCGATGACGCAGCTGGACGCCATGTCTAAGCAGATCCTGCCGAACGGGATGAACATTGAATGGACGGACCTGAGCTTCCAGCAGGCCACCCAGGGCAATACGGCGCTGATCGTCTTCCCGGTCGCGGTTCTGCTGGCGTTCCTGGTCCTGGCGGCGCTGTATGAAAGCTGGACGCTGCCGCTGGCGGTGATCCTTATCGTGCCGATGACGATGCTTTCCGCGCTGTTTGGCGTCTGGCTGACCGGTGGCGATAACAACGTGTTCGTGCAGGTAGGGCTGGTGGTACTGATGGGGCTGGCGTGTAAAAACGCGATTCTTATCGTGGAGTTTGCCCGCGAGCTGGAAATTCAGGGCAAAGGCATTATGGAAGCCGCGCTGGAGGCGTGTCGCCTGCGTTTACGCCCGATTGTGATGACCTCCATCGCCTTTATTGCCGGGACCATTCCGCTGATCCTCGGCCATGGGGCGGGCGCAGAAGTGCGCGGCGTCACCGGGATCACGGTCTTCTCCGGGATGCTGGGCGTGACGCTGTTTGGTCTGTTCCTGACGCCGGTGTTTTACGTGACGCTGCGTAAGTTTGTGACGCGCGGGAAAAAAGAGGAAAGGGACGTTCTGCCCGCGTAGGAACGCTGCTGATAATAAAAAACCGCCTTCATTGTGAAGGCGGTTTTTTTTACATCAGAATGTGGGCCGGGTAAGCACTGCGCCACTCAACAAGATCGTTAAGACGTTTTTTGATACTGGGCAATAAGGTCCGGGAGCGGATCCCATCCGCTGCTATCGGCGTTTTTGACCGCTTCCAGGGCGCTAGCAACGGTATGGCGGGCCAGTACCGCTAACGAAGCCTCCTCGGCTTCTTCGGATATCGATTTGAAGTACCAGCAGGCGTTAGCGCTGACCACGCAGCGGGCCGGCACGTCAGGGCGCGACGCCCACAGCT
>Ga0207713_1001236_pt1 | contig 21198 bp, 22 predicted proteins | sample KBSS64metaG_FD_184404 | JGI IMG/M metagenome (GOLD analysis project Ga0207713, IMG submission 184404) | Switchgrass rhizosphere microbial communities from Kellogg Biological Station, Michigan, USA - KBS S6-4 metaG (SPAdes) (version 2) | ecosystem: Host-associated > Plants > Roots > Rhizosphere >... | reverse complement strand
AGAAATAGAAAAACTTCACACAATTGGTGAAGTTTCTAAGGTGTCTTTAGCATATCTACGTGGGGAAGCCCTTCATCTGAATAAATATCGGAAATAGGTCTAAAACCAAACGATTCATAAAATGTTTGAAGTCTGCTTTGAGCTTGAATTTTAATTGTCTTCTCGTGCAACTCATTCTCTAAAAAATCAATTCCTCTTGCTACTAGCTCTCTTCCGAGACCTGTACCGCGCTGTGCTTGTTTCACAATAATGCGCCCCAGAGAAGCCTCCCGATAGCTAATTCCTTTTGGTAAAACTCTAAGGTATGCGATAATTTTCTCATTCTCTTTTTTGAACAAGTGATAAGCAAGTTTGTCTTTTCCATCTACTTCTAAGTAAGCACACTTCTGTTCGACAACAAAAATAGCGGTGCGAACCTGTAGAATTTCATAAAGCTCATCGTTTGTCAGCTCTTGAAATGATTTTATGCACCAAGTCATGATCCGCTCACCTTTTCTTATTGTTCTTTTTCAATTAAATTCAGCGTACGTTCAAGCCAATTGATATAGCTTGTCTCCCGGTCTTGAGCGCGAGATAGCACCAAATAATGACCAAATTGAGGAGACGAAACGGTAATGTGATGATTAACTTGTTCCAAAAGGTCATCCATTCGTTTCTTTAAAAAAGTTAGCTTCACTTTCCTGCTTGATAGCTGATTATCTATTTGCTGCTTTAACTCTTCTATTGACATGGATGAAGCAAAATAAGCTTTTAACATAAATTCATCTTTAGTTGTTTCAGGAATAGGATCAATCGTAGTGAGCCACTTGCTTAACTCCGCTCTTCCTTCTTCCGTTATCGAATACATCTTTTTTTCTAATTTCTTGCCTTGAATCACGGTTTCATAGCGAATAAATCCCTCTTCTGTTAATCGCTTTAACTCAGGATAAATCTGGCTGTGCTTAGCACTCCAAAAATTACCGACCTCTTCTTTAAAAAGTCTGGTAATGTCATACCCGCTGAGCTCCTTCTGATCTAAGAGCCCTAATATGGCATATTTTAATACTCTCATTCTGTTCCTCCACATTATTTCTTCCATCAGTATAGCATATAAACATTTCATTTACATGTTTGCCAAAACATGTTTGCGTATACTTTTTATTTATCTTTTTTCTATTATTTTCTCTTTACAGATTAATTTAAATTTTTGAAAAGTTACCTCCACAATCAATGGTTTTCATGATAGTATAATGATATTCTTTCTGACATCAGTCATTAGCCATTTTGTATGATGAGTGTTCGAACTAATTTGAGGAGGAATTAATGTGATTACGTTAAACAGAGCTTATAATTTTAATGCAGGTCCGTCTGCGCTTCCCCTACCTGTCTTACAACTTGCTCAAGAGGAGCTAGTTAATTTTAAAAATACAGGTATGTCTGTGATGGAATTATCACACCGCAGCAAAGAGTTTGAAGATGTATTAACACATGCTAAAGAAACACTCACGGAATTGCTTAACATTCCAGATACACATGAAATTTTATTCTTGCAGGGCGGAGCAAGCCTGCAATTCTCTATGATTCCAATGAACTTTTTATCTCCGGATCAAGTCGGTGCATATGTACTAACCGGATCATGGTCGGAAAAAGCATTAAAAGAAGCAAAGAAACTTGGAAAAACAGCAGTTGTTGCTTCTACTAAAGAAGAGAACTACCGCTCTATTCCAGCTTTAGATGATATAAAGCTTCCAAAAGAAGAAATTGGGTACTTGCATATCACGTCCAACAATACCATTTTTGGTACACAATGGGCTGACTATCCTTCTATCGAAGGAGTAGACTTAATTGCCGACATGTCAAGTGACATTCTTTGCCGTCAAATTGATGTATCTAAGTTCTCACTCATTTATGCTGGTGCTCAGAAAAACCTCGGACCATCTGGTGTCACGGTTGTCATTTTGAAGAAAGAATTGCTTAAACGTATTCCTGAAGGTTTACCAACAATGCTGAATTATGAGACACACGTAAAGAGCAACTCTCTTTACAACACACCTCCAACGTTCGGCATTTACATGCTTTCACTTGTTTTAGATTGGATTAAAGAACAAGGTGGCGTTAAAGCAATTGAAGCCCAAAATCATAAAAAAGCTAAGTTACTCTACACAAGCATGGAACGTTCAAATGGTTTCTATACCCCTCACGCTACAGAGGAAAGCCGATCAATTATGAACGTAACGTTTACTTTACCAACCGATGAGTTAACGGCTGCGTTTTTACAGCAAGCAAAAGAAAAAGGCTTCGTAGGATTAGCTGGACACCGTTCAATCGGCGGATGCCGCGCTTCTATTTACAATGCTGTACCGCTTGAAGCGTGTGAAGCTCTTGCCGCCTTTATGGATGAATTTGCACAGGCAAACGCATAATTGGCAGAATTAACTGATCCTTTTTTCACATAAATATGTTACAATCAGTATGTAAATATATGCAATGGGCATAGACGCACTATTGGTATATTTCGAGCTTAGCTTAGAAGAGGAGAGATGAGAAATGAATACAAAGGTTTTAGTTTCTTTAGCGTTATTAGTCGGAATTGGAGCGGTTCTCCACACGGTGGTACCTCCTATTTTATTTGGAATGAAGCCAGATATGATGTTAACAATGATGTTTTTAGCAATCCTGTTGTTTCCTAGCATAAAAAATGTTGCATTGGTTAGCTTAACCACAGCGGTTATTTCTGCTTTAACAACAAGCTTTCCTGGCGGACAAATTGCAAACTTGATTGATAAACCAATTACAGCATTTGTTTTCTTTGCATTATTTATGCTTGTGAAAAAAGCAACAGGCATTAAAACACCAGTTGCCGCTGCTTTAACAGCTGTTGGCACGCTCGTATCAGGAACCGTATTCTTGTCTGCTGCCGCACTAATCGTCGGCTTACCGGGCGGAAACAGCGTCATGGCGCTTGTTGCTGCGGTTGTATTACCTGCAACAGTAGTGAATACAATCGTTATGGTCGTTATTTACCCAATTGTTCAATCCGTTCTAAAACGCACAAGCATCAAAGCAAAATTATCGTAACGTCAAGAGCCTGATTTAATTGAGAATCAGGCTCTTTTTTTACACCAAAAGCTAAGGCCCGCCAAAGCGTGGCGGACCTTTAGATAAAACGGTTCATTTATAGTATGTTGCTGATCTTTTAGAAACAATCTACAGTTCGACTCTTAACTTTTTGTTTAAAAAGAAATGGTACAGAATGCTTTTCACTTAAATTTCATCTGCAGCTCATACAATAGGTATGAAGACTTACTATGTAATAAAGGTTTAAGTTCTCCATCCTAGGTTACATAATAAAGTATAAGCGCCAATAAAAAACTCGCAAAAGCCACTGTCGCACATGTAAGAGACTTTTGTTTCAGCACATGTTTAGGTGGATATGATGCCGTTCTAGTCGTAAGGCTAAACCATTTAAAGGCAGCCAGAAAAAAACTCAGGCTAATTATCAAAAGAATGAATAAAGCTACCCCATGTTGATAACCTCCTTCTTTTGTATAAATCTATGCTATTTTTTTATGATTATGTCAGAAGGAAGTGTTAGCAATTACTTTACTACATAGGAGGAAATAAATAATGAGCAGAATGAAAAAACTAGCAGCTGGAGCAGCAATCGGAAGCACCGTAGCCGCTATTACAACGCTTCTTGTTACTCCATATTCAGGACGAGAACTTAAACAGCGTGTCAGCTCTCGAAAAGACCGAGTTAACGCTTCACAACAAGAGCTCTCAACAAAAATAAAAGCTGTTTCTCAACAAGTACAAATGACCGCCAGAGAAGGAAATACTATAGTGAAAAATATCGCAAGTGACCTTTCTACTACCCTTGGTCAGTTTAAAGAAGAAATTGTCCCTCATAAGGAATCCCTTCAGCATCATTTGAAAGAAATCCAAAATTCTTTGTCAAACCTTGAGGAACATGTACAGACAACTAAAAATCCCAATGAAAAAATTGACAAAAAAGAAGGTTGAAACGCCTTCTTTTTTAATTTTTTAAAATTTTGTAAATTTACATCTTTATAATTTTTTATTTTATTGGCATAATAGAAGATAAATAAAAAAAGAGACTAAGTAGGTGGGAGAAGATGAAAAAGACTAGTGATCAAGATTACAGTTTGAAAGAAGCACTTCTATTTAGCCAACGCATTGCCCAATTAAGTAAAGCCCTTTGGAAAACCGTAGAGAAGGATTGGCAGCAATGGATTAAGCCTTATGACCTTAATATTAACGAGCATCATATTTTATGGATTTCATATCATTTAAACGGGGCTTCCATTTCCGAAATTGCCAAGTTTGGAGTTATGCACGTTTCTACTGCATTTAACTTCTCCAAAAAACTAGAAGAACGAGGTTTACTTGAGTTTTCTAAAAAAGAAAGCGACAAGCGAAATACGTACATTCAGCTGACAGATAAAGGCGAGGCCATTTTATTAGATTTAATGGAACATTACGAACCTTCTAATAATTCAGTGTTCAGCGGCGCGCTTCCGTTGCGCGACTTGTACGGCAAATTCCCTGAATTTATGGAACTGATGACCGTCATCCGCAAAATTTACGGTGAAGATTTTATGGATATCTTCGAGCGATCTTTCCATCATATCGAAGAAGAATTCACTGAAGAAGATGGCAAGCTCGTCAAGAAAGACAAAGAGAACCACCAGGAGACTATTTCAAACTCTTAATGGTTAGTCCCTTATCCATTGAATAATTTCAAAAAATTCATTCATCACATCTTGATAAGAAGGTTGATAACGAAGCGATTCGACCGTCTCTCTGGGAGTTAATTTATAATTCAGCATGCCAACAAATTGTGTAAGAAGCGGAACAAAGTCTGTTAGACCTTCCGCTTTTTGCTCAATATATTCGTTTTTTGTATCTTCACACAGAATTAAAATTTCCTCTACTTCCTTCTTTGTAAGCTGATTTCTTACCACTAAATCAATAAATGGTTTAGCTTCTTGTTCAGATGTCCCAGATAACAGTTTTATGTAATATTCTAAACGTGATACTCGAGATTCTAAAGTTTCCATCCGCTTCCCCTACTCCTTCAACGTTCATATACCTCTACTCCATATTGTACATGATTCATTCATGTTCTTCCAAATAATTCTTTCTGCGTCATTCACATTTCCTGTTTAAGTAGCACCGTATAAAGATTTTCATATACTGATTATGTACTCACTGCATATATTAATATAAATCCCTCTGTCTTTTTTAACAATCCTTTTGCACAATGGGTAATTGTTACTCATTTCTTATCCATTCACTTTGCTATTTCGTTTAAAACCTATTTCTCAACTTCTTAACTACCCTTTATAAAATAAAAACCGCATTTCTGTGTAAATACCTTTTGAAATTCTTTGCTCAACTGTATATATAACTATCTATTTTACCGCTTTTTTGGTAATGTTAATATAGATATTTGTAAATTCATACAAAGCTGTACTATATAAATGACTATAAGACTTTTTGTCTTCGTCACACTGATTTTGTTAGGGGGATTTTTATGTACATATTCTTTATTGTATTTGCACTATTCATTTTATTCTACATCAATGCACTAACAAATACATTGTGTATTCAAAAAGAAATTCCAGCTGAAAAACAGCCTAAAGTTTTTCGTACGATTAATGTATTAATTACCATTTTATTAGTTTCATCTTATATTGAAGTATCATTTACATAAAAAACGGTGAGATGTCTCACCGCTTTTTTATAGGCTTAGCAAAAACAGCTAGCTCCGATGATAACTAATAAGATGAATAATACGACTAATAGCGCAAATCCACTGCCGTATCCGCATCCGTAAGAACCCATATCTATCGCCCCTTTCCTTTTATATTCATCTGTTTCCTAGTGGTAACATGCACAACCAACAATGACTAATAAGATAAACAGTACAACTAATAGTGCAAAACCGCCTCCATATCCGCCTCCGCTCATTTGAGCACCCCCTTTGTTTACTAATACTGCATCTTATGCATCAGCTCAAAAAACGTCTAGGCTTTTAGCCCAAACTCCATAATTTATTTCTCTTGCTTCTCGTTTGGAAATTACTCTGTGAGTTTGTCTGCCGTTTTGAAAACGCTTTATAAAAAAGCCATCATAAGCGTATAATCACTTCATGCTTAGTGGAAAATAAATGTAAATTTACGTGGTTTTAACTTCATTTGCTAACATCAGGAAATGTGATATAGTAAATCTTGAGTCAAGCTACATAAGTAAAAATGATGAGTAGGAGTGTTTACGTATGAAAAAAAGCTTAGTTGCACTAACAACGGCAGCCAGCCTCGTTGCTTTATCAGCATGCAGTGGGGGAAATGATGCTTCAAATGCAAACGATTCTTCAAAAGTAATTGTAGAAACAAAAGCAGGCAATATCACTCAAGGTGATTTGTATAAGCAAATGAAAGATACAATCGGACAAGACCAATTTAATACACTCGTACGAAGCGTTACCGAAGAAAAAGTATTGAGTAAAAAATATAAAGTAACGGATAAAGAGCTTGATCAGCAGCTGAACATTCTAAGAGAACAATACGGTGATCAGGTGGATTCAGTTATTAAGCAAAAAGGCGAAAAAGAAGTCAAAGATATGCTAAAAGTCGATATTCTCCGTGAAAAAGCTGCTACGGCAGGCATTAAGGTATCGGACAAAGAGCTGAAAAAAGCTTATGATGAATATAAAGCTCAAAAACCTCAAATTCGCGCAAGCCATATTTTAGTAAAAGACGAAAAAACAGCAAACGAAGTAGAAGCGAAAATCAAAAAAGGCGAGGACTTTGCTAGTCTAGCAAAAGAATATTCAACGGATCAGCAGTCTGCAGCTAACGGCGGCGATTTAGGCTACTTCGGTGAAGGCCAAATGGTTAAAGAATTTGAAGAAGCGGCTTACAAGCTGAAAAAAGGTGAAGTAAGTAAACCAATCAAAACAGAGTACGGCTACCATATCATTAAACTAGTCGATAAAAAGAAAGTAGAATCGTTTGAGAAAAAGAAACCTGAACTTGAGCAGCAAATCAAACGTTCAAAAGTAGATCAAGCAGAAGCGAACAAGAAGATTCAAAAAGAGCTTGATAAAGCCAAAGTGGAAGTCAAAGATAAAAATGTAAAACCAATTTTCGAAGAAGGTGCGACAGATAGTCAATCTGGCGTAGAAACTCCTCAGCAGTAATGCTAAGAGCCTGTCACTCATGTGACAGGCTCTTTTATATAATCAGATGGAATCGCTGTTGCGTCTTTCTTTTTCCACTTGCATTCTTTCGATGAAGACTTGTCCTTCTTTTTCAATAAACGAATCATCCACTTGCTTATCATGTTGTGCAGCACGAATCGCCATAAATCCACTAAAGAAAATGCCTGCTACAACTAAATAAATCCAAATTGGTAGTGTCACCATATATTGATCCCCCATCACAGTTATTTACAACCACTATATGCGAAGGAAGAAAGACTTATACCTTTTTAATCAATCGTTGGTTTATAAAATGAGCGATTATCAAGTGCAAAAATACGCTCTGTAAACTCACCGGGCTTCACTTTTGTTAATGCTCGGTCCAGCATATTCATTTTAGCGTCTACATTGTCAATCAAATGAAGCATCTCAGCCTCTTTAATTAACGGCTTTTTCGGACTTCCCCACTCTTCCTTACCGTGATGCGATAATACAAGGTGCTGAAGAAGCATAACCTCTTCTCCTTCAATCGCTAATTCTTCTGCAGCTTTTCCAATTTCATTCACCATAATCGAAATATGGCCAAGCAGGTTCCCTTCGACTGTGTATATCGTCGAAACAGGACCTGAAAGTTCAAATACTTTGCCAAGGTCATGAAGAATAACTCCAGCGTACAGCAAGTCGCGGTTTAAGCTTGGATAAAGGGTTGAAAATGACTCAGCCAGCTTCAGCATAGACACCACATGATAGGCAAGTCCCGATACAAACTCATGGTGATTTTTAGTTGCTGCCGGATATTCTAGAAATTCCGTTTGATATTTTTTAAACAAATGGCGAGTAATGCGCTGGACATTCGAATTTTTCATTTCAAATATACTCTTTGTAATATGTTCGACCATTTCTTCTTGAGATAAAGGCGCCACTTCTAAAAAGTCAGATGTGCGCACTCCGTCTTGGGGCTGTGCAGGCCGAATGTTGCGTATTTTCAGCTGGTTGCGTCCGCGGTAATTCATTACTTCTCCAGCAGCTCGCACAATCTTTTGAGCAGCATAATTTTCCTCGTCATCTGGGGAAGCATCCCACAGCTTGGCTTCAATATCACCTGTTTTATCTTGCAGGATTACCGTTAAAAATGGCTTTCCATTGCTTGCAATTCCTCTCGTTGAGGATTTAATTAAAAAATAAAGATCAACTTGCTCTCCTACTTCGTATTGAGCAATTCCTTTTGTCATGATCTTTTCCTCCTTACCACTTCATTCTATGTATTTGATAACGAAGCTCTTATCGCTTCGTCCGCTTATTTACAGCTCTTTACATTTCATTTTACCATCGCTTGGCACCGAATGCACGGGTAGACGCTTTTTCATACAAGATGAGATTGCGACATAACAAAATCAATGCAATCTAAAGACGAACAAATTGGATAAAGGAGCTGAACTGCTCGAGACACCGCTGTTGATTTCCGTGCAAGACTTCGTTTTCTGCGTGAGGGCGCTGAGCCTCCTCGTCTCCTCCGTTCCTGCGGGGGTCTCACCTATTCCGCTTTTCCCTCAGGAGTCTTCGTCTTGCTCTCCAATTCACAGCTAGAAGCAGCCACATATATGAAAACTATGGTCACTATAGCAACAAAAAAATCCGAACGAGTTGGATTCTCCCTCAAGAATCTAGGTTGTTCGTTCGGATCTTCCTTCAACTAAACTACTTTTATCTCAGCCTCTCACTTCTTTATGTTTCTTTTTTCGTTAGCTGCAGCGCCTTTTTAATATCTTTAAAAGAGGTAGATTGCCCATACATAAGGACTCCTCCTTTATACACACGGGCACCAAATATAGCTAAAGCCGTAATCGTCACAACTAAAATCCCTATCGATACACTCACTTCCCACACAGGAACATTTAACATACCTACACGCAAAAACATAATCATTGGAGCAAAAAATGGGATAAAAGATGTGACCGTAATGATTGTGGTTTCAGGATCACCAAGTCCAAACATAGCAATTAAAAAAGCAGCCACAATCACAAGGGTCATAGGCGTAATCATTTGCTGTACATCTTCAATACGGCTCACAAGAGAACCTAAAAAAGCCGCGAGCGTAGCAAAAAGGAAGTACCCCAATATGAAGAAGACAAATGCATACACGAATGTAGTCAGCGGAACATCATTAAATCCGAGATAAGAAAAGATACCGTTATGATTTGTTTCCACACTGGCTTTTAACGATGTGTAGCCCACGCTCAGTATCACTGCAAGCTGTGTTAAGCTGAGCAGTGCAATTCCAATGATTTTAGCAAACATTTGTGTAATAGGTGATACGCTCGATACAAGGATCTCCATAACGCGGGATGATTTTTCAGTAGCTACTTCCATCGCAATCATGCTCCCATACATGATAACGGCAAAATAAATAACAAACAGCAGTACATATACAAGACCTCTTGCTTGATTTAGCTCTTGTTCTGTTTTGGCATTTTCAACTAACGCTTTCTTTTTAAATGAAACAGGGCTGTAAAGCTGATCAATTTGCTTTTCTTCTAAACCGATTTTTACTGTAGCCATAGCCACTTTTGTTTGCTGTACCGCCTGTTCTAAGGTAGAAGAAAGATTTGATTCGGCCAAAGAATTAGCTTTGTACACAGCTTGAGGCAGCTGCTTATCGTTTAAAGATAAGAGTAAATAGCTATCGAGCTCCCCGTTTTTTACCGCTTGTTTTGCCTTAGACTCAGACGTAAATTCTTTTAAATGAATGTCTTTATCCATGACATTTACATTTTGTTTGAACAATGTATATACGCTTTCCACTTCATAGATGACACCCACATTTGTTCCATTATCGTCTGAATTAAAAACGTCGATAATTTTCTCCATATTTGTAAGAGCAACTAGAATAAGAGCAGTAATAATCGTTGTAATAATAAAAGATTTTGTTTTTAATTTATTAAGATATGTATGAAAGACAATGACCCAAAATTTATTCATAGGAAGCACCTACCTTTTCAATGAAAATATCATTTAATGAAGGCTCTTCCACTGCAAATTTAGATACAAATGAAAAGTGTTTAAGTTCTTGAAAAATGAGTTGTGATACGGATTCATGTTGAATTTGAACAATCATGCCTTCAACCGTTTTTTTCACCTTTACAACGCCTTCAAGCTCTGTAATTCTCTCAAATGGACCTTTTCCGTGTACAATAACGTTTTTCTTTCCAAATGAACGTTTGATCTCCGGGAGCCTTCCATACACTACAGGCGTGCCATGATGCATAATACATAAATATTCACAAAGTTCTTCCACATGTTCCATTCGATGACTTGAAAAAACAATCGTCGTTCCGCGCTTTTTCAAATCAAGCACCGCTTCTTTTAATACCTCTACGTTTACAGGATCCAAGCCGCTAAAAGGTTCGTCTAAAATAAGCAGCTCGGGCCGATGAATAACGGAGGCAATAAATTGAATTTTTTGCTGATTTCCTTTGGATAGCTCTTCTACTTTTTTGGAAGCATATTGAGGAATATTAAATCGAGATAACCAGTGCTCCATTTCTTGCAGCACGTGCGCTTTTTTCATTCCGCGCAGCCGTCCAAGGTACACAAGCTGATCTTTGACTTTTAATTTTGGATACAGTCCCCTTTCTTCTGGAAGGTAGCCAACTAGATGACTTCTACTGTAAGTTAAAGATTTATCATTCCATTGGATGTGACCTGAGGTTGGTTCAATGAGCCCTAAAATCATTCGAAACGTCGTCGTTTTGCCAGCACCGTTTGCACCTAAAAAACCAAACACTTCGCCTTTTGGAATTTGCAGGGATAGCTCGTTTACAGCTGTAAATTCACCGTACCTTTTTGAAACTTCACGGATAGAAAGAGACATTTAATTCCTCCTTTGTAAATAAACCTATGTTTATTGTATGGAAAAAAATGATATCTGTAAACCTTAGCAGGATTTAAGGGAATAGGACGAGAAATATGTTGAATACGCTTACAATTATACTATAAGAGGAGAGTAGATTTTATGAGTACTTACACATTAACCGCTTTTGAAAAGACTGGAGAAAAATTAATAGATGAAAGTTTCGAAGCAGCTTCTGATACAGAAGCAAAGACTGTCGGCACCAAGAAGTTAGAAGAGCTTTCCTATTTAGAAAAAACGCATCGATGCGTTAGCTCTAGCGGAAAACTTGTATTGTTTCATCGTTAATACAAAACGCCGGAAAGGTTTAGCTTTCCGGCGTTTTATATTACTTTACAGCTTCTTTTAGTTCTTTACCAGCTTTAAATGCCGGTACTTTTGATGCTGGAATTTGCATTTCTTCACCCGTTTGAGGGTTACGGCCTGTACGAGCAGCACGCTCGCGTACTTCAAATGTACCGAAGCCGATTAACTGAATTTTTTCACCTTCACCTAGCGTTGATGAAATTGTTTCTAGTAATGCATCAACTGCTTTAGATGCATCTGCTTTTGTTAACTCTGATTTTGTTGCCACTGCGTTTACTAAATCTGTTTTGTTCATTTCCAATCACCTCATTAGTTTCTACATTATCTTGTGTTACCACTGTTTTGCAACTTTTAAACATGCTCTATCAATATGATAGACAAAAATATTGGCTTTTAAACTAGTTCACTTAATTTTCGGAAATATCTTTTTCACTTTGATTAAAAACAGGCGCTCGCTTTTCCAGAAACGCACGTACACCTTCCTTATGATCCGAACTTCGGCTCATAGCAAACTGACTTCTTTTCTCAAGCGCAAGCACTTGCTTTAATTGTGAAAGAGATGTCTCCACATAAATTCGCTTTGTTTCCTTCAAAGCACGTGAAGGTTTTTTTAGCCAATATGAGAGATAATCTTCTACATGCTTCGCCAAATCTCCTTCTTTTATTTCATCAATTATGCCAAATTGATGAGCTTCCTCTGCTTTTAATGTCTTTCCTGCCCAAATTAGCTGTTTTGCACGATGAGCACCGATGCGCTTTTCTAGTAAAAAGTGACCGCCTCCGTCTGGAATTAGAGCAATACCGATAAAGTTCATCGCAATTTTTGTGTGTCTTTCTGCAATAATATAATCAGAAGCAAGCGCAATGCTGAGCCCTAGCCCTGCTGCCGCACCGTGCAGTACACTTATCGTCATTTGAGGAAGGCTGTATAAAGTCAGAACGGCTTCATTAATCAAATCCATCACCTGCTCAAAACGTTCTGATTGTGAAGGTGACATCATCATATTAATATCTCCGCCTGCTGAAAATACTTTTCCGTTTCCTTTTACTACTAAAAAGTCCGCTTCGCTTTCTTCGACAACTTTTAAACATTGAATAAACTGCTCTAGCACTTCTTCGTTTAATGCATTTAACGCATCCGGCCTGTTAAACGAAATTGTGGCGATACGCTCTTGCAAAACTAGTTCTACTACTTTTAATTCGACGGTCATCTTACTCACCCTTTCTGATAATGATTGAGGACTTGTTCACGAAGCGTACGTTTTAAAAATTTTCCTACCGTTGTCTTTGGAATTGCATTCATAAATAAAATGTCATCTGGAAGCCACCATTTTGCAAACTGCGGCGCTAAAAATCCGAGCAGCTCTTCTGATGAAACGATGCCTTTGTATGCATCTTTTAACACGACACAAGCCACTGGACGCTCTTGCCACACCTTATGAGGGACTGCTATGACACAGGCTTCAAAAACAGCTTCATGGGCAATAAGCGCGTTTTCTAGATCAACCGATGAAATCCATTCTCCTCCGCTTTTAATTAAATCTTTTGTTCGGTCTACGATTTTGATGGTTCCCTCTTCGTCAACCGTTACAATATCTCCGGTATACAGCCAGCCGTCTTTAAACGTATCTTCTGTTCTTTTATCCTTGTAATATTCAGAAGCTACCCATGGGCCCTTTAGTAATAGCTCACCCATTTCCACTCCATCCCAAGCAACTTCTCCATTTTGACCTATTACTTTCATTTCAACCCCAGGAACTAAGAAACCTTGCTTTGCTTTTACGTTGAGCTGATACTCAAAGTCTTCACTGTACTGATAGCTTTTTAAGCGGGAGACGGTCACCACAGGGCTTGTTTCCGTCATTCCGTATGCATGCATAAATTCAATTTGATATTTTTCCTGAAATTCTCGAATGACGCTTTTTGGAGCCGCTGATCCACCGCATAAAATAGCTCGCAAACTATCAACTGCGTAAGGTTTTTCTTCTAACTCTTGTAAAAAATTTAACCAAACGGTAGGCACAGCTGCAGCAAGAGTTACTTTCTCTTGTTCAATCAGAGAAGCAATCGTCTCTGAAGTACAAAAAGCACCCGGCAGCACGAGCTTTGTTCCAAACCAAACGGCAGCAAAAGGAATTCCCCATGCGTTCACGTGAAACATTGGAACAATAGGCATAGCGGTATCAGCTTCTGATAATCCAGCACTATCAGCAAGCCCTAGCGCCATACAGTGCAGATAAATAGCGCGATGAGAATATACAACGCCCTTTGGCTCTCCTGTAGTAGCAGAGGTATAACAAAGACCTGCTGGTTCTTCTTCGTTTAAATCTTGAACAAAAGAATGCGATGCATCTCCTTGCTTAATCCAATTTTCGTAATGATAAACTGGCAAGTCTGTTTCTGGCAGCTCATCTTCATCTGACATAATGATATAGGCTTCAACATGTGGAAGCTTTTGATGAATGCTTTCAAATAAAGGTAAAAAACATTCATCAAATAAAATGACTTTATCGCGTGCATGGTTAATGATGTATACAATTTGCTCAGGATCTAACCGGATATTGATGGTGTGAAGAACAGCGCCTATTCCGGGCACGGCAAAATAAGCTTCTAGATGTCTATGATGATTCCATGCAAACGTCCCGACTCTTTCTCCTCGCTTCACTCCAATTTGTTCTAGCATACTAGAGAGCTGCCGAGTCCGTTTTATTAACTGATTATAAGTTAAACGCTGAATTCCTTTTGAAGATTTAGAAATCACTTCTTTTTTACTAAACAGCTTTTCAGCTCTTTCCATCATAGATGGTACGGTTAACTGTACATTCATCATTAAGCGGCACCTCGAATCGTCATAATAAGAAAACGCTTACAACTTTTTTATATATTCAACAGATTCCGACATTTCCCTGCCGGAAATAAAAAAAGATCACTAAAAAGTGACCTTTTTATTTCATAAATAATTCATCTAAAATCTTGAGTTTCTCTTGTGTGTAGTGCTCGAATCCATCGTTATACGATTTTGGGTCTTTTGGATTCGCAAACCTTGTAATAATGCCTGTTTCTGGATGCACGAACTTACTAGATGCCCCGCATCCAAGACCAATAATCGTCTGCTTTTCTTCCATGATCATAATATTGTACAGGCTCTCTTGACCAGGGAATGAATATCCAACGTTCTCTAAATTACCTAAAATATTTTTTTGGCGATATAAATAATAAGGTTCATACCCTTGTTCTTGAGTCCACTCAGTTGCTAAATCCATCATTTTACCAATTTCATAGCGATCTGCCACTTTGTATTTCCGTTTATTTTGAGTCATTTCAGACGCGCGTTTAAACGATAGCGTATGAACAGTTAAAGATTCAGGAAGCAATTTTTTAGATTCGTCTAGCGTATGCTGAAATTCTTCTACACCTTCATTTGGAAGCCCAATAATTAAGTCCATGTTAATGTTATTCATCCCCATTTTTCGAGAAAGATGAAATTTATCAATAGTTTCTTCAACTGTATGATGACGTCCAATAGCTTTTAAGGTTTCTTGAATATAAGACTGCGGATTTACACTAATCCGGTCAATATTCCATTTGTTCAAAACAGCTAGCTTTTCTTCCGTAATCGTATCGGGTCTTCCTGCTTCTACCGTAATTTCACGGATATTTTGTACATCCGGGAACGATTCATACATCTCTTCATACAGCATGTCCATTTCTTCAGCGGTAATGCTCGTTGGTGTGCCTCCACCATAATAGACGGTTGTAATCTTGACGTTATTGTCTTTTAGCCATTTTCCTACTTCACGCATTTCATAATGCAAGCCGCCTAAAAATGACGTAACGGATCCTTGACGTCCGTTAATCGCATAGGCTGGGAATGTACAGTATGCACACTTCGTCGGACAAAACGGAATGCCTATATAAATGCTGACTTCATTCTTTAACTCATGTAAATCGGGAATAGCTGCTAGTTGACGATCTACAATATGCTGCATTAAATTAATTTTGTCATCGGTAATTAAATATTCTTCCTTTAGCTCACGATGCGCTTGTTCTTTACTTTTGCCTGACTGCAGTTTCATATGAAGCAGCTTCGTCGGACGTATACCGGTCAAAATACCCCATTTTTGAACAATGCTTGTATACTCCTGTAGTACAGATAAGTAGACGCGAAGCACCACATTTTTTATTTGCTTAAATTCTTCTTTTTCTGTTTCATACGGCATAAACGATTTAGAAAGCTCTTCTGTAAACACCTTGTCCGTTTCAGCGTCATGCAGCACTGCTTTCGCATAAATTTCTTCATGAACTTTTAGCTCTACTTCGACCTTCAGCTGAGCTTCGTTATCATCCTCAAAGGAGACATTGCTTTCTTCAAAAAACAAATCTGAAATTCGGTGAAGCGGACGTAAAAAACGCTCATCTTCTATACCTTTTATATAAATGTTCAATATAATCACCTTTCAAATCAATTCTATCTAAGTAACCAGTTTACAAAACCTACGTATGTCCGGTCAAGGTGCTCAGCTCAAGGGAATGCGCGGACAGGAAACAAACGGAAAAAGAGATTGAGGCATAACTACATTCATTCAATCTAAAGATGAACAAATGGGATAAATGAGCTCATATGAATCACTCCTTACACCTCTGTTGATTTCCGCGCAAGGCTTTGCTTTCCGCAGGCGGCCAATGAGCCTTCTCGTCGCTTGCGCTTTTCCCGCAGAAGTCTTCGCCTTGCCCTCCAATCAACAGCTAGAAGCACCTACATATATAAAACCTACGTTCGCTCTTCCAATAAAAAAATCCGAACGAATTGGATTCTCTATCAAGAATCTCGATTCACGTTCGGATCTTTCTTCGGCTAAACTGCTTTTGTTCTAGCCTCTTTTTCCTTTATTTATTTTAAACGAAAGCTGTCAATTTGATGAAGATAACCAAGGCGCTGCTGCTTTCTAAATAGTTCTTTCACCATATAGGCTACACCATTTTCATTATTAGAACGAGTAACCCAATCCGCAAGCATTTTTAATTCTGTTGGTGAATTGCCCATGGCCACACCCATTCCCGCATGTTCAATCGTTTCTAAATCATCATAGCAATTTCCAATTGCTACTACGTCTTCCATTGGTATCCCTAAGCGATTTGCTACATAACGAACGCCGGCAGCTTTTGTGGCTCCTTTTGGCGTAATATAACATCTATTTTCATTTGGATACGAAAACCATTCAATATCCGGGACCGCACTAGCAATTGTTTGCTCGGCGTATTCTTTTTCTCTACGATCTGCAAAATACACTTCTATTTTTGGCGTAGAAACAGGTTCATCACGAAGCGTATCTCCTAATGAATCTACGAACTGCACGGGATAAAAGAGCGGTTCTCCCGTTTTTAACACGCTTTTAGCTACAATATTATTCGGAAGCTTTACACGATTTCCAATTGAAAACCTTTCATGTAAAATGCGGACATGACAATTAAAATTTTCAAAAAGCTGAATGAGATTAAATGTTTTTTCCTCGCTAATTCTCTTATCTAGTATCGGTTTGTCTATCGATGTTCCGATAAAGGCACCGCTATGAGTAATGAGCATTGCTGGATGAACTTTAAGTGACCGAGCAATTTTTTTAGCAGACGGAAAATGCCTGTTTGTTACTAACGTAACGTAAACCCCTTTATTTTTAACGAATTGAATTGCGTCTTTCGTTTCTTTTGTAACGCGCCCTTGGCTATTTAAAATGGTTCCATCAATATTCAACGCTAGCAATCGATAAGCCATATGAGAACCCCTTCTTTCATAGATGTCTAATCCGTTAGGATACGGTTATAAATGACCTTTTCATGATAGTCGGCATGTGTAGCCTTGTTACTAAGCTTATGAGCAGAACTGCACAATTAGAAGGAATTTCCGCATAAAAAAAAGAGGAAAAGATTTCTCTTTTCCTCTTTCCTCTATCTCTTATTCAGCCGCACCGTAAAGTTCTTCAAGTGGCTTCATGATAATTTTGTTTAATTCACCAATTACCATGCTCATACGTTGCTCAGCTTCCATTAGCTTCGCGATATTTTGATCTTGTTGAACGATTGCAACTGTTTGTTGAGCTTGCTGAACTTCTTCTTCAGTGATTTCTTGGCCCATCATTTGCTTTTGTTGCAGCTCCATTTGCATTGTACGGAAACGCTCAAATAATTGTTTTGAACCTTGATCAGCATTTACTGCTGCATATAAGTTTTTTAAGTTTGTGTAATCGTCGCTTTGACGAATTGCTTTTTCTAAATCATTTGCTACATCATGTAAGTTTACAGACACGTTAAGTTCCTCCTAATTAAGTTCTATAATTTCTTGACTTCCCTAACTATAACAAATTATTATATAAAATTCAGCTTAAGACCTTTATTTTCTCCGAAAACGATAAATTCTCTTCACAGATTGGGCTAATTCCTCATAGTATATATCAGCATTCGCCTACTAAAGGAAAGAAAAAGAGGATTCGTTTATGAATACTTTTACCATTTCTCTAAAACCACTAGAGAACCATATGAGCAGCGACATTTACATTAGTTCTGCTCTGTTCTCACGTGTGAAGTGCAAGCACGAGTTTACGTTAACAGTAGGTTCCATCACGAAAGAAGTCGAAGCCACCGTGTTTCAGCATCGAGAATGCTGTTTCATGATGTCAGAAGCTCTATTTACAGACTTTCGCTTTCCGTATGAAACACATCAGCTGAGAGGCATTTATGAAGAGAACTCGTTTAGGTTAGGACCCGTAGTTAGCATCGTAACAGAAGTTCGAGAAGATGAAGAACTTTTTGGCTCCATTTCTGTATTTTGTAAGGAATTTGTTCAAGCTTGCAAGGAGTTAGGGTGTTTTTGCTATGTGAGCAAATTAAGCGACGTGAAGTCATTATCCCCTAAAGGATATGTTTATCGCGCTGATCGATGGGTTTATTCAGACGTTCCCTTTCCGGGAATCGTACACAACCGGATTCATGCCAGGAAAACGGAGCAAACCGCTGATTTTCAAACCTTTAAAACATTTTTAAAAGAACATGACGTTCCTTTCTTTAACGCACGCTACTTAAATAAATGGACGGTTTTTCAACAGCTTAAAGATGTCGTACACTTGCTTCCATATTTGCCAAAAACGTATCAGCTTCGTTCACGGCAAGATCTTCTTGACGCTTTGGAACTTCATGACGATGTTTTTTTGAAGCCTGTTCATGGTAGCCAAGGAAAAAACATTTTTAAAATTTCAAAAAAAGAGAAGTATATTTTAGACTATACAACATTTACGCAGCCGTATGAAAAAGAATATGAATCTCTTTATGACTTATTTGAAACGCTTTATAGTCAATTAAAAAGGCAAGGATTCCTCATCCAAGAAGGAATTTCACTGCAGACATACAAACAGTGCCCTTTTGATTTCCGCATTCTCTGTCATAAAAAAGACGACTTGACGTGGAAAATCACGTCCATTGTCACACGTGTATCAAAACCCGGCAATTTTGTCTCAAATCTTGCCCGTGGAGGAGATATTCATCCTCCTCAGCAAGTGTTAACTCAGCTCTATGATTCAAAAACTACGCGCCATATCCTTTCACTTTTAAAAGAGATTGCGATTGAAATTTGCACGCAGCTTTCTCATCCGTCTGAACTTTATGCCGAATTCGGTATTGATTTAGCGATTGATCAAGAAGGAAAGCCTTGGATTATTGAAGTAAATGTCAAACCTTCCAAACAATCCGATTCAAGCGCTTTCTCTGTCCGTCCATCAACAAAAGCACTGCTTGATTATTGTCTGCATGCAACGAATTTTCAATTTCCCAAGGAGGATTTATGATGATTTCATTAGGCTTTTTAACGATTCACCCACAGCAAGAAGTGGAGTACGTGACCGAAATTGCTAAACATGCTTCTGAGTTTTCGATTGAAATATACCGTTTTACTCCTTTTAACATTCATCCTAACACCGAAAATATTGAAGGCTTCCGCTACGATTTACAACAAGAGAAATGGGTAGAAGATTCCTTCTTACTTCCTTCGTTTATTTACGATCGCTGCTTTTATCGAAAAGACTCGCTGTCTAAAAAGGCTCGCCCTATTGTAAACTGGCTTAAACAGCGGGAAGATGTTACATTTTTAGGCCATGGATTACCCAATAAGCTAGATGTCTATGAAGTAATTAAAAAAGATAGCTATTTATCTTCATATATTCCTCCTACCACTCCAATCGAAAGTGTAGAGCAACTTGTCCAGCTGCTTCGAACAAACGATAGCCTAATGATTAAACCTGCCAACGGCTCACAAGGTAAAGGGATTGTGAAATTAAGACAGCGCGGACGTGAAATTGAAGCTTCTTATCAACAAAATGACATTGTAAACACCATTCTATTTTCCTCTTTTCAAGAGTTTAAGAGCTGGTTTACGAAAACCACTCGTGATGTACTGTATATTGCTCAGCCCCATATTTCATTTTTCCCTTATGAACGCACTCCTTTTGATATAAGACTGCTATTACAAAAAGGAAACGATGGTGCTTGGAAAGAAATTGGAAGAGGCATTAGACAAGGTGAACGGGACTCTATTGTAACAAATGTAAGTTCAGGAGCATCTATTGTACCTTTTGAAAACTTGCTGCCTCGCATCCCTCGCGTTCATCGTCAATATGTAATGGATGAAATCAACACCATTTGTAAAACGATTCCGTCCGTGCTGGAAAATCACTTTCCTTCTCTTTTTGAATTAGGTATTGATTTATGTATCTCGAGAGACTTCAGCATCTGGATTCTAGATTTAAATTCGAAACCGGGAAGAAAAATAGTAATGGAAACAGCACCTGAACAAAAAGAAGTCATGTATAAAAATGTCCTGTCTTACTGCGTCTATTTAGCTAACACACTATCGTATCGTAAGGAGTAATGCTATGAAAAAAACTCTTACTCGCCTTGTTGTAGTAGAGCAGCTAGGCTGTGATCTTTCTGTTCCTGCATCTCTTTACAAAGACTCCTTGAAACAAGCAGCTTTTGGAACAATGACAGCTCCATGCCTTATACAATCTTCAGAACGTGAAGAAATTCAGATTTCAGCTGAGCTAATGACAAAACTTCAAATTCCTTTCGCCCATATGATGCATCCTATTATTGTGAATGAGACCATTCACTTAGGACCTTTAATCGGTGTGTTATCCGCTGGTTTTACTGGTTCTCTGCTGCGGCCAATTGGAAAGCGTTCCCTTCACTTAGCTAAACTTCTTTCTACTGCAAGTATAACAGGGGGCCTGCCTTTTATTTTTGGAACTCATCATATCAACTGGGAAACCGGGACCATAAACGGCTATTTTTATGAAGAAAGCGGCTGGACACAGCATGAAATCCCGCTTCCTAACGTTGTATATAATCGTTTGCCAAATCGAAAAACAGAAGGGTTAGCTCCTTTTAAGTTCATTAAAGAAAAGATGATGACTGATTACGGCATTCCATTTTTTAATCCTGATTTTTTCAACAAGTGGGAAATTCATGAGCTTTTAAAACTGAACGAGCAGACAGCCTGTTTGTTACCTTATACGGTTGAAAGTCCTTCGTGTGAGCAAATAAAAAAACTTCTGCTTCTTCATCAAACCGTTTATTTAAAACCGAAAAACGGAAGCTTAGGCCGCGGCATTTATACCCTATCTTTTAAGGATTCCATGTACACGCTGACTTACAAAGGAGAAAAAGGTCTTCATGTTCAAGAAAAAGAAACCTTAGAGGATCTATTATCAGAATTTGAATATTTACTTACTAATCC
>Ga0207713_1001232_pt1 | contig 21251 bp, 25 predicted proteins | sample KBSS64metaG_FD_184404 | JGI IMG/M metagenome (GOLD analysis project Ga0207713, IMG submission 184404) | Switchgrass rhizosphere microbial communities from Kellogg Biological Station, Michigan, USA - KBS S6-4 metaG (SPAdes) (version 2) | ecosystem: Host-associated > Plants > Roots > Rhizosphere >... | reverse complement strand
GGATCGCCATCGCCATTGGTGCGATGGTCGATGCGGCGGTGGTGATGATCGAGAACGCCCACAAGAAAATCGAAGCGTGGCACGCGGCCAATCCGGGGCAGGCGCTCAAGGGCGAGCGTCATTGGCAGGTGATGACCGATGCGGCGGCGGAGGTGGGGCCGGCGCTGTTTTTCTGTTTGCTGATCATCACGCTGTCGTTCATTCCGGTGTTCACCTTGCAGGCCCAGGAAGGGCGGCTGTTCGGCCCGCTGGCGTTTACCAAGACTTACGCCATGGCGGCAGCAGCGGGACTTTCTGTGACGCTGGTACCGGTGCTGATGGGCTACTGGATTCGCGGGCGGATTCCGGATGAGCGCCACAATCCGCTCAACCGCTGGTTGATCCGGATTTATCAACCGGCGCTGGATGCGGTGTTGCGCCGGCCGAAATTCACTTTGCTGGTGGCGCTGTTGGTGTTTGTCAGCGCTGCCTGGCCGATTTCGCAGCTCGGTGGCGAATTCCTCCCGCCGCTGAACGAGGGCGATCTGCTGTACATGCCTTCGGCCTTGCCGGGTTTGTCGGCGCAAAAAGCCGCGCAACTGTTGCAGCAGACCGATCGGCTGATCAAGTCAGTGCCCGAGGTCGAGCATGTATTCGGCAAGGCTGGTCGTGCGGAAACCGCTACCGACCCGGCACCGCTGGAGATGTTCGAGACCACTATCCAATTCAAGCCCCACGATCAATGGCGTCCGGGCATGACCCCGGAAAAACTCGTGGAAGAACTGGATCGCGTGGTGCGAGTGCGGGGCCTGACCAACATCTGGATTCCACCTATCCGCAATCGCATCGACATGCTCGCCACCGGGATCAAAAGTCCCATCGGCGTGAAAGTCGCCGGCAACGATCTGGCCCAGATCGACGCCGCGACCCAGGCCGTCGAGCGGGTGGCCAAAGGTGTGCCCGGCGTCAGTTCGGCACTGGCCGAGCGCCTGACCGGTGGCCGCTACATCGACGTGGATATCGACCGCAACGCCGCCGGCCGCTACGGGCTGAACATCAGCGATGTGCAATCCATCGTCTCCGGTGCCATTGGCGGGGAAAACATCGGGGAAACCATCGAGGGGCTGGCGCGGTTTCCGATCAACATCCGTTATCCACGAGAGTGGCGTGATTCGCCCGGCGCGCTGGAGCAATTGCCGATCTACACGCCTTCCGGCAGCCAGATCACCCTCGGCATGCTGGCGAAGATCAAGGTCACGGACGGCCCACCAATGCTCAAGAGCGAGAACGCCCGGCCGTCCGGTTGGGTGTACATCGACGTGCGTGGGCGGGACATCGCTTCGGTGGTGGCCGATCTGCGTCGCGCCGTCAATGAACAGGTGAAATTGCAGCCCGGTATGAGCCTGAGCTATTCGGGGCAGTTCGAGTTTCTGGAACGGGCCAATGCGCGGCTGAAACTGGTAGTGCCTGCCACGCTGCTGATCATCTTCGTGCTGCTCTACCTGACCTTCGCTCGCTTCGATGAAGCGCTGCTGATCATGGCCACGTTGCCCTTCGCATTGAGCGGCGGTGCGTGGTTCCTGTATCTGCTGGGCTACAACCTGTCGGTCGCCACCGGGGTGGGGTTTATTGCGCTGGCCGGGGTTTCGGCCGAGTTCGGCGTCATCATGCTGCTCTACCTGAAAAACGCCTGGGCCGAGCGCGAAGAACTCGGCGACCACTCCGAGCGTGGACTGGTCGCGGCGATTCGCGAAGGCGCTGTGCAACGCGTGCGCCCCAAGGCGATGACCGTAGCCGTGATCATCGCCGGCCTGCTGCCGATTCTGCTGGGCAGCGGCACCGGCAGCGAAGTCATGAGCCGCATCGCCGCGCCCATGGTCGGCGGCATGGTCACGGCGCCGCTGTTGTCCCTGTTTGTCATACCGGCGGCGTATCGCCTGATGCGCCGTCGACGGTTGCCCGCTGAAAACAAGTCACCTCAAAGCGACGATGCTTCCATCCAGCCGTAACCCGGCGACGAAAAAAAACCGGTGCGAACGTTCGCACCGGTTTTTTATTGTGAGGTCTGGTCATCAGATCGACCGCTGATTGACCCGCTGCATCAACTCTTCTGCCGATTCCTTGCGCTCCGAGTAGCGATCCACCAGTTCCGGGCGATCACGCAGCAACAGCGTGAATTTCACCAGTTCTTCCATCACGTCCACCACCCGGTCGTACAGCGCCGACGGTTTCATGCGGTTGCCTTCGTCGAATTCCAGATAAGCCTTGGGCACCGATGACTGATTGGGGATGGTGAACATGCGCATCCAGCGGCCCAGCACGCGCAGTTGATTGACCACGTTGAACGATTGCGAACCGCCGCAGACCTGCATCACCGCCAGGGTTTTACCCTGGGTCGGGCGGACCGCGCCAAGGGCCAGCGGCACCCAGTCGATCTGCGCCTTGAACACCGCCGACATGGCGCCGTGGCGTTCCGGCGAGCACCAGACCTGGCCTTCCGACCATTGCATCAGTTCGAGCAGTTCCTGGACTTTCGGGTGATCGCCCGGCGCATCGTCCGGCAGCGGCAGACCCGAAGGGTTGAAGATTCGCGTCTCGGCACCGAAGTGCTCCAGCAGGCGGGCGGCTTCTTCGACCAGCAAACGGCTGAAGGAGCGCGGGCGAGTCGAACCGTACAGCAACAGGATGCGCGGCTTGTGGGCGCCTTCGTCACGCGTGGCTGTTTGAACCAGTGAAGGTTCGAGGTTGGGCAGGTCGGTCATGTCGGCTCCAATTACAGCGTGCTGATGCGGTCGAGCTCGCGCTTGAGGGCATCACGGTCAAGTTGGGTGAAGGGCAGGGCGAGGAAGGCCCGGCAGCGTGTTTCGATTCGGGCGAGGGTGGCGCGGAAGGCGGCATCGATGGTGCGTTCATCGCCGACCACATCCGACGGATCTTCCAGCCCCCAATGGGCTTTCAGGGCCGGGCCGAAATACACCGGGCAGGCTTCCCCGGCGGCCTTGTCGCACACGGTGATGACGATGTCCGGCGGGTTGTCTTCGAAGGCCTCGTTGCCCTTGCTGCTCAACCCGGCGATGGAAATGCCGGCCGCCTGCAACGTGGTCAGGCTGCGCGGCAGCACCTCGCCCTTGGGGAAACTGCCGGCACTGACTGCTTCGAAACCGGCCGGCGCCAAGTGATTGAACATCGCCTCCGAGAGAATGCTGCGGCAGCTGTTGGCGGTGCACATGAATAGAACGCGCATAATGATTCCTCTTTCCAGACAGGCGTTAAACGCTCAGGCGCAGGGCCAGGGCAGACAAGGTGATGAACAGAATCGGCAGGGTCAGCACCACGCCGGTCTTGAAGTAATAACCCCAGGTGATGCGGATCCCTTTGCGCTCCAGCACGTGCAGCCAGAGCAGCGTCGCCAGACTGCCGATGGGGGTGATTTTCGGGCCCAGGTCCGAGCCGATGACATTGGCGTAGATCATCGCCTCGCGTATCACGCCGACGGCATCACTGGCCTGGATCGACAACGCGCCCACCAACACCGTCGGCATGTTGTTCATCGCGGACGACAGCAGGGCGGTCAGAAATCCCGTACCCAGCGCCGCGCCCCAAAGCCCGGTACCGGCCAGATAATTCAGTGCCGTCGCCAGATAATCCGTCAGCCCGGCGTTCTTCAGCCCGTACACCACCAGGTACATGCCGAGCGAGAAAATCACGATCTGCCAAGGGGCTTCGCGCAGCACGCGCCGGGTCGAAATCACATGACCCCGCGCCGCCACCGCGAACAGCAGCGCCGCGCAGACTGCGGCAATCGCACTGATGGGAATGCCCAGCGGTTCCAGGGCGAACAGACCGATCAGGAGCAGCCCCAACACGATCCAGCCGACCCGGAAAGTCAGCCCGTCGCGGATGGCCAGTCGCGGATCCTGCAAGTCATCCAGTGAGTAATGTGTGGGTATGTCACGCCGGAAGAACCAGTACAGCACCCCCAGAGTGGAGGCCACGGCAACCGCGTTGACCGGCACCATCACCGAGGCATATTCGCTGAAGCCAAGGCCGAAATAATCGGCGGAAACGATGTTGACCAGGTTGGACACCACCAGCGGCAGGCTGGCGGTATCGGCGATGAAACCGGCCGCCATGACGAACGCCAAAGTGGAAGCCGCCGAGAAGCGCAGGGCGAGCAGTATCGAAATCACAATCGGCGTCAGGATCAGCGCCGCGCCATCGTTGGCAAACAGCGCAGAAACGGCGGCGCCCAACAACACCGTAAAGACGAACAGACGCCGGCCATCGCCCTTTGCCCAACGGGCGACGTGCAACGCGGCCCACTGGAAAAAACCGGCTTCGTCGAGCAACAGGCTAATGATAATGACGGCAATGAACGTCGCGGTCGCGTTCCAGACAATGCCCCACACCGTGGGAATATCGCCCAGGGTCACAACCCCGCTGAGCAGCGCCAGCACCGCGCCGAGCGTCGCACTCCAGCCGACACCCAGCCCCTTCGGCTGCCAGATGACCAGCACAATCGTGAATAGAAAAATGGCAAAAGCAAAAAACATGGGAATCCCGAAAGCCTGAGGCTTAGCAGCAAGCAGAGGTGTTGAGCGGGCGATCGCCCATGGCCGCCAGCCGCGCGCTGTTCTCTTCCAGCCAGACGGTGTTGGCGGCGAGCGTGGTTTCAAGCAGCGTGCGAATCCATGCGGGCAAATCAGGGTTGAGCCGGTAATAAACCCACTGGCCCTGACGACGATCCAGCAGCAGACCGCAGGTGCGCAGCTGCGCGAGATGGCGGGAGATTTTCGGCTGACTGTCGTCCAGCGCGCAGACCAGTTCGCAGACACACAGCTCACCCTCACGGGTGATCAGCAGCGTGGCCCGGGCGCGGGTTTCGTCGGCGAGGCATTTGAAAACGGAGGCGGGGTTGAGCATGTGGATGCCTTCAGTACATATGGTTTTCCGAATATACGGATATCCATATGTATTGGGCAAGTCTTGAGTTTGATGAAGTGGCAGCTCTCGACTGAGGGTGCGTTTAGCGCAGACGCCTCAACGCTTGCTGAACGCCAGCCGCGCAGCAAACAAAACGAAAATCATCCCGGTGGTGCGATCCATCCAGCGAATCACCTTCTCGCGGCGAAGGAAACCGGACAGCGGCTGTGTCGCGCCAATCAGCACCAGCGACCAGATCAGCCCGAGCACCACATGAATGCTCACCAGCCCGAACGTCCAAGGCACCAGCGGCTGACCTTGCGGAATGAACTGTGGCAGAAACGACACGTAGAAAATCCCGATCTTCGGATTCAGCACGTTCCCCAGCATGCCCTTGAAAAACCAGTTCGCCCCCGGCTTGCCGTCAGCCTCGGCCGGTGCCAGCGAACGGCGAGGGCGCAGCAGCATGTTCAACCCCAGCCACGCCAGATACGCCGCGCCGCAATACTTCAACAGGTTGTAGGCCAGCTCCGACACCGCAATCAACGCCCCCAACCCAAACGCCACCGCCGCGCCCCACAACAGACAACCGACGTTGATCCCCAATGCTGCTCGCAACGCCTGCTGTTTGCCCTCGACGGTGGCGGTGCGCAGCACCAGCGCGGTGTCGAGACCGGGCGTCAGGGTCAACAGGGTGGCGGCGAGGGTGAAGGCGAGTAGGTTGTCGGCGATGGACATGGCGCGTGGGTTCCCGGTACTGGATGCGGGAACGGTAGCGGTTTCAGGCAGGGGGATCCAGCAGGGAAATCAGGCGCGGTTCGATGTGGTCGGGTTGTATCTCGAGGATCGCCAGCGTGACCGGCAATTTGAAACGCCGAGGGCCGGCGCTGCCGGGGTTCACGTAGAGACGATCACCGCGCCATTCGATGCGGGGTTTGTGGGAATGGCCGGTGATGATGAGCTTGATGCCCGGATCGAGATCGGCGGGGACGTCGGCGATGTCGTGGACGAGGAGTGCTGGCCAGCCGTTGAGGATGAAGGTCAGGAGGTCGGGGAGGTTTTCGGCCCACGGGCTGTTGAGATCGTTGTTGCCGCGCACGGCGTGGACGGGGGCGATTTTTGCCAGTTGGGCGAGGATGTCCGGGTTGCCGATGTCGCCGGCGTGGACGATCTGGTCACAACCCTGGAGCGCGGCAAGGGCTTCGGGGCGCAGGAGGTTGTGGGTGTCGGAGATCAGGGCGGTTTTCATGGATATCTCCGTTGATGTTTTGAAAGACGAATTGTTGGTTCGGTTATATATGAAGCCATTTAACGGTATCAAATAATTTGAACCGCTTCAGGACGCTCTCGCCTAATGATCAGCTTGTGGAAAATTTCACAGGCAATGTGCCAATACCGGCACTTCGAGAGGTGGTCGACGTGGCTAAAGAAGAGAAGAAAAATAAAGGTGAGTCCTCGAAAAATGCCAAGGAATTGAAAGACAAGAAATCGTCCCCAACGAAAAAGTCAGCGGCTGCCTCGGCTCTTGCCAAATCGCCCGAAAAGAAAGACAAGAAAAAAGATGCCGAACCAAAAAAATCTGCAAAAAAAACTGACAGCAAGACAACCAAGGCTAAAAAGTCAGACAAAGCAGAAAAACCGGCGAACAAGAAAAAGTGATATCAGCTAGGGCTACTCGCCCTAGCGTCCTACGCTTGTATTTCCAATCATTATTACCTCTCGCAGCAATTGCCGATTACTGACTCACTTCCGCTATTTGCAATCACCTCACCCCCTACTCATGCAGAGTGCATGCTTATATTTTGCCATCACATTGCGCAACTCCTTGATATTTAATGCCATTTAAAAGCTGTGATGCTGGCACAAAATATGCGAGATCTGTACGGAATAACGCGAGAATTGCCGACCTTGATCGGCGAACAATCATCCGTGATAGAGGCCTGAAATGAACGCCATCGACCTTCTGAAAACTGACCACGAAAAAGTTAAAGGCATTCTGAATCAACTCAGTGAATCCACCGATCGCGCATTAAAAAAGCGTGCGGAGTTGCTGGACAAGCTTGAACTGGAAATTACCATTCATACTCAGCTCGAGGAGCAGATTCTGTATCCGGCTTTCAAGGAAGCAGGCGGTAAGGAACAGGATGAGATGTACTACGAGGCGAAAGAAGAACACCGCACGGTAGATTCACTGGTATTGCCTGACCTGAAATCCACCGATCCTTCTACACCTGAGTTTGCCGGCCGCGTGAAGGTGGTCAAAGAGCTTCTGGAACACCATATTGAGGAAGAGGAAACCGAGATGTTTCCTCAGGCCAGAAAGCTGCTGGGCAAGGCAAAGCTCGAGGAGTTGGGCAAGGAAATGGAAGTGATGAAGGCTTCACTCAAGAAAAGCCTCGGCGGGGCGAATATGGCAGCCTGAACAAATAGACGGATCTGCTGCGTAATCACAAGCCCGGCTCAATGCCGGGCTTATCGATTTCATCCCCTGCGCGAGGGGAGACCGTTGTGATCAGGCCACCTGGATGAACACGCCCCAAAATCCTGGCAGAACAAGAAAAGGGGACTGATTTATTTACTGAGAAATAAATCAGTCCCCTTTTTGCTTTTTGGTGACGAGACTCTTGGCCAGGCAGAAAGGATCTGCCAGACGCTCAGAGACGATGATGATGGCGTCCGGCGAGAAGTCCTCACGCATGCCGGCAGTCGCTGGTCGTTGGGCATCCTGCACGCGCTGGGTGTGTACGGCACGATGCGCCATGCCGAGATCAAGCGACAGATGAGGGGCGTGACTCAGCGCATGTTGACCAAGACGCTGCGCTCACTGGAGCGTGATGGTCTTCTGATTCGACGGGAGTTCGGTGAAGTTCCGCCACGTGTCGAATACGAGCTGACGCCACTGGGCATGGGACTTTTGGTCCGTATGTCGCCTGTGTGGACGTGGGTGGTCGAAAACGTCGACGACATTCGCAAGGCACGTCGTGCTTTCGACAGTCAGGTTGACCAAAAACCTTCATGGCAAGTCCCTACGCCCATGGCGGTCGATTCAGAGGTGCCTTAGGACGCTATTGTCCTGCCTGACTACGACGACTCACCGCGAGCATAAACCTCACAACTCGATCGCCCATGTCTGACTCACCAGCTCTTTGCCGAAGCTGTGAATCGGCTCTTCCTCGACCAACTCAAACCCCGCCCGCTGATACAACCGGCGGGCATCCACCAGATTGCTGGTGGTCCACAAAATCATCTTCTTGTAACCGACATCCCGGGCAAAACGCAGACATTCTTCGACCAGCCGATTGCCGATCCCCAGGCCCCGCGCGCTGGCATCCACGTAGAGCATGCGCAGTTTCGCGGTGGTTTCGTCGTGGCGGATGACGAATACCGAACCCACCACCTTGCCGTCCTTTTCCGCGATCCAGCAGCGCTCGCCGCTGGGGTCGAATTCGCGCAGGTACTTGGCAACAACCTCTGCCACCAGCGCTTCGAACTCTGAATTCCAGCCGTATTCACGGCTGTAGATTGCGGTCTGTTGATGCACCACCAGGCCCATGTCACCGGGCTGCGGATCGCGCAACAGATAGGTCGTCGACTGGCCGCCCTCGAGTAGCGTCTGTATTTGCTTCATCGAGGCGATCAGTTGCAGTTGCTGCGGTTCAGACAGGCGTTCGAGCAGGGTGATGACTTCTTGTCGCGAGGCCTGTTCCAGCGGGGCGAGAGTTTCGCGGCCGAGGTCGGTGATGTGCAATTGACTGGCGCGGGCGTCGGTGGCGGAGGGGACTTTCTGGATCAGGCCCTTTTTGTCGAAACCGCTGATGAGGCGACTCATGTAGCCCGCGTCGAGGCCGAGCATCTGGCGCAGGTCGGCGCTGGTGAGGTCACCGCCGGACGCGAGTTCGTAGAGGATGCGCAGCTCGGTCAGCGAGTAATCGCTTTGCAGCAGATGCTCCTGCAACACGCCGATCTGGTGAGTATAGAAGCGGTTGAATTGCCGAACGATGTCGGCGCGGTCGGTGATTGTGGACATTACGGTATGCTCATATATTTGCCTTAGGCAACTATATAGTTGCCTAAGGCAATCAAGTCAAATGAATTGCTCAATCTGGTCAGCGCCTCGTAATCTCCCCGGCAAGGAATATACCTTTCACGGGGAAAGCCCAATGGAATCGTCTGAAGTCGTGGAAACTGCTTTTTCGCAAGTCGCTGCACGTTTGCACAAGCGTCGTTTCGCGGTCGCCAACAACGCTCAAGGACTTTCCGGTGCAGGCACGATTTTTTATTACGAGGTCGACGGCAATGCCATTTCCAGCACCTACCAGGGCGGCCGGATTCGCATCGGCAATCAAGTCGGGCGCGTGACCGGACCGGAGACTTTCGAGCTGCTTTTTCAGTGCCTGACGCAGGATGGCGAGCTGCTTGCCGGTTGGTCCCGTGGCACGGTCGGCGTCGATCACGCCGGGCGCACCACGCTGGCCTTTGTGTGGGGCTGGCTGTCGGGGGCCACGGGAGGAGGTGAGTCGAGTTACGTAGAGCTTACGGCTTAGCCGTCATACCGGGGACAAACGCATGCCCATATCGATGGTGCGGCTCTCGAACCCGAACTCCACGTACATTCGTGCCGCGCGTTCGTTGAATGACCAGACCGACAATCTCAGTTCCTGAGCGTCGTGTTCGAGGGCCCAATCTTTGGCCAATTGCATCAGTTGGCGGCCGATACCTTTGCCCCAGAAGTCTTCTGCGACGCACACCGAGCCGATACGCACGATGTTCATGGGTTGCATCAGCGGACTGGAGCTGGCCGAGAGGCTCGCAGCAATGAAGCCTGCGGCCTGCTGACCGACGTGGGCAATGAAGACAAGCTGACCTGGCTTGTCGAGGTAGTTCATCCAGTGCGGCAAATCACGGGCGAAGTCCTCAGTCGAGGCGGTGTAGATGTCGGGGCGGGCTGCGTGGTGGACGGCGTTGAGCACTTGGCCCAATTCGCAGATGGTCAATGCATCTTCAAGGGTGGCGATTCTGTACTGCGTGGTTTCGTCCATGGGGTGTCACATTCCTTAAGTGTCTGGTGGCTGGTTCAGTTCAGGGGCTTGAAGACGAAGTCTGCCGGATCGAACCGCTCAGTCGTGTCCATTTGTATGTTTCTCAGGTTCACCGTTTCCAAGTGTGTTGCATAGAGCGAGTCGGAAAAAAAGGTGATCAACAGGGCGCGACGGCGTGCGCCGCTGGAGTTCAAGCTGCCGGCGTGGATCAGGTCGGCATCGAAGATCAGGATGTCGCCCGCGCTGCCCGTCAGCTGCACGGATCGGGACTCGTCAGTGAAATCGAATGGGGGCTCGCTCAGAGCAGGGCGATGGCTGCCGGGGACGATGCGGGTTGCACCGTTTTCCGGGCCGTAATCGTCGAGGTACACCAGCGCGTTGACGGTGTCGCCGGGGCGTTGCGCCGACAAGTCGCGGTGCAGTTGTTGGTGGCCGCCATTGATGAGCGGTTCGCGGCCCTCGACCTGAGAGAGGAAGAAGCGTTCGCCGATCAACTCGCCCACCACCGCCAGCAGTGGTGGCAATCGGCAGAGGGCCTGAACAACCGGGTCAGTGTCCAGCTGCGAATGGCGCCAATCGATGCCGCGGGGCACGGGCCATTCGTTTGAGGGTTTGATACCGGTATCGAAAGCGAGGCGAAGGGCGGCCAGCCACATGGTCGGAACTGCTCCAAAGAGCAGGGTGTAGCCTTTGCTATGGAGTAGTTCGCGGCTCGTCATGGCTTCATCAGTCTCCCTTTGTACAATCAGGGCGAGTATTGCCGATCGTGATCAAGCCAACGCGAACCTCGGTATCGCTGCCGTAACCCCAAGACAATCGGTTCCCGTAACTCACAAGATCATAGATTTCGCTTTCGCCAAGTAGCTGATCATCGCGATTGTCGTACAAACGGAAAAACGCGGGAGATTCCCAGCGGACGAACCATTGAGTTTCGAAGGGGGCGTCTGGAGGCGCCTGCGGGTGAAGGAAGTTGGGCAGTAACCAGAAAGGTCTGAAAGTTTGCACCCTGAAGCAGCCATCGGGGCTGATATGAGCTGCGTAGTCAGGCTTCGCCAACGCCTTCTCCCACCACTCGGAAGCACCCCATAGCCCAACACAAAACACTAGCCCGGCCAGGAAGATTTTCATCCGTCGAGAAAAGGCCGAAGGCCGACTATTTGAGCGCGTAGACATAGGCATCCATCGTCGTTCCGTTATCCAGCTTCACCTTGGTCAACACCCGCTGATACTCAGCCCCTTCAAACTCATCCAGTGCCGCCCAGTGTTCGTGGAAACTCTCGGAAGCGAACACGTAGCCTTCGATCACATCGCCATCCTCGGCAATCACCAGACCGGGAAAACCCATCGCCGCGCCCCATCCGGCCTGCGACAGACGCCCCTTCAGCGAAGCGGCCTGCCACGTGCCGCCGATTTTCGGCATCACATGCTCATTCGGTCGGCCAGGGCCCAGGGTTCCATAAACGAAAAGACGTTCCACGATTGCTGCTGCCAGTCAAAAAAGGGAGGGATCCTGACGGATGAACGATACGCAGGCAAGACCGCGATCAGTTCTGCGCCGACCGGCTAATTAACGCAACCACCTGTTGCTGGATCACCTCACGGGAACGAGCGCCGCCGTCCGCACAGATGATGCCGTCGCCGGGCGAGTCCTCTTCGAGCAGGGGAATGGCCGGCGACTGCAATTCGCCCCTTCGAAACCGTGCCAAATTGCCGTTTTTCATTGTTTTTATCGTCCTTGATCAAATCGGGCAAACGGGACGTTCGCCCAGACGTTCTACCAGTCTTACGAGATAGTCGTCCGGATCCTGAACGAGAAATTCACGCTGGCCGACTTCGACATCATCAGCGCGATACCAGGTGTCTTTGCAGGTTTTATAGAGTGAGACCTGAGCGGTGCCCAGTCTTTCGATGATGGGGGCAACCGCCTCAACGTCAATCTGCAGATTGACGCCTCTTCCGAAGGGCTTGCTCAGTTCCGCCGTCAGCCATTGGCCTGCATCCGGATCAACCTGTTCGAGCATGACTTGAGCGCCATTCAGGTCGAGGTAGGCAAAGCCCTCTTCCGGGCGTTGATAAGCGATGTTGAAGCCCAGGCAGGAGACCCAAAACGCGAGGCTGGCCTGCAGATCCGTGACCATCAGTTCTGGAACCAGTTTGTTCCGTTCGAACATGGGGTGAATTCCTTTTCGTTGAAGTCGGGGCGGCGGTGCCAGACTTCTTTCCCGCGATAATACGAGTCGGGCGCATGGTAAGCGCGAATCGGGGAGCACCGAAAGCTGCACGCATCGAGAATAGTCACAAACCGCGATGACAGGGCCATCTCTCCATGCCTGTAAAAAACTGACTAGAATCCACACACACTCTTTCAAGGAACGACCCATGTCCGGTTTACGCACGTTGATTGCGACCACGACCTGTATTGCGCTGTTGAGCACTTCGGTGTCCGCGCTGGCCGATCCTGGCAACGGAAAGGGGCAGGGCAAAGGCAACCCGCATAACAGCCAGGATCATGGCAATCAGGGGAAAAAAGGCGGGGGCGGTTATCAGGGGCACGGCCCGAGTATCGATCGCGGCGGGGTGATCGGGATTGTGGACGGCTATCGTGGCTACTGGACCCCGGGCCCGGCGTTGCCGCCCGGCATCCAGAAGAACCTGGCGCGGGGTAAACCGCTGCCGCCCGGTATTGCGAAGAAACTCGATGGTCGACTGGTCGGCAGGCTGCCGCACTACGACGGCTACGAATGGCAGCAGGTCGGTACCGATCTGATCCTGGTCGCGCTCGCTACCGGGCTGATTTATGAAGTGCTCAATGGCGCCTTCGATTGAGTCATCAGCGCAGCGGGCGACTCGATGAACTGATCATTTGAAGGCGCTGCGCAGTTCCTCAATCACCTCTTCAACAGAGCGTCCCTGGATCACCGGCGGTTTGGGGTTCTCGGCAAATTCTCGCCAAACGAACAGCGTCAGTTCTGCACCATCGGTTGATGGCAAAGGATTCTCGACGTAGGCAAAAGATTCGAGCAGGCGAAAGCGGGAGTCTTTCCAGAACAGGTCTTCGACCCAGGCATAGACCGGTATGAAATGGAAATGGAGGGGAAGACCGGGTTCATGACCGAAGCGGCCGATATAAAGGCGCTTGGGCTTCAGATGGCGCTCAATGATTTGCTGAGTTCTTGCGAGCAGCCCTCCGTCCGACGGTGAGTTGACCGTTCGCGTTCCCCTGTCGCAGCATGCATTCACTCAAAACGCCTTACCCGGAAAACCTATGCACACGCCTGTAGATCTTGATGAATTGTTAGCGCTTGTCAGAGATGAGCAGTCGTTCATTCGATTTGTCGAGGCGCTGGGGGCTGATTTTGCCAGTGAACGTTTGTTGGAACATAACGCTCCCTCATCAATAGATCGATCAGATAGCCAGGAATGGGAAAACGGAACGGTTAATGCGTTTCTCGATGCGGCAGCTGCATGGGCGCATGCCAGCAACCGATCTCCTTTGGACGATAATGCCCAATCGAATATATGGCAGCGCTGTGCAGCGATTCTGTTCGCTGGAAAGTTTTATGAGTGACAGTTGTATTGTCGCGCACAGAGGTGACAGGTTCTTCTCCCCCGACAAAAGATCCGTCCTCTTTAAGCCGGTTCTCCGATCTTCAGAAAAAGCTCGCGATGACGACAACTGTTACGTCCTGAAGAAGCTTTACACCTGCCGATCTATTTTCAGGAGGACATCACGGACGCAATAAAAATTGAAGCCAGCGGGGCTGGTTTGCAGCCGCAGGTCAAGGTTTAAAGGAAAAGCTATTCATGGTCATTGATAAAACCGGGCGCTCTCTGATGAGGTCCGGTTTTGGCGTAATGCACGCCACAAACCGCTTCCGCTTGCTGGCGATAGTCAGCGTAGTCGTTGCTGGCTGCTCCAGCTCCAAGTCGCCGCCTCCGGTCGAGCGTGACGCGTGCCTGGCGGCTGGTCCGGCCAAAAGTGTTGATTACGATAATTGTGTAGCGAATCGAGAACGCAGAAGCAGGGCGGCGCTCGAAGCGCTTCTCGACGACAAATTCGTTTATCCCCCACAGCAGCAAATTGTCGAGGCCTCTGAAAGCAAGTATCAGCCATCCGATTTTCCAGAGTCCCCCGCACCCATGATCTACAAGGGGCTGGACTCGATATCGCTGACTGAGAAACGAGCGTTGTCTTTCAAAATCAGGATCGTCTGGAAGTACACATCGACAGGCGTGATACCGGAGCGTCGGGACGCCATCCGCATGGCTGATATGGAGAAGTTGATAGTGCCGGCGGTAGAGGAGAAGGGACTGGCGAAGTGGGTCTGCACGGTGACGGGTGGACACCAGCGGGAGTGGATTTTCTATACGCAAAACGATGAAGCGTTTACCGCCAGGACGCGGTCGGCGCTCTCGCAGGGCGGGCCATACCCTATCGAGTTGAGTGCACGCCGGGATGTGGTGTTGAGTACCGGTTCGCAGCCTGCTGACAACCTGGCGGAGGTGATTCGCATCAAAGGACAGGGCGATACCCTTCAGACATGAAAAAGCCCGGCGGATAAGGCCGGGCTTTTGTCGAGTGCTGCGGTAAAACCCCGCATTCAGACGTTACGACGTTCGATCAGACGGTCAGAACCACCTTCGGCAACCGCATCGCTGAACAGCGGATCGGTTTCAGTCGCGGCTACGGCATCGCTGAACAGCGGATCGGTTTCAGTCGCGGCTACGGCATCGCTGAACAGTGGATCGGTTTCGGTCGCGGCTACGGCATCGCTGAACAGTGGATCGGTTTCGGTCGCGGCTACGGCGTCACTGAACAGTGGATCAGTCTGAGTCGCAGAGGCAACTGCATCGCTGAACAGTGGGTCAGTCTCGGTCGCCGCAAAAGCATTCAGGGCGAAGAGTGAGAAAGCGATACCGAGGATAGTTTGGCGTTTCATGGTTCTGTACTCCGTGTGCAGTGGGTTGGTATGGAGCAGATCCTACGCTTTGGATTCGATATGAGAACTTCATTGAATTAATGGTTGTTATTGATGTAGTCAATGATTGAGCTCGGTGGCCTGAGATGCGCTGAACGGCACCGATGACAACAACCTGCTTGTCAGTCACTGCGCAATAAACCTGCGAATCGCTTGAGTGGTTTCCACTGGCGCTTCCTCCATCAGCCAATGCCCCGCGTCGGCGATCACCAATTCGGTGACGTGGTCGGCGGCATTGCGCATCACCATGGCTTCGTTGTTGCCGAAGGACTTCTCGCCGCCCACCGCCAGTACCGGCATTTTCAGTTTGGTTTTCATCGACGTTTCGTTGTCCACCGCGTCTTGGCGAATCGCACGGAACTGGGCGAACGCCGCGTGCATGGCGCCGGGGCGGGCGTAGAGTTTGGCGTAGTGCTGGCGGGTGGCCTCGTCGACTTTTTTCGGGTCGCCGGCGAACTCGTTCCAGAAGCGGTCGAGGTAGATGCGCTCACGCCCGGCCACCAGCCGTTCTGCATCCGGCCCGCCGAAATCGAAATGCCAGAGCATCGGCGAGCGGACGATTTCGTTCCAGGGCGGGATCCCCGGAACGGGCGCGTCCATCACCACCAGGCGATCGGTCTGCTGCGGATACCGCGAGGCGTAGGCGAAGGCGACCATGGTGCCGATGTCGTGGCCGACCACCACCGAATGCTCGATGCCCAGCGAAGCCAGCACCGCGCGGATATCACCGGCCTGGGTCTTCTTGTCGTAGCCATCGGCCGGGATCGACGACAGGCCCATGCCCCGCAAATCAGGCACCACCACGGTGTGATCCTTCGCCAGATCCGCCGCCAGCGGCGCCCACATATCACCGGTGTCGCCGAAACCGTGCAACAGCACCACCGCCGGGCCTTTTCCGCCGATGCGCGTGTGGATTTTCGCGCCGTCGACGGCGATGTCCTGAGTGCGGAACGAGGCGGGGAAGGGCGTCACATCCGCATGGGCCGGAACACTCAGGGCCAGCAGCAGGGAAGCGGTGAGCAGGGCGCGGATCATGGCGGTGACTCCAGAGGGGGTGGCTGGAGCGTAGTCGGCTTTGATGTTTCAGACAGTATTCATACGAAATCCGGCAACAGTGTTTGTTCAGCTGGCCGATTTTTCAGCACTACCCGAACCCTTAGCATCGTCTCCAATCCGTGAACAAACACGGTCCTCAACGAGACGGTGAACATCATGAATCTCAAGAAAATCGCGCTGGTTTTAATGCTTGGCAGTTTCGGTGCGCACGCTTACGCCGATAACGCGGACGCGGCGAACATCCCGGTCGAGACCTACAGTTCTTCGACCAATCTGGACATCGAACACGTCATCTCCATCACCGAACCGGCCAACGAATGCGCCCCGGTGCCGGTGCAGATGACCTACGAAGATTCCCATGGCGAGCGCCACGTTCTGCAATATCAAGTGATGGGCACTGGCTGTTCCAGTTGAGTCGGGCGCAGGGGATGGAGGGTCGACACTCCATGTCTGCGGTACTCAAACCGCTTTCTTTCCAACGATGTCTTCATCCGATGCCAGCAATTGCGGGATCGACTGCTTCAGAAACTCCACCCAGGTCTTGATCTTCGCATCGACGAACTTGCGCGACGGATAGATCGCGAACAGGTTCAACTCCTCCAGCCGGTACTCCGGCAACACCCGCACCAAAGTTCCCGCCCTCAAACCATCCACGGCCGAAGCAATCGGCTGAATACCGATGCCCATGCCTTTTCTGATCGCGATGGTCATGCCGTCGGCGGTGTTGATGTGGAAGGGTGATACGGGAATGCTGATGGTTTCCATGCCTTCGGGCCCTTCGAATGTCCAGTTTTCCACCGGCATCACCGTGTTGACGATGCGCAGACACTCGTGTTCGCAAAGCTCGCCCGGTGTTTGCGGCAGACCGCGTTTGGCCACATAGGCGGGCGAGGCGCAAAGAATGCTGTAGGTGATGCCCAAACGTTGCGCGACGAAGCCGGAATCCGGCAGGTCGCGGGCCAGCACGATGGACATGTCGAAGCCTTCTTCGAGCAGGTCGGGGACGCGGTTGGTCAGGGTCAGATCGAACATCACCGTGGGGTGAATGTCGCGATAGCGGGCGATGGCGTCGATCACGTAGTGGTTGCCGATGGCCGACATGGTGTGAATCTTCAAGCGGCCGACGGGCAGGGTCTGGGCGGTGCCGGCTTCTTCGTCGGCTTCGCGCACGTCATCGAGGATTTTTTCGCAGCGTTCCAGATAGCGCACACCGGCTTCGGTCAGGGCCAGACGGCGGGTGGTGCGATTGATCAGCCGCGTGTGCAGACGTGCTTCGAGAGCAGAGATCGCTTTGGAGACGTTGGTGGTATTGGTGTCCAGCAGCTCGGCGGCGGCGGTGAAGCTGCCACTTTGGGCGACGGCGATGAAGAAGCGCATGCTTTGGAAGACGTCCATCGGTGTCGTCTCAACAGTCAGGTGGAAAGAGTATAGGGGCGACCTCACAGGAGGCCGCCCCTTTGCCATGTGTCACTTTTTACGGGGGATGAAACCAGGTACGCCGGTCTCGACCACCGAGTTGAAGCGGATTCGCGTCGTGATCTCTTCCTTGATCTCGCGCATCGCCCGGTGCGGCAACGTCGCGATATCGAAGTTTTCCTGAATCCGGCTCGGATTGGCCGAGGTCGTCAGGAACGCCGTCCCACGCTGCACCGCCCAGGCCAAGGCCACCTGCGCCGGGGTTTTCTGTACGTGCCGGGCGATTCCGGTGAGTACGGAGTCCTCGAGCACATTCGGCTCCATGCCATGACCCAATGGGGCGAAGGCGAGCAGGATGATGCCGTTTTCCTTGCAGAATTCCAGCATCTCCCACTCCGGCAGGTACGGATGGGATTCGATCTGCACCACCGCCGGTTTGATCCGTGCGGCGGCGACGATGTCCTTCAGTGCACCGAGGGTGATGTCGGAAAGACCGATGGACCTGCAGCGTCCTTCATCTACCAGCGCCTCGAGCGCACGCCAGGTGTCGATCAAACGGGTTTCGCCATCGTAGATCACGTGCCCGAACGCATCCCGTGGGTCCTGATCGTCGCCGGGCTGGAAGGCGAACGGCGTGTGGATCAGATAGCAATCGAGATAGTCGACCTGCAACCGCTGGCAACTGGCTTCGAACGCCGGTTTCACCCGCTCGGGGCGATGGTTGGTGTTCCACAGTTTGCTGGTGACGAACACGTCTTCGCGACGGATGTTGCCCGCCGCAAACACCTGCGCAAAGGCCTCACCGATCTGCGTTTCGTTGCGATAACGCTCGGCGCAGTCGAAGTGGCGAAACCCCACTTCCAGCGCGCACTTGATCGCATCGGTGGTGGTGCTCAAGTCGCGAAACAACGTGCCGAATCCCACGGCCGGCATCGAGCCTGCGCCGTTGTTCAGCGGCAGGCGGGTGTTGCGAAGTTCATCGTGAAAGGCTTCGTAGGTCATGTCGTGTCTCCGGTATCTGCCGTTAAAGAAGGGATGAGGTTTTGCGGGTGGCGAGCTTCTGGTCGAGCACACCCACCGAGTTGCCGCCGAGCGCCACGAACAGGCGCACCGAGTCGAGATAACGCGCGGTCTTCACCTGAATCTGCCCGAGCAGCGCCTGTTGGTAGGCGCGTTCGGCTTCCAGCACCTGCAACAGGCTGGTTTCGCCTTGGGCGTAGGCCTGGCGATTGAGACGCTGGCTGGTGTCGGCTGCTTGCAAGGCGTCGTCCTGCGCCAGGTTTTGCTCTGCGCCGTGGTTGAGCGCCTGCAAGGTGTCCGCGACCTGGCCGAAGGACTGAATCACCGTCTGTTGATAGCGGGCGAGTGACGCGTTGTAGCCTTCGACGGCGCCTTCGCGTTCAGCCTTCAAGGTGCCGCCATTGAAGATCGGCGCCGTCAGGCCGGCGGCAAATCCCCAGAGTGCGGCGCCGCCATTGCCCGACGCGGCTTGCATCAGCGAGGCCGACAGCTCGACATGCGGGTAAAGATTGGCGGTCGCGACACCCACCGCCGCGCTGGCGATGTGCAGTTCGGATTCAGCCTGGAGAATGTCCGGGCGGGTACGGGCCATTTCCGAAGGCAGGCTGACCGGGATGTTTGACGGCAGGGCGAATTCGTCGAGGCTGAAGTCCGGCGCAATCCAGTCCGCCGGGCCCTTGCCGGCCAGAATCGACAATGCGTGACGCGCTGCATCGCGCTGCTGGGCGAGGGGCGGCAGCAGCGTGCGATCCTGGGCGAGCCGGGTTTCGGCCAGCGAGATTTCGATTTGTGTGGTGCTGCCACTCGCCTGGGCCCGGCGCACCAGATCGAGGTTTTTCGCGTCGTTGGCCAACAGGGTTTCCACGGCCTGGATCTGCGCGTTGGCCGAGGCCAGCAGCAATGCCTGGCTGGCGACGTCGCCGGTCAAAGTCAGCCAGGCTGCTTCGTAGCGATGCTTTTGCAGATCGGTCAGCGCTTGTTGTTGCTCGACCGCGCGTTTGTTGCCACCAAAAACATCCAGATCGAACGCGACCCGTGGCCCGATCCCGTAGAAATTGGAGACCACCGGCTCTGGCCCAGTGTGGGTGCGCTGGCGCCCGGCAGACGCGCCGAAATCCACCTGCGGATACAACACACCTTCCGCCGCCGCGACTGAAGCGGCGGCCTGACGAAGGGTGGCGTCAGCGGCGGCCAGTTCGAGGTTGCCGTCGATGGCGCGGCGCACAACCTGATCGAGTTTTGGTGAACGGAACGCCGACCACCAATCGCCGTTGAGCCGCCGGCCCATCGCAAAATGCTGTTCGGCTGCTTGATCGTAATGCTGCGACGGGCTCTCGGCAGGCCGCTGAAAATCAGGGCCGACGGTGCAGGCGGACAACATCACCAGCATCGCCAGCGGGGTGAAGCGCATAGAAGCTTTCATGGTTCAGACTCCACGTCATCAGTTGGCCGCAACAGGTTTGCGCAGGAACATCACCAGCGGACTCACCACGAGCATCGCCAGCATCAGAATCTTGAATTGGCCCATCACCGCGACGAACGCCGCCTGGTGGGTGACCAGATGGTTGAGGCCTTCGAGCGCCGGCAAGGAGGTCGGCAGGGCCACGCGATAAGGCGTCAGCTGACTGACCAGCGCCGAGTGCATCGCCTGGGTGTTGTTGAAGAAAAAAATCTGCACTACGGCCACGCCGAGGGTGCTGCCGTAAACCCGCATCAGGTTGAAGAAACCGGTGGCTTCCGGGCGCGATTTCGGGTCGATGGTGCTGAACGCGGTCTTGCTCAGCGCCGGCATCAAGACGCCCAGACCGACGCCCTGGATAAACCCGGTGACGGCCACGGGCGTCCAGTCCATCAGCGGCGAGTACCCGAGCATCAGCCAGTTGGCATACACCACCAGCGCGATGCCGGCGGCAACAAACAGCCGAGCGTCGATCCATGCTGGCGCGCGCATCATCAGCAAAAATGCGCCTACCAGTCCGATGCCGCGCGGGACGGTCAGCAACCCGGTGGTGTCCGGCGGATAGCCGAGGATTTCATCGAGCATCGGCGAGGTCAGGGCCATGGTCGACAGCAACACAAATCCCAGGGCGAAGAACATCACCGTCGACAACATGAAGTTGCGGTCGCCGAACAAGCCCTTGCTGAGAAAGTGGGTCTTGCGGGTCAGCGCATGGACGACGAACAGGTACAGGCCGAGGGCGCTGGCCAGCGCTTCGATCCAGATTTCCGGCGAGTCGAACCAGTCCAGCCGTTCGCCGCGATCGAGCAACATCTGCAGGCTTATCATGCCGACCGTGAAACTGGTGAAACCGAAGAAATCGAACGTCGGACGCGGGTCTGCTTTCTTCTCGACGAGCAGCAATGTCACCACCATCAGGATGTACGCAGTCAGCGGCAGGCTGAGGTAGAACATCGGGCGCCAGTCGAAGTACTCGCAGATCAAGCCGCCGATGCTCGGGCCACTGACGATGCCGAACAGCACCAGCGCCGTCCATTTCGGACCGAACGCGGGGCGCTTTGCTGCTGGCAACGTCTCCAGGGCGATGGCCATCGACAACGGCGCAATCACGCCGCTGGCCAGACCTTGCAGGAGGCGTGCGCCGATGAATTCCAGCGGTGTGCCGGCCAGCGTGCCGAGCCACAGACCGAGGGCGAACAGCACCAGTGCTGTCTGGTAAACCCGCTTCAACCCAAAGCGTCCGGCGAGCCATTGCGCGACCGGCATCGTGATCGCGCTCGCGGCCAGATAAGAGGTGAAAATCCATCCGGCCTGATCGTCGGTCATCGACAGACTGCCCTGAATCAACCGCAGCGCGGCGTTCGGCAACGGCAGGTTGGC